>ERZ1034946.357-NODE-357-length-26552-cov-8.612786_pt1 | contig 26552 bp, 21 predicted proteins | sample MGYA00520591_ERZ1034946 | MGnify/ENA primary metagenome ERZ1034946 (study PRJEB33766, sample SAMN09781753) | gut metagenome | biome: gut microbiome | host: Homo sapiens | place: Madagascar | study: EMG produced TPA metagenomics assembly of the PRJNA485056 data set...
GTTTCAGACAGCTTATATAATAGGAAGTTTTTTTATATCTCTATTTGGACAAAATTTCCATTTTTCTTTCCAGAAGATTTTTTTCCAATAATTGTTTTTCTGCGTTTTCGAATCCAATCCGTTCTATAGTCTCGGCAAAACGTTCTCCCTTTAATCCCTGGTCCTTAAAAAGCAGGATTGCCTTCTCAATAACATCCAGGGCCTCTTCCTCTGACGTAAAGATTCGGTTCAGGGCCTTTCCATGAGAAATTTTCTTTCCCCAGCGTCCACCGATATAGATCTTGAATCCGTAGGTACCGTCCGTGATGGAATGGAATGGACATTTTCCCACACATCTTCCGCAATGTCTGCAAAGCTCCTCATCGATGTGCAGCTTCCCGTCAACGACTTTCGCCACTTTATTCGGACATGCCGCTTCAATGGCACATTTTTTGCAGCCCTTGCAGGCCTCGCTGTCAAAGTGCGGGATACTCTGTCCGATGATCCCCACATCATTCAGATTTGGTTTCACACAGTTATTCGGGCATCCGCCTACTGCGATCTTGAATTTATGCGGCAGTGCAACCTGACGGTAGCCTTTGTAGAATCTCCGGAAAATCTCTTCTGAAATCCTATAGGAATCCAGAAGTCCATATTGGCAGGTAGTTCCCTTGCAGGATACTACAGGCCGGACCTTTGCTCCTGTTCCGCCTGTCTCCAGACCTTCTTTTGCAATAAATTTCTGAAACTCTTCGATCTTTTCATATGGGATTCCCTGGATCTCCACGGAAAGTCTGGTCGTGTAGGTAAGATTTCCGTTGCCGAATTTCTCTGCTGCTTCCGCCATACATCTGTGCTGTGTCGCTGTCACCTTTCCGTTTACAGTGATCACCCGTGCAGAAAATTCATCGGTTCCCCGGTTATTTAAAAAACCCTGCCCCTTCAGTCTTTTCTCTTCCTCTTTGCTTACAGTTAATGCTGACATATTTCCTCCTTGTCTCACCGGCATTCCGATACCTTCCCACAGTACCTTTGCCCTGTATTTTGCGATGCTGAAATCGTTTTCACGTACTTCCTACTATACCACTTGAAGATATATTTGAAAAATGATATTATTTTATGAAAATGATAGGCTTTACCTATATACTAATTTACAAATAAAAGGAGATTCCACATGACTATCCGTCATCTCACTGTTTTTGTTGCCGTTGCGGAACAGGGCTCCATGAGTGCTGCTGCCAAACATCTTTATCTTTCCCAGCCAACAGTCAGTCAGGCCATCCGCGAGCTGGAAACTCATTATAGCGGCCTTCTCTTTGAACGTCTTGGAAAAAAGCTTTATCTCACAGAACGGGGAAAGCTTCTTCTTCCCCATGCCCGTGAAATGATCCGCCAGTTTCAGCAGCTGGAAGAGCTGATGCAGAACCAGGGACAGTCTTCCACTTTGAAGCTTGGCTCCACCCTCACTGTGGGAACCTGCCTGACCCCATCCATTATCCTGGATCTGCAGAAAAAGATTCCGGATCTTGACGTTTACTCCTTTGTCACCAACACGCAGAACATCGAGCAGAAGCTTCTGCGTTCAGAGCTGGACGCTGCTGTGGTAGAAGGTGATATCCATTCTCAGGATCTTGTCGTTCTTCCCATTATCGACGACTGTCTGGTCCTTGCTGCCGGAAAAAAACATCCGTTTTACCGCAGAGGACGCATCCATGTCCATGAACTGAACAACCAGAAATTTGCAGTCCGGGAATATGGAAGCGGTACCAGACAGCTTTTTGAGGACTATACACTTCGCCATGATCTGAAGATCCGGACTGCCTGGGAAGCCAACAGTCCGCGGGCACTGCTGAACGCAGTGCTGTATAACCAGATGCTCTCTGTTATGTCCATCCGTCTTATGCATCATGAAATCCGTCACCGTTCAGTCCGGGTCTTCTGCAACGAAGCAGGGGAATGGAACCGGAAATTCAAGCTGGTCTATCATAAGAATAAGTTTCTTACCCCTGCTATCTTTGAGCTGGAAAAGATCCTTCACACCTATCAGCAGCTGGAACTGCCCTCTGTCATGGGTGTTCTGGAACAGGAATAAGCAGGGGACTTACCTGATCCAGTAAAAAAACGGCCGCACATATCGCTCTTACGATATGTACAGCCGTTTTTCGTTTTTTATCTCACCCGACAGGGTCGGATCTTTTTCTGAACCGGATATTTAGTTTGATTCGTTGAACACTTTTCTATCCAGTGCATTGTTCTGGTGTGCAACGATGGTTGTGCAGACTGCATCACCGGTAATGTTAACTGCTGTTCTGGTCATATCCAGGATACGGTCAATACCCATGATCAGACCAATGGCCTCAACCGGAAGACCTACAGAGTTAAATACCATAGTCAGGGTAACAAGACCAACACTTGGTACACCGGCAGTTCCTACGGAAGCAAGGGTTGCAGTTCCGATAACTGTCACATAATCCATCGGACTTAAGTGGATACCGAAGGCCTGTGCCGCAAATACTACGGCAACACCCTGCATGATAGAGGTACCGTCCATGTTGATGGTAGCTCCAAGAGGAATGGTAAATGAAGAAATCTTCTTGGAAACACCCACTTTCTTGGACAGAGTATCAATGGACATCGGGATTGTGGCATTGGATGTAGCTGTTGAGAATGCAAATGCCATAACCGGGAAAAATTTCTTGATGAATTTTATCGGATTCAGTCCTGTGAAGATCTTCAGCAGGATCTGGTATACGCCGAAGCACTGGATCGCCAGCGCAAGGAGAACACCGATCATATATTTTGCCAGCGGGATAAACGCGCTGAAACCGATGTTTGCAAAGGTTCTGCTGATGAGGCAGAATACACCGATCGGTGCAAGTGCCATGATCATCATGGTCATCTCCATCATGATATCATTGAACTGGCTGAAAAAGTTCGCTACTGTCTCTGCGCGCTCTCCCATTTTCGCAAGGATCACACCCACGATCAGGGCAAATACGATAACCTGAAGCATGGTTCCGCTTGCCAGGGAATTGATCGGATTGTCCGGGATGATATTCAGGATAGTATCTGTAAGAGAGGTAGCCTCCATAGTCTCCACAGAGGAAGCGGAGGACTGAATAGAGCTCATATCGAGTCCCACACCCGGATTGATCAGATTACCTACAGTCAAAGCAACAGAAACAGCCAGAGCTGTAGTCGCCAGATAAAATACCAGTGTTCTCACACCTACGGTTCCAAGCTTCTTGGTATCACCGATGGACATACTTCCGCAGACAAGTGAACAGAATACCAGCGGTACAACCAGCATTTTCATCAGACGGATAAATCCCTGTCCGATCACATAAAGGATTCCCTCCACGATCACATCTTTCTTGAAGCTGCTGTCAGGAACCAGGTAACAGAGAATGATTCCCAGTATCGCACCTGCGATCAGCGCCACAAAGATCTTCGTGGTAAGACCCATTTTCTTTTTCTGCTGTGTTTTCTCTTTAATATTTTTCTCTTTCATCCTAGTCCTCCGTTCTTTCATCCATATATTCTTTCAGTGATGCTTTCCAGTCCGGCATGTCATACACTTCAATGATACGGAGGATAAAATTATCAAGGACTGCATAAGGCGGTCTGACAGAAGAAAGATCTGACTGCTCTGTCGGCACGGATCTCAGTTCGATCTCCTTTCCCGCAAGGCGAAGTATCTCTGTTGCAAACTCATAACGGTTGCATACACCGCTGCAGGTTACGTGATAAGTTCCATATTCGTTGGTATCGATAAGATACAGGATCATTCTTGCCAGATCCTTGGCGCTGGTCGGTGATCCGAACTGATCCGAAGCAACGGAAAGCGCCTGGCCTTTTTCCGCTGTCTCCAGCACACGGTTTACAAAATTGTTTCCGCCTTTTCCATATACCCAGTTGCTTCGGATAATGAAATGTTTGTGTGTGAACTCTTTTACATAGTTCTCCCCTGCTCTCTTGGAACGGCCGTAAACAGTCAGCGGATTGGTATCGTCAAACTCTGTATACGGTTTTTTGCTCTTTCCGTCAAAAACATCATCTGTGGAAAGCTGTACGATCTTTGCCCCGCATTTTCTTGCCACGATACTTAAGTTCCTTGCTCCCAGTGCATTGACACGGTATGCATGTTCCGGATTCTTCTCACACTCATCGGTATCTGTGATACCGGTGCAGTTGATGATCACATCCGGACGGTTAATGGAACCGAAGTTGATCACTTCATCTGTGTCTGTGATATCCAGCTCATCAAGGTCTGTGTTCAGAGTCTCGATCTGCATTGGATCCAGAACATCATTCAGTGCCCGTCCGATCTGTCCGTTGGCACCTGCGATCCATACTTTTAACATCTTTCTACCTCCCTGGTATAATGTGTGTGATACATAAATAAAGAGACATTGATTTAGATCAAAACCAATGCCCCTTTAACCTATATACTGAAATATATTTTATCAATATCACAAAAAGCTGTCAAGAAAAAAGCCCCTGTTTCCATAAGGTTCCTGTTGCTTTTGCTTCTGTCTGGCCTGCTTCAGAGCCAGGGTCTGTCCACACAGGCCAGGGTTATCAAATAGTCAGGATCGTACCTTGCATTTCCACGCCCCTTATGCTATACTCAGTTTCGCTGCAAAAGCCCGCAAAAACCAAGGTCGTACAGGGCTTACAAGGCGGTCACCGCCTATAAATGTGCCGAGTGTTCGTGACCTTCCACTCGTAAAACAAAACTAAAGGAGAATAAAAAACATGAAAAACAAAGGTACTCATTTTCTGGTACAGGGAGCTGCCATTGCAGCTGTATATGTTGTCCTGACACTGGTATTCGCGCCACTTAGCTTCGGTGAAGTTCAGATCCGGTTTTCCGAGGCGCTGACTGTGCTTCCGTTCTTCACACCGGCTGCCATCCCGGGACTGTTCGTGGGATGTATCATCGCCAATCTTCTTGGCGGTGCGATTCCGGTTGACATCATTTTCGGAAGCATTGCTACACTCATCGGTGCATTCTTCACCTACAAGCTTCGCAATACAGGCAGATGGACAGCCCCGATCCCGCCGATCGTTTCCAACATTGTGATCGTTCCTCTTGTGCTTCGTTACGGATATGGCATTAACCTTCCTATCCCGTTTATGATGCTCACAGTAGGAGCCGGCGAATTTATCTCAGCCGGTGTGATCGGTATGATCCTTCTTGGAGCACTTTCCAAATACAAAAATGTACTTTTTCATAAAAAAGCAGCAGTCTGATCGAACCTGCTGCCCACAAAAGGGAGCCATGAGAAAACAGCAGCATTTCTCATGGCTCCCTTTTATTTTTTCTCTGCGGATTCCTGCAGACTGCGCAGGATCCTCTTTTCCATTCTGGATACCTGTACCTGTGATACGCCAAGCTCATGGGCGATCTCCGTCTGGGTCATGTTCTGAAAATACCGCATATAGATCAGCCTCCGCTCCTTTGCCTCCAGAGTCCCCAGTATCTCTTCCAAAAAAATCCTGTCCAGTGCTTTTTCCTGCCGGTTTTCTTTTTCCGCGAGCTTGTCCATCAGAGAAATCTCCGTTCCCTCACCCTGATAGATCGTTTTGTGAAGAGATTCCACCTCTGCACCAGATTCCATAGTCATTACCAGTTCTTCTATGGAAATTCCCATTTCCGCTGCCATTTCCCCCGTCGTAGGTTCCCGCTCCAGCCGTCGTGTCAGTGCTTCTCTCACCTGATAGATCCGGTAGTGATTTTCCTTCAGAGAACGGCTTACCTTCAGTATCCCGTCGTCCCTGAGATAACGTTTGATCTCTCCGATGATCATGGGAACTGCATAGGTGGAAAATTTCACATCATAGGACATGTCAAACTTATCCACTGCTTTCAGAAGTCCGATGCTGCCGATCTGGAACAGATCCTCCATCTCCACCCCACGTCCCAAAAAACGCTTTGCCACACTGTATATCAGCCCTGTATTTTCCTCAAACAAAAGATCTCTTGCCGCTTTATCCCCCTGGTGTGCACGCCCGATGAGGACAAGAGTACGATCCATAGTTACCTCCTGATGATCTTTTTCATGTGCACAGTAGTTCCACGACCAACCTCCGATTCCACCTGAAGCTCATCCATAAATGCCTCCATGAATGTAAACCCCATACCGGAGCGGTCTTTATCAGCCTTTGTGGTAAACAGTGGCTCCATGGCTTTTTTGATATCCGGGATCCCGGCTCCGTGATCCGTTACATCTACCTGAAGCTCCTGCCCTCGGAGACGACATTCTACCCGGATCTTATGTATCTCCCCTTCATACCCGTGTATGATGCAGTTGGTCACTGCCTCCGATACTGCGGTCTTCAGATCCGAAATTTCCTCCAGCGTAGGATTCAGCTGTGTGCAGAATGAAGCCACAGCCACTCTTGCCAGTGCTTCATTTACCGGTCTGCTGTCAAAAATGATCGTCATTTCATTTGTGTTTTCCATCATAAACACCCTCCTGTTCACCTGCCGATTTTTCACTTCCACAGATTTCAATATATTTTCCCACTCCGGATAGCCGCAGAAGCTTTGCAATATGACTGTTCACATTGATAACCTGCACACATTTCCCCCTCATACCAAGTGCCCGATATCTCCCCATCAGCAGTCCGATCCCGGAACTGTCCATAAAAACGGTCTCTGAGAAATCAAAGATCATGTTTTTTATATAGTCATGTCCAATAATTCGGTCTGATTCTCTCCGAATCTCATCAGAAGCCGGATGATCCAGTTCCGCCGGAAGATGTACAGTCAGCACGGTTCCGGATTTTTCAAAACCTGATGTCATTTTATCATTCCCCCATTTTTGATTTTTTATTCCATTTTTTATGACCAAAGGGTAAAAAAAGAGGAATGCGCCAACGCACATTCCCCTTATCCGAGGTTTCTCCTCTGTATGAGTTATGATCTTTTTTATTCTGTATAACCGTCATCGTAAGAGGAATCCTCATATCCTCCGTCACTGTAGCTACTGTCTTCTCCGGTATCTCCGTCAGAGCTCTGTGTATCCTCTCCATCCGAAGCAGCGGCATCAGCTCCTGCTTCAGATGTTCCATCTGTGCTGCTGTCAGCACTTGCCGTTCCGTCAGAAGCTCCGCTCTCGATCCCGCTTACACCGGTCTTTCCGCTGATAGTACTGTAGATCCCCTTTGCAGAATCTGACAGTGTATCCACATATACCTTCTGGAGCTCCAGCGCTGCTGTATCCAGATCATCCTGCTGCATGGCAGTATATGCATTGAACAAAGCCTCATAGCTCTGACTGCGTTTCTGCTCTTCCTCTGACTGCTTGGCAACTGCATCTGCCGTATCACTGGACTGGGCAGCTTCTCCCTGAGCCTTGGTAAGCTCCACACTTTGGCTGGAAAGAGAATCACTGTATTGTATGATCTGCTCATTGGCCTGCCTGTAAATATCCTGTTTCACAGCCGGCAGTACAAGAAGCCAGAATGCTGCCGCACCTGCCGCAAATCCAAGTACCGTGGTAAAGAAAAGTGATATCTTTGATCTTTCTTTATAAGACGACGGCCTTACAACGATTTCTCCGGAAATATTATCATTCTCATTTTTTTCATTTCCAAACAAGCCCTTACGCCGTTTTTCTATCTTTGTGGTAACACCCGTCTGCTCGTCAACTTCACGCAGGAAACGAAGTGTAGTGGTATTGGTCTTGTCGATCCTGGCTGCTTTTTTCAGGGTTCTTCTTGCCTTGTTCCACTCCTGATTCTTCATCTGGATCAGCGCAAGAAGGTGATAGCCCTTAATCAGCTTGGGATTCTGGGAAAGAATCTTTTTCAGGCGGATAGCCGCCATATCCTCATGCCCTTCTCTGCACATGGCAAGCGCGTTGTTGTATTTTTTTATGCTCTCATTGATTGTATCCAGTTTATTCTGATTTGCCTGAAGCTTGGCAATATATTCAGAAGCCAGATTTCGGTTCTTCTGAATATTCTTGCTGATAACCCATTCACTCAGTGCGGCAACCACCTCACCGGTCTCAAAATATACAAGGCCAAGAAGATTTCTCGCACGGATATTCCGTTTGTCATAGGCAAGACTCTGCTTCAGACAGCTGATCGCCCCGGACAGATCCCGGATACTGGCTTTTTCCAGGCCCTGGTTATAATAAAGCTTGGAAAGGTAATCCACCTTCTTCTGGATCAGTACATTGGCTCCACAGTGCGGACAGTAATCCAGATCTGTATCTGTCAGGAACGCTCCACAGTTTATGCAGTTCATTCACTTCTCCTTATCTTACACGTCTGTTGCTCTTGACCTCACGCAGCATCTCCTGGAGTACATCCATGATATCTGTGATCTCCCGGTCATAAATGGCGCCTTCTACATCTGCCACATCCAGACATGGTTCAAATTTCTTCAGTTCCTCTTCATAATCGATCATAATTTTTTCCTCCTGATCACAGCCTTGATCTCACCGACCAGATAAAGGGATCCCACGCAAAACAGCATTCCATCCTCGCCTTTTTCCTTTACTGCCCGTTCAAAAGCTGCCGGAACATCCTCTATTGCTTCAACTTCCGGTACTCCGTCTTCACGGAAGATCTCCGCAAGCTCTTCGACCGGAACTTTACGGTATCCGCCTACCTGTGTGACGATCACATGTCGGAAACGGATCCTGGTACAGATCGTACGGATCATATCCGTATAGTCCTTGTCATCCACTGCGGAAAACAGCAAAGTCAGAGGAAATTCCTTCTGGAAATGTTCTGCTGTCTCTACAAACTTCTCAACACCGTCTTCGTTATGTGCGCCATCCACGATCACACCCGGAAGAACCGTTTCCATCCTTCCCTGCCAGCGTGTTTTGGCCATACCGGCCTTCAGAGCCTCCAGAGATACCGGGATCTGATCTTCCAGTACCTGAATGGTTTTTACCGCAAGAGCTGCATTCATAACCTGATAACGGGCGATAAACGGTATGTCAAATACGGTATCGCCATATGTCTTGTCCTTAAGAGAAAATCGGATTCCGTCCTTTGTGATCTTATGGATCTCTGTATCTTCCCGTTTCAGCTCATAATATGGACATCCCAGCTTCTCTGCATTCTCACGCATCACTACGGCCGCATCCGGATCATTTCCGTCGTAGATCACCGGAACACCCGGCACCATGATCCCTGCCTTCTCTCCTGCGATCTCGGAAACCGTATTCCCAAGATACTGCATATGATCCAGGCTTATGGAAGTGATCACACAGGCCGCCGGATTCTCCACTGCTGTGGTAGCATCCAGGCGTCCGCCAAGGCCTGTCTCCAGTGTTACATAATCTACCCCGGCTTCTGCAAAGATCACCATGCCCATCAGGAGGAGTGTCTCAAAATAGGTTGGATGATAACTTCCTTCCGCAACCAGTTCATCGGAAAGTGTCTTTACTTTCTCAAAAGCACGAAGGAAGGTATCGTCATCGATCACTTCCTCGTTGATCTGAAAACGCTCATTGATCTCCACCAGGTGGGGAGATGTGAAAAGTCCGCAGGAATATCCTGCTTCCCGAAGGACCGATGTGATAAAAGCACAGGTACTTCCCTTTCCGTTGGTTCCTGCCACATGGATCACACGGAATTTCCTCTGCGGATCTCCAAGTCTTCTTAAACATTCTCTGGTATGGTCCAGGCTGTTCTTAGTAGTAAATCTCGGTATATCTTCAATATACGCAACTGCTTCTTCGTAATTCATAAAAAAAACCATCACTTATCTATAATGTATTCGTAAAGAACTTTTGGGGAGAAAAGCTTCTCCCCTCCTGTTCGTTACGATACCATTATATAATAGTGGTGGAAGATGTCCAGTCCTAATCGTAATATTTTATCCGACATTTTTTGTATCGGATGTGTTTTCTGTGCTGCTTTTTTCGCTGTCAAGTTTCCACTTACTGTCAGAGAGCAGTGCATAAACAGCACGGTCATGGCTCTTGGTCATGGCCTTTCTGGTGGAACTGTTGCTTCGCTGCACTACCGAGATCCGGTCAAAATCATCCAGTTCTTTTCCGGTAATAATCAGCTTGGTCGGATTCACGTAAACCGTATCGTACCATTCTCCGTTGATCTTCACCTGGCTGGACGGCGTAAAGTTGGTTCCCTGAATATAATAGGTATGGTCCGTCTCAGACACAACCTGAATGGAATCCAGTGTGGTATCATAGATTCCCATACGCATCTTGGTACGCTCAAAAGGATTCTCTCCGTCGTAGGAATACTGTTTTCCATAGAGAAGGTCATACTGCAATGTTTCCAGATCCACCTGATAATTCTTGGTGTTTCTTCTTGCCTGATGATATTTGAAAATATTTCCCTCATGGATACCCACGCGGTCCATAACCTCTGCTGCCATCTGGTATGCTGCAAGATTCTCTTTCTTTTTCTTAAGTCCGAAATTATCCCACATTACATACTCTGTCTGGAAGAGATATTTGTTATCCACATCCTCCACAGTCAGTCCCATGGTCGGCAGATGGTCACCGTACATAACCAGAACCACATCCTCCGGATAATCGGCGAGCTTATCTGTCAGCTCTTTGACAAAATTATCCATCTCATGAATCTGGTTTACGTAGTACTCCCACTTGTTGTTCAGTTCCTCGGTAGGTGCACCGGAAACTGTGATCTCCGGATTTTCCAGTACCGGTTCAGACGGATAATCCCCATGTCCCTGTACGGAAATAGTGTATACATAATCCGGGCCCTCTGTGGAATCCAGACATTTGATGATCTCATCAGTAAGCACGCTGTCCTTGGTCCAGCCCAGCGGGTTCTTCTGATTCTCATCCTTCATATACTCAGCGGAAGTAAAGGTATCAAATCCCAGATTCGGGAAAATGCTTCTTCTTCCATAGAAATTCGCCTCATTGTTATGTATGGCGTGTGTGGTATATCCCAGATTTTTCAGCACATATGGAGCACTCTCACAGGTGGTTTCCTTAAGAATACTCTTATAAGGATATTCACCCGGGCCAAAATAATGAAGGCTCATTCCGGTAATGGACTCAAACTCTGTATTGGCCGTTCCGGCTCCTACAGACGGAACCTTGTAATAACCGGAAGAATATTCTTCCATCAGTTTCCGGAAATTCGGGATCGGGTCCTCGGAAATATCCAGATAATTTACCAGTGTGGGATCAAAAAAGGACTCCAGCTGTAAAAACAGGATATTCGGATGGCTTCCGTCTTTTGTTTCCGGAAGGTTCTCCTCGGAATTTTCGATCTTTTGGATCTCATTTTTGGAATAGTCTCTTGGAGCACTGATTCCGGTATTGAAGATCGTTGTTGCCAGACAGTAAGGATATCCGTAATCCTCATAAGCAATGGCAATGTTTCCAAAATAATTGGAAAGTACTCTTTTTTCCAGAGCAAGCTGTGTAATTCCTCCAAAGGCAAGGATTCCAGCAAGAACCAGCGGAATATTCACCTTGTATTTCAGTTTGCCTCTGTATTTCGGCGATTTTATCAGAATGATCAGAAGGATCAGAACTGCAATGCCAAGAAGTACCGCACCGATCGTCATCTGGGTCTGTGTCAGGTACTTCTTTGCGATGCTGAGGCCGTCGGTCAGGTTCTTTACATCCGGGCCTGTAAACGGTGTGACACGGTTGAGAAGAAGAACACCGTTTACGATTCCCAGAAACAACCATAAGCTGCCAATAAAAATACGCCAGAAAATTCTCTTTCGGAAGAGATAAACAAGCAGCATAGTCGTAAAGATAAACGCCGTATTATAAGCAAATACAAGCGGCTTTGTGGTCATGTAGGTCCATGCCTCTGTGAACGAGTGCCTGCATATGGCCTCGATCACAAAGTACAGGACTGCACATCCCAGAGCCTGAAGTATCAGCGAAATCTTATTGAAAAAGTTACACCACTTCATTAAAACACTCCTTCGTTATTTCACCATCTGTGTTAACTGCAGGTTCACTTTCTCTTTCATCTCTTTGTATTTCTCAAGTTTCTCCTTCTCTGCCTCTACCTTTGCTGCAGGTGCCTTGTTCACAAAGTTCGGGTTGTTCAGCATTCCCTCACAGCGGGCGATCTCTTTTGTAAGACGCTCCTGCTCTTTTGTGAGACGCTCGATCTCTTTTTCACGGTCGATCAGGTCTTCCAGCGGAAGATATACCACACCGTCTGCTACAACGATGGATACCGCATCCTCGCCGATTCCGCTCTTATCCTGCTGCACATGGATCTCTTTTGCAAACGCAAGGTTTGTAAAGGATCTCTTGCAGGACTCAAAACGTGCACAGCTCTCTGCGTCCTTGCCTACGATGTAGATATTGGTCTTTCTGTTCTGCGGTACGTTCATCTCGTTTCTGGTGTTACGGATTCCACGTACAACTTCCTGGAAACTTGCAACTGCTTTCTCAGCATCTGCAAAGTTCATCTCGTCTTTGTATACCGGCCAGTCAGAGATCATGATAGACTCTTCCTCTGGAAGCAGTGTGCAGTAGATCTCTTCTGTGATAAACGGCATGAACGGATGAAGAAGCTTCAGTCCCTGTGTCAGTGCAGTACGAAGTGTCCACAGTGCATCGTTTGCTGCTGCCGGGTTCTCCTCTGCTTTCCACAGTCTTACTTTGGCCATCTCGATATACCAGTCACAGAGCTCATCCCACAGGAAGTCATAAACTTTCTGTACAGCGATTCCAAGCTCATATTTATCCATGTTCTCGGTAACATCGCGGATCACGGTGTTAAGTCTGGAAAGGATCCATTTATCCTCGTTGCAAAGAGCGTTCAGATCTTTCGGCTCTGTTACGGTCTTTCCTTCCAGGTTCATCATAATGAAACGGGATGCATTCCAGATCTTGTTTGCAAAGTTACGGCTGGACTCTACACGCTCCCAGTAGAAACGCATGTCATTTCCAGGTGCATTACCTGTCATCAGAGTCAGACGAAGTGCATCTGCACCGTATTTGTCGATAACTTCAAGAGGATCGATACCGTTTCCAAGGGATTTACTCATCTTGCGTCCCTGGGAGTCACGTACCAGGCCGTGGATCAGTACATGATGGAACGGAGTCTCACCCGTCTGCTCCAGTGCGGAGAATACCATACGGATAACCCAGAAGAAGATGATGTCGTATCCGGTTACCAGGACATCTGTCGGATAGAAGTACTCAAGCTCCGGTGTCTTATCCGGCCATCCAAGTGTGGAGAATGGCCACAGTGCGGAACTGAACCAGGTATCCAGTGTGTCCTCATCCTGGTGCATATGTGTGCATCCGCATTTCGGGCACTTCTCAGGCATTTCTCTTGCAACAACCATCTCACCGCACTCATCACAGTAATAAGCCGGGATTCTGTGTCCCCACCAGAGCTGACGGGAAATACACCAGTCACGGATGTTCTCCAGCCAGTGCAGGTAAGTCTTGTCAAAACGCGCCGGAACAAACTGAAGATTTCCGTCGTCCAGAGTCTTGATGGCAGCTTTTGCCATTTCATCCATTTTTACAAACCACTGTGGTTTGATCATCGGCTCTACGGTTGTACCGCAGCGGTCATGGGTACCAACACTGTGGCTGTGTGGAACAACTTTTACAAGGAGTCCCTGCTCTTTCAGGTCTTCTACCATGGCCTTACGTGCCTCGTAACGATCCATACCTGCATATTTTCCGCCAAGGCTGTTGATGGTCGCATCATCATTGAGGATATTGATCTCCTCAAGGTTATGACGGCGTCCAACCTCGAAGTCGTTGGGGTCGTGTGCCGGTGTGATCTTAACACAGCCTGTTCCGAATTCCTTGTCAACATACTCATCGGCAATAACCGGGATCTCTCTGTCTGTAAGAGGAAGTTTCAGCATCTTGCCTACAAGGTCCTTATATCTCTCATCCTCCGGGTTTACAGCAACTGCTGTATCGCCGAGAAGTGTCTCCGGACGTGTGGTTGCGATCTCAACGAAACGTCCTTCCTCACCTACGATCGGATAATTGATGTGCCAGAAAAATCCGTCCTGGTCCTCATGTACAACCTCTGCGTCAGAAATAGAAGTCTGGCATACCGGACACCAGTTGATGATTCTGGAACCTTTGTAAATATATCCTTTCTCATAGAGACGGATAAATACCTCCTGAACAGCCTTGGAGCAGCCCTCATCCATGGTAAAGCGCTCACGCTCCCAGTCAGCGGATGCACCCAGTTTTTTCAGCTGGTTGATGATCTTTCCGCCGTACTCTTCTTTCCATGCCCAGGCATGCTTCATAAATTCCTCGCGGCCGATCTCGTTCTTGTCGATTCCCTCTTTACGAAGTTTCTCTGTTACCTTAACCTCTGTAGCGATGGCTGCATGGTCTGTTCCCGGCTGCCAGAGAGCCTCGTAGCCCTGCATTCTCTTGAAACGGATCAGGATATCCTGCATGGTCTCATCCAGTGCATGGCCCATATGCAGCTGTCCGGTTACATTGGGCGGCGGCATTACGATTGTGAAAGGTTTTTTGTCCGGATTTACTTTTGCATGGAAGTATCCGTTGTCCATCCATTTTTTGTACAGACGATCCTCAATACCCTTGGGATCATAAGTCTTTGCAAGTTCTTTGCTCATGTTTTCCTCCTGAATCTTTCTGATTATAGGAACCTTAAAATGCTCCTGTTTTCTGCAAGAAAAAACACGCCCTCCACACAAAAGCCAATAACTAATGTGCGAAGGGCGATCATTCTCGCGGTACCACCTTCATTATCCGGGAAAAATATCTTATCTACTGTTCCCGTCTATCTCTTGTCCCTTAACGCGGGGTACGTGAAAACCTACGCAGCAGCTTCTGTGTCTGTTCTACATTTCTGCCTTCAGTCTCCCGGCTCCTAAGCTACCTTCTGCAGTCTTCCATCTGAAAATGCCTTCCAGCCTGCGCTCCTTCTGCGTCCGTGCATTTCTCTCTGTCAGCGTATTCCTGCATACTCCTCTTATTCAACGCCTTTACCATGTTCCTACTATAATGAAATTTTCTTTTTTTGTCAAGACGAAGGCCTGCATTTCCGGGGATTTCACATATTTCCCTGTATGCAGGCCTTCTTCTCATTTCCGTATTTTTATTCTACGCTCTTCAGTGACTCTACCATATCGATCTTTTTCAGTTTGAAATGCATTACCATATTTACAAACATGGAAAATCCAAAGGTGATAATGCCGCTGTAGATAAAGCTTGGTGTCTTGATATTTCGTCCGAACATTACCGCATCTACCTCAACGGTTGTGATCACATACCGGTGAAGGAAGATTCCGAACACTGCACCTACCAGGATTCCTATGATGGACAGAAGGATATTTTCCCGGAATACATACTGGGAAACCTCGCCGTCATAAAATCCCAGGACTTTCAGTGTTGCCAGCTCTCTCTGGCGCTCTGTGATATTGATATTGTTCAGATTATACAGTACCACAAATGCCAGCATTCCGGCGGAAATGATCAGAACCCAGATTACGGTTCCCAGGGATCCAAGCATTCGCTCTACCTGACCAGCTGTACTGCTTGTGTAGCTGATACTTAAAGCTGCCGGATATTTCAGGATTTCATTTCCCAGAGTTTCCAGATCACTCTTGGCGTCTTCTTTCATGGTGTATACTGTATTTGAATACTCCGGTTTCTCTCCGAATATTTTTTCGTAACAGGATGGTGTCATGTAAACGTAATGTCCCATATAGTTTTCCGTGACAGCGGTGATCTTCACTTTATACTTCCTGTTGTCTTTTTCCAGGGTAATCTCGTCTCCTGCTTTCACACCGATAAGGGAAGCTGTTTTTTCACAGATCACGGCTCCGTCGTCGGTAAGTTCATACTGCTCGTGGGATTTCCTGTCACGTAACGTTACATCCTCTTTAAAGTTTTCCAGATTTTCCGGAACATATACATAGGCACTGACACTTCCCTTTTCTTTTGGTGCTGTCATCTTGGTAAGCTGCACACGGGTATAGTGATCGATCTCGCTGTTTCCGTCCAGGAATTTCAGAAGATCTTTTTCCTGGCTGTCTGTGGCGTCCTCGTCATTGATCACCATGGCATCATAATGCTGGATCTGGTCATACTGAAGAAGTGCGATATCCATAATGGAATCGTAAAGTCCGAATCCCACCAGCATCAGGCCCATGCTTCCCGCAATTCCGAAAATGGTCATAAAGAGACGTTTCTTATATCGGAAAAGATTTCGCATAGATGATTTCCAGGAAAAGCTCAAATGTTTCCAGATGAAATCGATCCGCTCAATGAGGATCCGTTTTCCTTCTTTCGGTGCAGGTGGGCGCATCAGGGATGCCGGCGTCTCTGCCAGGGTCTTTGCACAGGAAAAAAGTGTAGCTCCCATAGTACAGATCACGGCTGCTCCGGAAGCGATCAGTGCATAGTGCATCTCATAATTCAGCTGCATGTAGTTGCCCACATTCCAGTACATAATTCCGTACGCCTGGATAATGATAAACGGAAGAACTTTTTCGCCCAAAAGAACTCCAACGATGCTGCCTCCTACTGTTGCAAGGAATGCATAGCAGAGATATTTGGATGCAATTGCCACTTTTCCGTAGCCCAACGCTTTCATGGTTCCAATCTGAGTACGCTGCTCTTCTACCATTCGTGTCATGGTAGTAAGGCTGATAAGCGCCGCTACCAGGAAGAAGATCATCGGGAACACTTTTCCGATATTTTTCAGTCGCTCTGCGTTGTCTCCAAAATCCGCATATTCCGGAAGATCATTGCGGTCTGTGATGATCCATTCCGGTGTTTCAATATCGTCTACCTCTTTCTGGGCATCCTCGATCTTCTGCTGGGCTTCCGCAATCTTGTCATCGGCTTCTTTTTTTCCGTCCTGGTATTCTTTCTTTCCATCGGAAAGTTTCTTTTTCGCGTCCTCCAGATCTTTTTTTGCATCTTTCAGTTTCTGTTCATTTTCCCGGATCTCTTTTTCTCCGTCCAGAATCTTCTGTTCGTTTGCATCCAGTTCCGCCTGACTGCTGGTAAGTTTTTCCGTGTTGGCCTGAATTTCTGCCTGACCTGCATTTAACTGGGCCTGTTTTTCTTCCAGCTGCTGACGTCCTGAGCTTAACTGAGCTTTGGCCGCATCCAGCTGACTCTGACCATCATCCAGAGTGGCCTGATTGGAAGCGATTTCTTCTTTGGCTGCAGAAAGCTCTGATTTCTTTGTCTCCAGCTCTTTTTTCCCTTTATCCAGTTCCGCCTGACCGGCGTTCAGCTGGGCCTCTGTCTGAGAGAGGGCCGCTTCCTGTTTTTCGATCTGGCTGAATCCGGCGTTAATCTGACTGAGACTGCTCTCCAGAGTGGTACGTGTCTGAGCCAGTTCTGATTTTTTAGATGTGATTTCAGCCTGTGCCGCATCAATCTGTGCCTGGCCTGCACTTAATTGCTCTTCCATAGCACTGATCTGTCCATTTAGTGTCTGGATCTGGGTGGAAATTTCCGCAAGTTCTTCTTCGGTTTTTCCTGCTTCCACGCCGGCGTCATACTGAGCCTGCAGTTCTGATACCTGGCCACTTAACGCCTCTTTCTGACTGGTCAGTGCATCCAGCTGTGCCTGTTGAGCAGAAAGTGCTTCCTCACTGGCACTGATCTGGGCTTCACCTTCGCTTACCTGTGCAAGTCCTGCCTCACACTGTTCTTTCTGGCTGGTCAGGGTTGCCTTTGTTTCTTTAATGGTATTCTTTCCAGATTCCAGCTGTTTTCTTCCACTGTCGATCTCAGCCTGTTTGCTTTCCAGCGTTTTCTCCGCTTCCTGGATCTGGGCCTCACCGTCATTTACCTGCTGTTTTGCCGCATTTAACTGTTCATATCCGGAAGTCAGCTCTGACTGTTTCTCATTGACCTGTGCTTCGGAATCGTCAAGCTGGGATCTGGCGGCATTTAGTTGAGCCTGTCCGTCTTCCACCTGCTGCTTCGCACTGTTAAGCTGCGACCAGCCATCGGCGATCTGCTGCTTTCCGTCTGCGATCTTCTGTTTACCATCGGCCAATTCTTTCTTTGCATCACTGAGCTGCTGTTTGCCATCTTCGTACTCTTTTTTTCCATCATCGTATTTCTTCTGGCCATCATCCAGCTCTTTCTTTGCATCGCCCAGTTTTTCTTCGGATTCTTTTTTTCCGTCCTCGAGCTCTTTTCTGGCGTCATCCAGCTTCTCATTGGCTTCTGTGACGACCTCATCGTAGCGCAGAGCACACTGCTCTTTTTCGATGCCTTCCACCCGTTTCCGTATCTTCTCGATGAGATTGTCATAAGCGTCAGTATAGCTGATCACATCATCCGATGCGTGAACCTTGATATAGATCTGGGTAAAAATTTCCTGGTCAAAATCTTCCGGAAGGATGTATCCGAAGCCGCTGACCTCACCGGATCCAAGAGTCGTATTTCCTCTGTTAAATGAAATATAAAGAGGGCTGCTTCCGATTCCCACAACTGTATAGGTTGTTTTTTTCAGAAGCTCACTGTCTCCATCCTCACTGACAGATATGGTATCCCCGACTTTATAACCTCGATTCTTTGCAAATGGCTTGTCCAGAAAAATCTCGCCGCTTTTTTTCGGTATCCTTCCTTCATCTGCTGTAAGCAGATTAAAATTGCTGCTGATAGATTCCAGATGAAGAACCTTCCTGGCATCGTCCTCTCCACTCATAACATCCGTAGAGTAGCTGCCCTCAGCCAGTTCCACACCGTCAATATCCGATACCGCTTTTACATCACGTTGCGTCAGTCCCAGGGTTCCCTGGATCTTCAGATCCATCAGCTTTGCTGCTTCATAATAAGCATCTCCGGAATATCTCATATCCGGAGAAGACGCCTGGATTCCGGAAAAAAATGCAACACCCAGTGCCACGATCAGAAAGATCGAGATAAAACGTGCTTTACTTTTCCGGATCTCCATCCAGAAATCTTTGTGTAATGCTTTCATTCCGTCACCTACCATTCAATCTCTTCCACTGGTGTGGGATGTGCATTTTCGGTCATCCTGGAAACCTTGCCGTTTTTGATCTTGATCACACGGTCGGCCATAGGTGTCAGTGCAGAGTTGTGAGTAATGACAATAACCGTCATGCCCCGTTCCCTGCAGGTATCCTGAAGGAGCTTCAGGATTGCCTTGCCAGTCTGATAATCCAGCGCTCCTGTAGGTTCATCACAGAGCAGAAGCTTTGGATTCTTTGCCAGAGCTCTGGCTATGGAAACTCTCTGCTGCTCACCGCCGGAAAGCTGTGCCGGAAAGTTGGTCAGCCTCTCTTTCAGCCCTACCTCCTCCAGAACTGTCCTGGCATCCAGAGGATTTTTACAGATCTGAAGAGCCAGTTCCACATTCTCCAATGCAGTCAGATTGGGCACCAGATTATAAAACTGGAACACAAAGCCGATATCCTCACGCCGATATCCGGTCAGCTGCCGGTCCGTGTATTTTGCAATGTTTTTCCCATCGATCCAGACATTGCCGGACGTAGCCTTATCCATTCCTCCCAGTATATTCAATACCGTTGTCTTTCCGGCACCACTGGGTCCTACCACAACCACAAATTCGCCTTTTTTTATCTGAAAGCTGATCTCATCCACAGCTATGATCTTCACTTCTTTTGAGCCATAGATTTTGGATACATTCTCCAGCTTCACATATTCTTCCGTATGCTCCATTTCCACCCCTCCTCTCTACTCTCTATATGATTTCAGGGGGCTTTTATCTGCCCCCTTTTAATTCTCTCACTTACGTATCACAGCTGTAGAAAAATGTTTTCGGCTATGATCGAATATTATCAATAACTATATTTATAAGTATATCGGTTCTTAATTCAAAATGCAATTTCTACTTATATTTTAAAAAGATTTTTCATTCCTGCGCATTTGTATTTTACATTTCTTTTCTATAATACAGACAGATAAAGGAAATCAATATTATGGCTGACTGCTGCTGACAACAGCAGAAGGATAATTCCATCAAAACAGGAGGAATGGATTATGTATAAAGTACTGTGGAATCACTTGGATCAAAATAAAAAAAAGGCCCCTGCGCCGGCTGTTTTTCTTGCACTTCTGACAGCTGGATGGAGTGTAGCCGGAATTCTTGCCGGATTACTTGTTTGTCTGGGGCTTCAGACAGAACTGATGGTGAAGCTGACTGTGATCTTATGTGCCGGTGGATACGCCGGACTGATTCCCGGCTTCTTCGGTGGGATCTTTTATCTTTACCGAATGGATCTTCGGAAACCTTCTGCGGATCCTGCAGCTGAAGCTGATCTGGAAAAATCTTCTGCGGATCCTGCTTCATTAATCTATTTTCACAATAATTGACAAAAAAGCAGAACTCTGCCTGGTTGTGCAGGGTTCTGCTTTTTTTATTGAATATGTGTATTAAGTTTGATTACTTTCTTATGGAATCAGCGAGATTTTTTGCTTCTGCTGTCAGCTCTTTTATTTTGTCAAATTCTCCTGCCTTCACAAGATCTCCTTTTACCATCCAGCTTCCGCCGCAGCAGAGGATTTTGTCACAGGAAAGATATTCCTCAAGGTTTTTCGCATTGATCCCGCCGGTAGGCATAAAACGGATTCCTGTATAAGGAGCTGCCATAGCCTTGATCATTGAAATTCCGCCTGCCGGTTCTGCCGGGAAAAATTTAACTATCTTAAGTCCTCTTTTCACTGCCTGTGCAACCTCTGACGGTGTGATACATCCCGGGAAAACAGGAATTTCTTTTTCCAGGCAGTAATCTACGATCTCAGGATCAAAGCCCGGGCTTACGATAAATTTTGCTCCGGCGCCAACAGCCGCATCTACCTGTTCTGTTGTAAGCACTGTACCTGCTCCCACAAGCATTTCCGGGAACTGCTCTGCCATGAGACGGATAGACTCTTCTGCTGCTTCTGTACGGAATGTCACCTCCGCACATGGAAGGCCGCCCTCAACCAGAGCCTTTGCCAGCGGTACTGCATCCTTTGTATCTTCCAGCACTACAACCGGAACCACACCAAATTTCTGAAATTTTTCTGCTATCTCTTTCATCTGAATTTCCCTTCCTATTTATCTTTTTATATCAAAGTTCATTTCCATCACATGTCTGATCATAGATACATCATCGGTAATGTTTCCATCACCATGGATCGTATGCTTCACGGCACTGGCTGCAACACCGAAATTCACGGTATCTTCCGGTGTATACTCATTCATAAGACCATAGATGATTCCGCTTACAAATGCATCTCCGCCACCGACACGATCAAGGATATGGAAAGTCAGACGCTTGCTTTCGTATGTCTTTCCGTTTAACCAGAGATACGCCATAAGACTGTTTTCACTGCAGCTATGTGCAAAACGGACATGTCTTGCGATGCATTTTATATTCGGATATCTGTCCGCAAATGCCTGGAACACTTTTTCCTGCTGTTCAAGATCCGGCTGAAACGGGATTCCATCCTTTACATCCCCTGCACTGTGGTCTTCTTCATTTTTCCAGATATGGTATGGCTCGATTCCGAAAAGGACATTTACATATGGAAGACAAAGTGTACAGAAATCTCTGGCCTCTTCCCAGGTCCACAGCGTACTTCTGAAATTTCCGTCAAAGCTTACGGTCATGTCCATTTCTTTTGCTGCCTTCAGGCAGTTTAAGATCAGATCCCTGCATTTTGTTCCAAGAGCAGGTGTGATCCCGCTCAAATGCAGCCATGTATATCCTTCCAGCATTTTTTTCACATCTGTTTTGCTGAAGTCATACTCGGAAAAAGCGCTGTGTTTTCTGTCGTAAACTACCTTGCTTGGGCGGATCCCGTAACCGGTTTCCAGATAATAGGTTCCAAGACGGTGTGTCGGAGTTTCTTCCTCCGTGGAATAAACCACACTGTCACAGTTCACATCATTACTTCTCATCATACGTACAGCACTTTTTCCAAGACTGTTGTCCGGAACTACTGTAAAAAACGAAGCATCTATTCCAAGATTTGCCAGGGAAAGGGCTACATTCGCCTCGCTTCCCCCGTATCTTGCCTCAAAGGTTGTTGCTGTTCTGATTTTTTCATAATCCGGCGGTGTCAGACGCAGCATGATCTCGCCGAGAGTAATAAATTTATGTTTCATGATCAATACTCCAGATAGGCTCCCTTCATTGGGCTTGCAGCATGCTCACTGAAAAGTCTCAGCACGCCTTTTTTGTATTTTGGTTCTCTAGGCTTCCAGTTTTTGCGTCTTTCGGCAAGGATCTGGTCGATCTCTTCCATGGACTTTCTTTCGCCTGCGATTCCGATGATGTTCAGTTTTCTTTCCATAACGTCGATTTCAATAAGGTCGCCTTCCTCAACAAGTGCGATTGGGCCACCGTCAACAGCCTCAGGGCTGCAATGTCCGATAACAGGGCCTGTAGATGCTCCGGAAAAACGTCCGTCTGTGATCAGTGCGATACTCTTTCCAAGCTCTTTGTCACTGCTGATCGCCTCAGATGTGTAGAACATTTCCGGCATTCCGCTTCCCTTTGGTCCCTCGTAACGGATGAATACTGCATCACCTTTCTGAACCTTATGCTTCAGAACTGCATCCAGACACTCCTCTTCACTGTCGAACGGTCTTGCGCGGAGAACGGATTTGAACATTTCCTTCGGGCATGCGGTGTGCTTGATCACAGCACCCTCCGGTGCAAGGTTTCCACGGAGAACTGCGATACTTCCGTCGGTTCCGATCGCCTTGTCATACGGACGGATGATGTCTTCCTTTGTAAGGCTTACATTGTAACGTTTGTTAAATTCCTGAAGCCATTTGTCGCATTTCTCATAAAATCCGTTGTTCTTCAGCTCCTCAAGGTTTTCTCCGAGAGTCTTTCCTGTAACTGTCATCACATCCAGATGGAGATGTTCCTTGATCTCCTCCATGATCGCCGGTACACCACCTGCATAATAGAAGCACTCAGCAGGCCAGCGTCCTGCTGGACGTACATCCAGAAGGTATCTTGCATTTCTGTGCAGTCTGTCAAAGGTATCACCTGTGATCTCAATGCCAAACTCATGTGCGATCGCCGGAATGTGAAGCAGACAGTTTGTACTTCCGGAGATTGCAGCGTGTACAAGGATCGCATTCTCAAAGCTGTCCATAGTTACGATATCAGAAGGACGCATGTTTTCCATCTGTGCGATCCTTACTGCCTGTCTTCCTGCCTCTCTTGCGAAAGCAAGAAGATCCGGGCTTGTTGACGGCATCAGAGCTGTACCAGGAAGTGTAAGTCCAAGTGCCTCTGCCATGATCTGCATTGTTGAAGCTGTTCCGATAAAGGAGCAGGCTCCACAGCTTGGGCAGGCATTGCATTTTGCCCAGTCAAGCTTCTCTTCGTCGATCTCTCCACGCTCAAACTTTGCACTGTACATTCCCAGCTGCTCAAGAGTCAGCATCTCAGGTCCCGCATTCATAGTTCCGCCCGGTACAAATATGGAAGGGATATTTACTCTTGCAAGTCCGATCAGGTTTCCGGGTACACCCTTATCACAGCTTGAAAGATATACACCTGCATCAAATGGTGTTGCATTTGCATGGATCTCGATCATGTTTGCGATCATTTCACGGCTTGCCAGGCTGTAGTTGATTCCGTCTGTTCCCTGGCTTTCACCATCGCAGATATCGGTACAGTTATAACGTGCACCAAAACCGCCTTCTTCTGCAATTCCTTTACGGACCTCTTCTACAAGAATGTTCAGGTGTCCGCTTCCCGGATGGCTGTCACCATAGGTGCTCTCCACCATGACCTGAACCTTGCCCAGATCCTCTTTTTTCCATCCTGTTCCAAGACGCAGCGGATCAAGCTCCGGTGCAAGCTTTCTCATTTCCTGACTTACTAACTTCATGATTTTTCCTCCATTTCCTATTCTCTGATCAGATTCAGATTTTCCAGCTTTTCTCTAAGTTCCTTTACATCCTCTTCTTCTGCTCCGATTTCCACATTATTAAATGTAGGAAGGCTGAATACTCCCAGCATGGATTTTGCATCTACGATATATCTTCCGCAGATCAGTTCCACATCCTTCTGGCAGCCGGATGCAGCCTGTACAAGATGCTTTGCATCATACATGTCTCTTAAATAAACCGGTATCTTTATCATTACGCTCTGCCTCCTATGCAAAAATTGAAATAACAAAGCCTACAACAAGTGCTGTAACACCGATCAGTGTTTCCATGATCGTCCAGGATTTTAATGTTGTTTTTTCGTCAATCTCAAGGAAAGTACTTACCAGCCAGAATCCTGCATCATTTACATGACTCAGTGCAGTTGCACCACCGCAGATTGCACAGCACATAGCAGCTCTGTAAAGCATGCTTGTATCCATTACTGCCGGCATAGTCGCCATGATTCCTGATGCCATAGTCATTGCCACAATGGAGCTTCCCACAGATGCCCTTACCAGTATTGCGATCAGAAAAGCGATCAGGATCAGCGGAAGGCCGCTTTTTTCCAGGGCCGGTCCGATAATATTTCCAAGACCTGAATCCTGAAGCATCCACCTGATCACACCGCCGCTGGCGATGACCAGAAGGATCATTCCCACCGGTCTCAGTGAATGGTCCAGGATTTTCTTTAACTGTGCACCGGTAAAGCCACGACGGATTCCAAGAAAATACATTGCTGCAAGTGTTGCGATGGTCAGTGCCAGAAACGGTTTTCCGATAAATCCGAGAAAGCTCTGTATTCCTGCCGGAATTGGCAGGTATTTAGATAAAGTACTGAGAAGGATCAGAACAAGAGGGATCAGGATCACACCTAGCACCAGGCCAAATGGCGGCATCTCTTTTCCATCATCTTTGATCTCTTCCACATTGGCCGGAAGTTCGGTAAAAATTTTGTTTCCAACCAGATTTCCCCAGATAATTCCAGAAACCAGCATACAGATCAGTGCCGTTGGAACTCCAACCATGATCATAGTTCCCAGGTTTACGCCGAGTGCATTTGCAACCAGTACAGATCCTGCAGAAGGCGGTACAAAAGCATAGCCGCTGGCAAGACCTGAAAGAAGTGGGATTGCATAATACAGTGTAGATTTTCTGGTCTGCTTTGCAACACTGAATACCAGTGGGATCAGCACTACAACACCTGCTTCAAAAAAGACTGTTGTGCCAATTACCAGTCCGGTAAGTCCCAGTGCCCAGCCGGCTTTTTTCTGACCAAATTTATCGATCAGTGTTTCCGCTATTCTCTGGGCGCCTCCGCTCACTTCCAGTATTCCGCCGAACATGGAACCCAGTCCTACCAGAAGTGCGATTCCCTGTAATGTCTTTCCAACACCTTTTTCCACAGTGTCTGAGATCATTTCCAATGGCATTCCGGCACCTGCACCGATGATGATCGCTGAAATCATCATTGACAGAACCGGATGCAGTTTAAATTTGATGATCAGCACCAGCAGGATCACAATTCCCACTGCCGCAGCAAGCATCAATCTCATTGGATCTGCTGTAAATGTTGTTTCTTCCATTTTTTCTGCTTTTGCCTCCTTAATTCATCCGATGTTTTACTTTTCGTTAAATACATCTGACCTTTCTGTTGCTTTTTCTTTTGAATTGTGCTGGTTTTCTTTGTTTTCGCTTCAATTCATCTGATGTATTTATAATATATTCATTCTGTCAAAAATGCAATACTGTAATTTTATCTAAATTATGGTCTTGTTTTTTGTACATTTTGTTGTTTTGACATTATAGTTCAAAGGAATTATTATAGATATAAGGAAAATATAAAAAGAAATTACAAATAGAAATGGAGAAACTCATATGATGATTTCGTCATCAGAAGAAAAAAGTCTTCCGCAAAAATTATCGGAAGACATCATCGCATTTATTTTAAAGGAAAATCTGCAGCCTGGAGACAAGCTGCCTAATGAAACGGTTCTGTCCGAACGTCTGAATGCCGGAAGAAGCTCTGTCCGCGAGGCAATGAAGCTTCTTGCTTCCAGAAATATCGTGACGATCCGTCAGGGATCCGGAACCTATATCGCATCATCTCCGGGAATGGTGGAGGATCCGCTGGGATTAACTTTTATCGGCAACAAGCAGAAGCTGATCCATGACCTTCTGGAAGTCCGTTTTCTGCTTGAACCCTCTATTGCAGCAATGGCTGCCACCCGCGCCACTAAAAAAGATATAAAAAAGATCACCACACTTTGTGATGAGGTTGAAGCATTATTAAAAAAACATGCGGATCATACCCGGAAAGACATTGAATTTCATACAGCGATCGCGCTAAGCAGCAAAAATGTTGTCGTTCCGCGACTGATCCCTGTAATTAACAGCTCTATTCCACTGTTTGTCGAATCAACCAGTGGTGCTCTGCACGAAGAAACAATTGAGACACATCGTGAAATCGCAAATGCCATTGCAGAGCATGACGCTTTGCGTGCCCAGGATGCCATGTACCTTCATCTGGTTTATAACCGTAAAAGGATCCTGCTTACAGAAAAAAATTCCTGATCTATCGGACAGCATCCTTTCCGGATGCTGTCCGATCTTCCATAAGTCTGTCTTCATTATCTTCACTGTCTTCAGTAAATACGTTTTATAATAAAAATAAGGGGCTGTTGCAAAATAGATGAGTAATCATCTATGGAGCA
>ERZ1034946.358-NODE-358-length-26431-cov-7.868138_pt1 | contig 26431 bp, 19 predicted proteins | sample MGYA00520591_ERZ1034946 | MGnify/ENA primary metagenome ERZ1034946 (study PRJEB33766, sample SAMN09781753) | gut metagenome | biome: gut microbiome | host: Homo sapiens | place: Madagascar | study: EMG produced TPA metagenomics assembly of the PRJNA485056 data set...
ACAATATATAGAGAACAGAAAGAAGCACCCGTTTCGGATAGTACAATTCCGAAGCGGGTATTTTTATGCGAAAAATAGGAAAAACAGAAGAAAATAAATTAGCTTGGCAAATCAATTGACAGATTTTAATTGGTGATAAAAGAAACTATAAATCTTAAAAAAGTGTAAAACTCACAAAAACCAGTTGCATTTTTTGTGCAGATGTATATTATATATAGTTAGCCGACTAATCAAAAAAGATACTTCTGCCTGAAAGATAAGAAATAAAAAGCAGAAGTTCTGATGGAGGAAGGGAGTGACAGCGTGTTTTGTGAGGAGGACGATGAGAAAGAGAAGCAGAGCAGTTTTTTATCTCTGTTTATGAAGGTGGACCGTCACTTTATGACGAAATGTTTTGGACAGATGCAGGAACTTGGCATTTATCCGGGACAGATCCCGGTTCTGGGACTTGTTGCCAAGAAGGATGGCTTAAGTCAGAGGGAACTTGCGAAGATCCTGAACATCAAGCCGCCTACGGTAAATGTTTCCGTACAGAGACTGGAGAAGGCTGGTTTTCTTTATAAAAAACCGGATGAGAAAGACCAGAGAGTCACCAGGATCTACCTGACAGAAAAGGGAAAAGAAACAAAGGCGAAAGCTCTGGAGAGGATCCATAAGAATGAAGCAGTGATGTTGGAAGGCTTCAGTGAGGCGGAACAGTGCCTGCTGCGGAGATTTCTGGAACAGATCCTTGTAAATATTGAAAAGATCCATCCGGAGGAAAATATAGCAGATTTCAAGCCGGAAGAGACAACAGAAAGGAAGGAACAGAAACGTGATTAAACTGATGAAATATCTGAAAAGATCCGCAGGTTACATTGTGATCATTATTGCGCTTCTTTTTCTTCAGGCATACTGCGATCTGTCGCTGCCGAATTACACATCCAATATCATCAATGTGGGAATTCAGCAGAACGGTATCGAGGACAGTGTTCCTGAAAAGATTAGAAAGACTTCTATGGACAGTCTGAAGCTGTTTATGGAAGAGGATGACGCAGAAACCGTGGATTCTTTTTACGAAGAAGATGGAGATAACCTGGTATTAAAAGACGGGATCTCCAAAGAAGAAAGAGAAGAACTGAATGACATTTTCGGGAAATCGATGGTGATCGTTTCCACTCTGACATCCGACAGTAAAGAGACAAAAGCAGCTCTTGCAAAAATGGGAATTCCGGAAGGTGTGGACCCAATGGCAGCTCTTTCCCAGATGCCGGCAGAGGCTCTGGATGCCATGAAAGATCAGGTCAGTGAAAAGATCGACAAGATGCAGGATTCCATCATTACCCAGGCAGGCGTGTCCTATGTCCGGGCAGAATATGAAGCCATGGGCGAGGATGTGGATGCCATCCAGATGGATTACATGAAATCCACAGGTATCCGCATGGTACTGATGGCACTGGTAACCATGATGGCTGCGGTGTGCGTGGTATTTCTTTCTGCAAGAGTGGCCGCATCCCTTGGACACGATCTTCGTGGACTGGTCTATAATAAGGTAATCGGATTTTCCAGCAGAGAGTACCACAAGTTTTCCACAGCATCTCTGATCACACGATGCACTAACGATATCCAGCAGATCCAGCAGGTAATGTCTATGATGTTCCGTATCGTGCTTTATGCGCCGATCCTTGGAATTGGCGGTGTGATCCGTGTGCTTCAGACAGATTCATCCATGACATGGATCCTGGGTGTTGCCATTGTACTGATCATGGCGTTTATGGCAATGCTGTTTAAGATCGCAATGCCGAAATTCACAGCTTTGCAGACGATGGTAGATAAGCTGAACCTGGTAACAAGAGAGATCCTTACCGGTATTCCGGTTATCCGTGCATTCAGCCGTGAGAAACATGAGGAAGAGCGTTTTGAGGAGGCAAATATCACTCTGACAAAAACAAACCTCTTTGTAAACCGCTGCATGACTTTCATGATGCCGGTGATGATGCTGATCATGAATGCCGTTTCTGTACTGACTATCTACAGTGGCTCCTATGCGGTAGATAACGGAAGCATGCAGGTTGGTGATGTAATGGCGTTCATCCAGTACGCAATGCAGATCATCATGTCATTTTTGATGATCACAGCCATGTCCATTATGCTTCCAAGAGCAAATGTATCTGCACGTCGTATCAATGAGGTGCTGGAAACAGAAGTAAGTGTTCATGATCCGGAGAATCCGGTACAGCCTTCTGAGAATGTGAAAGGTACAGTGGAATTCGATCATGTAAGTTTTGCTTATCCGGAAGCAGGAGAGAATGTTATTACAGATATTTCCTTTAAGGCAGAACGTGGCGAGACCGTGGCAATCATCGGAAGCACCGGAAGCGGTAAGAGTACGCTGATCAACCTGATTCCACGTTTCTATGATGCAACAGAAGGATCTGTAAAAGTAGACGGTGTGGATGTCCGGGAAATGACACAGAAAGATGTCCGTGACAGGATCGGATATGTTCCGCAGAAGGGCGTGCTTTTCTCAGGAACCATTGATTCCAATATCCGCTACGGTAAGACAGAAATCTCAGAAGACGCGGTGAAAAAAGCAGCAGAGGTTGCACAGGCTACGGAGTTTATCGACACAAAACCGGAGGGCTATGGATCTCCGATCGCACAGGGCGGAAGCAATGTTTCCGGTGGTCAGAAGCAGAGACTTTCCATTGCCAGAGCAATCGCAAAAGATCCGGAGATTTTTATCTTTGATGACAGTTTTTCCGCACTGGATTTCAAAACAGACAGTACACTTCGAAAAGCACTGAAAGAACATACAAAAGAAGCAACAACCATTATCGTGGCACAGCGTATCAGTACGATCCTTAATGCAGATAAGATCATTGTACTGGACGATGGACATATGGCAGGAATCGGAAGCCATAAGGAGCTGATGAAGTCCTGTGAGGTATATCGCCAGATTGCCATGAGTCAGTTATCAGAGGAGGAATTGGCATGAGTCAGCAGAGAAGAAGAGGCCCTATGGGCGGACGCGGAATGCAGCCAACAGAGAAGGCCAAGGACTTCAAAGGTTCCATGAAAAAGCTCTTTGGCTATATGGGCAGATATAAATTCCGTTTTATCCTGATGTTTATCTTTGCGGTGGCAGGAACTGCTTTTAATATCGCAGGTCCGAAGATCCTTGGAAAAGCCACTACAGAGCTGTATAAAGGCCTGGTTGCCAAGGTAAACGGCACAGGCGGCATTGATTTTGACAAGATCGGAATGATCCTTCTGTGGACGTTGGGATTGTATGTGGCAAGTGCATGCTTTTCCCTGATCCAGGGTTTTGTCATGACGGGGATTTCCAATGATGTCACGTACAATCTCCGAAAAGATATCTCAAAGAAGATCAACCGTCTGCCAATGAACTATTTCGAGAGCAGAACAAACGGTGAGATCCTTTCCAGGGTGACAAACGATGTGGATACCCTGCAGATGAGCATCAACCAGAGTATGACACAGCTGATCACATCCGTAACCACACTGATCGGTGTATTTATCATGATGCTTTCCATCAACGTGTGGATGACTCTGGCAGCGCTTTTGATCCTTCCGATCTCCATGTTTATTATCAACAAGGTGATGAAACATTCTCAGAAATATTTCCAGGCACAGCAGGAATATCTGGGAAAAGTAAACGGCCAGGTGGAGGAAAATTTCGGCGGTCATGATGTAGTAAGAGTGTTCAATAAAGAACAGGATGTGCTCAAAGAATTTGAGCGCGACAACCAGAAACTTTATGAGTCAGCATGGAAATCACAGTTCTTTTCCGGAATGATGATGCCGATCATGCAGTTTGTAGGTAACCTGGGGTATGTGATGGTGGCACTGCTTGGAGGAATTTTTGCCATCAAGGGAACCATTGAGGTGGGAGATATCCAGTCCTTCTTCCAGTACATCCGTAACTTTACACAGCCGATCCAGCAGATCGCACAGGTTACAAACCTTCTGCAGTCTTCCGCGGCAGCTTCCGAGCGTGTATTTGAATTCCTGGAGGAGCCGGAGGAAGAACTTCAGCCGGAGAATCCGGATTCTATTGAGGGACTGGAAGGAAATGTACAGTTTGAGCATGTAAAATTCGGCTACAATCCGGATAAGATCATTATCAATGATTTTTCCGCAGATGTGCATGACGGCCAGAAGATCGCTATCGTAGGACCGACAGGTGCCGGAAAGACTACCATGGTCAAACTTCTGATGCGTTTCTATGATGTAAACGGCGGAAGCATCAAGGTTGACGGCCATGATGTCCGCAATTTTAACAGAAGTAATCTCCGTGAGATGTTTGGAATGGTACTGCAGGATACCTGGCTGTTCTCCGGAACCATTATGGAAAACATCCGTTACGGAAGACTGGATGCAACCGATGAAGAGGTGATCGCGGCAGCAAAAGCGGCTCACATCCATAACTTTATCATGCAGCAGCCCGGGGGATATCAGATGGTTCTGGATGAGGAGACCAGCAATGTTTCCCAGGGCCAGAAACAGCTGCTTACCATTGCAAGGGCAATCCTGGCGGACAATAAGATCCTGATCCTGGATGAGGCCACATCTTCCGTAGATACCAGAACCGAGATGCAGATCCAGAAGGCCATGGATAACCTGATGAAAGGCAGAACCAGCTTTGTCATTGCCCACAGACTTTCCACCATTAAGGATGCTGATCTGATCCTGGTTATGAAAGACGGAGATATTATTGAACAGGGCAATCATGAAGAACTGCTGGCACGAAAAGGATTCTATGCGGATCTTTATAACAGCCAGTTCGAGAAAAAAGAGGCACAGGCGTAAAGCCAACAGTAAGATAAATTGTTATTATAGAAAAAGAGCGAAGCGGATCTGGAATGTCCGCTTCGCTTTTTTACTCTATACATCCGTTCCGCTTTCAGGTATAATTCTGTAATAAGAACTCCGGAGTATGTTTTTCAAAAAGACTTCTGGAGTATCCATAAAAATAAAAGAAACGGGAGGATTTTACCATGATCATAACAACAACACCATCGGTAGAGGGAAGAGCAATCCGTGAATATAAAGGAATCGCATTCGGAGAAGTGATCACAGGAGTGAATGTTATCAAGGACCTTGGCGCAGGTCTTCGGAATTTTTTCGGCGGAAGAAGTGCCGGATATGAGGAAGAGCTTCAGAAAGCCAGAGAAGAGGCACTGAAAGAGCTGGAGCAGCGCGCGGCAGCAATGGGAGCCAACGCAGTGATCGGTGTGGATATCGATTATGAGGTGCTTGGCGCAGATAATGGCATGCTGATGGTTACAGCAAGCGGAACAGCGGTAGTGGTGGATTAAGGCGTATGGCAGCAGTAAAAAACGGACGGGAATATCTTACACATGTGACAGAAACTCTGCGTCACCGGATCACTCAGCTGGATGATTCCATAGAAGCAGGCCAGAAAGAAATCGAGGGAATGCACGAGTACTACTGGGAAAACTACACAGAGATGGACCAGTACGGATATGAAAACTTTGATAACCAGCAGGCGCTTCTCCATGAGATCAATGCAAGCAATGAGAAGATCGAGCTGCGCCGCAGATTCCGGAAAATGATAGATTCTCCATTCTTTGGAAGAGTAGATTTCTGCTATGAGGGCGACGATGAGCCTGAGATCTTTTATATCGGAATTGCAAACCTTGCGGAAGAAAACGGTGGTCTTCCGCTGATCTATGACTGGAGGGCACCGGTGTCCGGACTGTTCTATGATTTTGACAAAGGACCGGCGTCCTATCAGGCACCTCTTGGGGAAATCCATGGAGACATTGCAGCTAAGTGGCAGTACAAGATCCGTGGTGGAAAAATGATCTATGAGTTTGAAAGTGATGTGAAGATCGATGATGAGATCCTGAAGGCAGAGCTTGGAAGCAACGGAGATGTACAGCTGAAAAACATTATCCGCACTATTCAGAAAGAGCAGAATGCCATTATCCGAAACACTTCGGATCGGATCATGGTGATCCAGGGAGCAGCAGGAAGCGGCAAGACATCCATCGCCCTGCACAGGATCGCCTATCTTCTTTATCATGACCGGAAGAATCTGAAATCGTCTTCTGTGCTGGTGCTTTCACCTAACGGCGTGTTCTCTGATTATATTTCCCACATTTTGCCGGAGCTTGGGGAAGAGAATATCCGGGAGATGAGCTTTGATCTTTTTGCCTATAAGAGACTGAAAAATACAGTGTCAGACTGTGAAGACCGTTACGATCTGATCGAGCGTCAGATCGCAGGATTGTGCGATGAGAAACTTCTGAAAGAAAAACAGTCCCGGGATTTCCTGGACCGCATGGAAGGCTATCTGGTAGAACTGGAAGACAGCCTTATGAATTTCCGGGATGTGGAACATCGTGGTGTAGTCAAAAAAGAACAGGAGATCATCGAGCTTTTTTACTTTAAATTTATGGATATCCCGCTGCTTTCCAGAATGGATGCAGTGGCGGAGTATTTCATTGACGAGGTGGAAACGCTGAAGGGATTTGACCTTCCGGAGGAAGAACGGGATGCTGTGAAGAGCCGTTTTTACCGGATGTATGAGACGAGAGACCTTTATGTTCTGTACAACCGTTTCCTGAGACAGGAAGGATTTCCGGCGCTTCCTCAGGTACAGTACGAAAAAAGAAAGCTTCGCTATGAGGATGTGTATCCGGTCCTGTATCTGAAGTACCGGTTGGAAACACAACAGGAGGACAGCGTTGTCCGCCATCTGATCGTGGATGAGATGCAGGATTATTCCATGATTCAATATCTGATCATCCAGAAACTTTTCAAATGCAAGATGACGATTCTCGGAGACAGGGAACAGACCATGGACGGAGATCAGCAGGATGTACTCACATTTCTTCCGAAGATTTTTGGAAAAGATATCCGCAGGATTGTGATGAACAAGAGCTACCGAAATACCATTGAGATCGCTTCTTATGCAAATCAGCTTGCCGGGATCACGGAAGTGAAGCTTTTTGAGCGTCATGGAAAACCGGTGGAGGAAAAAGAATTTCCGGGACTTATCGAGGCATTGGAGCGCGTGGTGAAGGAACTGAAATTGGAGAAGCAGGCAGTGACGGAAGTGGATGCAGACAGAATGGACATGGTAGATGCGGAGACAGACGGAGAGGAAGGCCAGGAAGAACTTTATTATGAGACAGCAGCGGTGATAACAAGAACTGCAGATGAGGCAAGAGAGGCGTATTATATCCTTCAGAAAAAACTGGAAGCTGAAGGGTTTGATACAAAGGAGCGACTGTCGCTGCTTCACAGAGATAGTACAAACTTCAAAAAAGGCCTTACGGTTACCACGTTTTATATGGCAAAAGGACTGGAATTTGACCAGGTATTTTCGGTATTTCCGGGGGCAGACCGAAGTCCCATCGTGCAGAGAGCAAGGTATATTGCGGCAACCAGAGCGCTTCATGAATTGTATATGTATGAAATAACAGAATAAAAAATAATACAAAACGCTGTAAAAGGATATCGTAAGGATAAATCCTTTTACAGCGTTTTTGGTAACTTTTCGATAAAGAAATGATGGAACGGATCTATTTCATGTTTTCACAGAAGATCTCTTCCATAGATCCGGTAAGTGCAACACCCAGTTTTCGTAAGGTTCCGTCCAGAGCATGGAAAACTTCACGTACATTGTAGAAAGTTGCGTTGTTTCCCATGTGGCCGATGCGGATAACTTTGCCCGCGAGAACGTCGAAGGAACCTGCAAGCATGATGTTGTAGTCTTTTTTGACTCCGTCCAGGATCGCAGCGGCGGTGGTGCCTTCCGGAACTTCAAAAACAGTTACAGTGCTGGAATAGCCACTGTGGAGGTAAAGATTCAGGCCGACTCCGGTAATGGCTTTTCGGGATGCCTGAGCGATTTTTGCATGGCGTGTAAGGATGCCAGGGTCATCGGCAATGTTGTCAATGGCAGCGCGAAGTCCGTAGATGTCACTGATCGGCATGGTATATGGGAACCATTTTTCTTCATAATAATGTGCGAAGGTTGTGAGATTTGCGTAGAAAGAAGCAATCGGAGTTTTTCGCTGGCGCATTGCTTTCTTGGCATCATCGCTGACCACAACAAAAGTCAGTCCAGGAGGTGCGGATACCACTTTCTGTGATCCGCCGCACATGATATCAATCTGACATGCATCAATGTTCAGAGGTTCGCCGAAAGAAGCAGAGACAGAATCTACAACGGTAAGGATTCCGTATTTTTTAAGAAGGGGACAGATGGCAGCGACATCGTTGAGCATACCACTTGGAGTATCGCCGTGAACTACGCTTGCATATTTGTAGTCATGGTTATCTGAAAGAAAATCTTCCAGTTCCTTCACATCGAGGGTATTCCGGTAATCTCGGGTATAAAGCTCAGGTTTGCCTCCGTACATGGAGACAAAATCAGCAAAGCCCTTTCCATAGATACCATTGTCGAGAACGAGAACCTTATCTCCAGGCTCGGTCATGGAAGCGATGGCTGCCTCCAGACCAAGAATACCCTCACCACTTAAGATGAGGGTTTCGCCTGAGGTGTGGAGAAGAGAGCTGATCTTCTCGCAGGTTTCTTTATAAAATTCGACAAAGTCTTCGTCCAGATCCGGGTTGGTGCATTCAAGACTTCTTGCCAGGCGGACGTTTTCTGCGACCTGTGTAGGTCCCGGTGTCATGATCTTATACATAAACTCACCTCTTGTTTTTCTTATAGCAGTTTCAGAAATTGATGCATTAATTTATGGAACTGCTATAGGCTATTTTTTTAATCCTGTTTTTCTTGCAGCAAGGTTTAACGGAGTGATCACTACGAGAACGATAACTGCTGCGACACCGATCTGTACCAGGTTTCCGGGAATGGAAGATACCGGTGCCAGAGGGTTTCCGTAGATGATAACTTCTGCGATATAATAACCGACAACCTTGATCACGCAGGCTGCGGCGATGGCGATCACATACCATTTCATGTTCTGATGTTTATGGTCTTCCGTGATCTTACCTACGGTGAATCCCATAATGCCTACAATGATAAGGGTAAATGGTGCCCAAAGAGTCCAGCCGGAGAGAAGGTCGAATAAGCCCATTCCGATTCCACCTGCGATGGCTCCGGTTTTCTTTCCGAATAGAATGGCACCGATGAAGAGCGGTACATTTCCAAGATGGATCAGTCCGCCGTTGGCTGCAATTGGAAGCTTGACGTTAATAAATGCGGTGAAGATATAAGTCAGCGCAACAAATACGGCTGTGATGGTGAGAAACTGAACAGATGAAAGTTCCTGATCGGTTCCCTGAGATGTCTGAACTGCTTTTTCCATAGTTATGAATCCTTTCCCGAAAACATCTTTATATAGATGTCCTCTTTTCATATGTTTTTGGTTGGATATACTTTACAACATGAGTGTATACGAATAAAGACACAATTATCGAAAAAAAAAGGGGGACAGATTAAAAGAAAACAGAAATTCCGCAGAGGCAGTGTAAAATCGGAAATACAGGATCAGAAGCAGAATGGAATAAGATAGGCACATCTGGGGAGATTATAATATAGGAAAAATTCTGTACGGAATGGGATATTTGTTTACAGGATATTCATAAAGTACAGGGAGAAATCAATTGACAAAGTTGTAATAAAATCGTAAAATGTAGCAAAGAGTGTGTTCAGGAGCGAATATTCCGGACACACTTTGTGACTGATGATGATTATGAGGAGGATACTATGAAGAATAAAAAATTTATCGCACTTTTAGCTATGACTGTTGCTCTTTCTGGTGTCATGACTGCATGTGGCTTCGGAGGAGATAAAAATGACAGCGTGGTTGTGGAGGCTACTCCTACTCCTGCACCGGCGAAGAAAGCGAAGGTGACACCGACTGTTGCAGCAGATGCACAGAATACAACTTATACATCCAAAGATAAATCCGTAGCGATCAAGCTTCCGGATGCAACCTGGGCCAATAAATCCGATGAGACGGATATGTTAAGTTTTGAGTCTCCGGATCAGGGTAAGATCCTGATCCTTCACGGTTCCGGTGCGGATCTGGAGTCTGCAGTAATTCCGAATTCACAGGATATGGCCGTTTCCATGACACAGGCAGAGAACATGGTAAATGGAACGGACTTTGAGATTCAGGATTATAAGTCAGACCAGAAAGACGGAGTTAATATCTATTCCTACACTGTAAAATATAAGGACACAACCAAGAGTGACGGCTATGTATATGCCATCAATAAATATTTTGTAAACGACAGTGAATACTACAGTATTGTAGCTTCTGTTAAGACAGAAGATGCACTGAAGAAAGTGCAGGAATCTGTAGACAGCTTTGCAATTCTTGGTGATTCCACTCTGAAGAGCGCGGCAAGCGGTTCCGCAGCCAAGACTGCCGGTAAAGGTAATGCAGCAGCTTCCTCTGACGGAAGTGCATCTGCAGATGGTAATGCAGCAGCTTCTTCTAACGGAACAGCAGCAGATGGAACTGCAGCTGCCGACGGAAGCACATCTTCTGATGGAAGTGCAGCAACTGACGGCTCCTCCACAGATGGAAGCAGCACAGCGGATGGAACAACATCTGACAGTTCCTCTGACGGAAGTACCTCTTCTGATGGAAGTTCTTCAGGAGCTATCGTGAATGGTGGATTTACAGATGAGCAGCTCAGTAACACAGATGAGACAAGAACCATCTACAGAAACTCCGACGGTAAGCCGCGTGTTATCGTCCCGGACGGAAATGGTAAATGGATGGATAACGAAGGAAACCGTTTCACCTTCTCTTCTGAGAATGACTGCGATGTATATGAAGCGGATGGAACAAGCTTCTACTGGCATGGTGAAGGTGCAGATGTATACTATATGCCTGTACAGTAAAGCCTGGATCAGTCAGAAGGATATTGGGTTAAATAAGAGTTCCGGGATCACAGCTTTTGTGGCTGCGGTCCCGGATTTTTTGTGCTATATTATGTCAGAGGCGTATACTTATGCAGGAAGACATGATATAATGTGAACGCTGCGGGCGATGAACAGCCCGGAAAATATTTGGAGGTTTTTATGGAAGCATACAGCGATTTTGCCAGAGTTTATGATATCTTCATGGACAATGTGGAATATGAAAAATGGGCGGAATATCTGATCGGAAGCCTTAAGGAATACGGAATTGAAGACGGGATCGTGCTGGAACTTGGCTGCGGGACCGGAGTGATGACGGAACTTCTGGCAGAGTCCGGTTATGATATGATCGGCGTGGATAATTCCGAGGAAATGCTGGGCGAGGCTATGGAAAAACGGGCAGAGTCCGGCCATGAGATCCTTTACCTGGAGCAGGATATGCGGGAGTTTGAACTTTATGGAACGGTACGTGCTATCGTTAGCGTCTGTGACTGTATGAATTATATTACAGAGGAAGAAGATCTGCTTACTGTATTTAAGCTGGTGAATAATTATCTTGATCCGGATGGAATTTTTATATTTGATATGAACACCCCGTATAAATACCGGGAAATGCTTGGAAATACTACCATTGCGGAGAACCGGGAAGAGGGAAGCTTTATCTGGGAAAATGAATTTGACGAGGAGACAGGGATCAACGTTTATGACCTGACTCTGTTTCTTCCAAGAGAAGACGGTCTTTATGAGAGAGACGAGGAGATTCATTACCAGAAGGCCTACGAGCCGGAAAAAATCCGGGAACTGCTTGAAAAGGCGGGACTGATTCCGCTGGCAGTTTATGATGCATACACCAAGGATGCACCGAAGCCAGACAGTGGAAGGCTGACTTTTGTGGCAAGAGAACATGGCAAGGGAATTTCGGCAGAAGAGAAATAAAGGAGGAAATTTTTTTATATGAGTGATTATATTGTAAGAGCAACAGCGGCAAACAGCCAGATCCGTGCATTTGCGGCTGTGACAACAGATATGGTGGAGACAGCGAGACAGAATCATAATACCAGCCCGGTGGCAACAGCGGCACTGGGACGTCTCCTTACCGGCGGAGCCATGATGGGAGCGATGATGAAAGGGGAAAAAGATCTTCTTACACTTCGTATCCACGCAGGCGGACCGCTGCAGGGGATTACGGTAACTGCGGATTCTCACGGAAATGTAAAAGGTTATGTAGGAAATCCGGATGTATGTATTCCGGCAAACAGCAAAGGCAAACTGGATGTTGCGGGAGCTGTGGGTGTAGGGTTTATGGATGTGATCAAGGATATGGGCTTGAAAGAGCCATATGTGGGTCAGGTTGCACTTCAGACCAGTGAGATTGCAGAAGACCTTACCTATTATTTTGCCACCAGTGAGCAGGTTCCGTCTGCAGTAGGACTGGGTGTGCTGATGAATAAGGATAATACGGTTCGTCAGGCCGGCGGCTTTATTGTGCAGCTGATGCCGTTTGCAGAGGAAGAAGTGATCGCAAAGCTTGAGGAAAACGTATCAAAGATCGATTCTGTTACCAGTCTTCTGGAGCAGGGCCATACACCGGAAAGCCTTCTTGAGAAAGTACTGGAAGGTTTTGATATCGAGATCAATGATACACTGCCCACACAGTTCCACTGCAACTGTTGCAGAGAACGTGTGGAAAAGGCGCTGATCAGCATTGGAAGAAAAGAGCTCAACGAGATGATCCAGGAAGGCAAGGACATTGAGATGAACTGTCATTTCTGCAATAAAAATTATAATTTTACAGTGGAAGATCTTAAGAGAATCATAAGAGAGTGCAAGCGATAAGCCGCAGGAGGAAGAAAAAATGAAGCATGGTTTTATCAAGGTGGCAGCAGCAACGCCGAGAGTTACCGTTGCAGACTGCAAGGCAAACGGGGAGGAGATCCTGAAAGCCATTCACGAAATGGAAAAAGAGCATGTCAAGCTGATGGTATTTCCGGAATTCTGTATCACAGGATATACCTGCCACGATCTTTTTCTCCAGAGATGTCTTCTGGACAGCGCGTGGGATGAACTTCTGCATATTGCAGACGAGACAAAAGAGACGGATGCCCTGATCTTTGTGGGACTTCCGCTGCGTCACAGAGGCAAGCTTTATAATGTGGCAGCTGCCCTGAATCATGGCCGTATCGTGGGCTTTGTGCCGAAGACCCATATTCCTAATTATAACGAGTTTTATGAACAGAGGCAGTTTGCCGGTGCAGAGGAAGAAGATGTGGAATTTGTGGACTTCCTGAAGGGCGTGAAAAATGAGGAAGATGAATTCTGGGATGAGATTCCTTTTGGAACAGACCTGATCTTTGAGTGTGAGGAATTTCCGGAATTCACTGTTGCGGCAGAGCTTTGTGAGGATCTCTGGGTTCCGGCACCGCCAAGTATCCGTCATGCCATCAACGGCGCCCATATTATCGTCAATCTTTCTGCCAGCGATGAGATGGTAGGGAAAGATTCTTACCGGAGAACTCTGGTAAGCGGGCAGTCTGCACGGCTGATCTGCGGATATATTTATGCAAGCGCAGGAGAGGGCGAGTCCACCCAGGATCTTGTGTTTGGCGGACAGAATATGATCGCGGAAAATGGCTCCATGCTTGCGGAAAGCAGACGTTTTGAGAACGGCATTATTTACAGTGAGATCGATGTACAGAGACTGGCTGATGAGAGAAGAAGAATGTCCACATATCCGGCAGTTTCCATCTGTAGCCATACAAGAGTTGGTTTTTCCGTAGAAGAGGAAGAAACCGAACTTACCAGAACGTATCCCCAGTATCCATTCGTTCCGTCTGTGAAGGAAGAACGTGATGAGCGTTGCGAGGAGATTCTGAACATTCAGGCTATGGGACTTAAGAAACGTATGGAACATATCCACAGCAAGAGTGCAGTGGTAGGACTTTCCGGCGGACTGGATTCAACTCTTGCACTTCTTGTAATGGCCCGTGCTTTTGACCGGATGGGAATGCCGAGAGAGCAGATCCACTGTGTGACCATGCCATGCTTTGGAACTACAGACAGAACCTATCAGAATGCCTGCAAGCTAAGCCGCTGTCTTGGTGCAAGGCTTACCGAGGTGAATATCAAAGAGGCGGTAAATATCCATTTCCGGGATATCGGACATGATCCCGAGATCCACGATGTGACGTATGAGAACAGTCAGGCACGTGAGCGCACCCAGATCCTGATGGATACGGCAAACAAGGAAGGCGGCGTTCTTGTGGGAACCGGAGACCTTTCCGAGCTGGCTCTTGGCTGGGCAACCTATAATGGCGATCACATGTCCATGTATGGTGTGAATGCTTCTGTCCCGAAGACACTGGTACGTCATTTGGTACGTTATTATGCGGATACCTGCGGAGATGAGGAGCTGAAGGAGGTTCTTCTGGATATCCTGGATACTCCGGTAAGCCCGGAGCTTCTTCCTCCTAAGGATGGCAAGATCGCCCAGAAGACTGAGGATCTGGTAGGACCTTATGAGCTTCATGATTTTTATCTGTATTACATGCTGCGTGCAGGATTTACACCGGATAAGATCTACAGGCTTGCCTGCCTGACCTTTGATGGGATTTATGATAAAGAGACGATCCTGAAATGGCTGAAAACCTTCTACCGGAGATTTTTTGCCCAGCAGTTTAAGCGTTCCTGCCTGCCGGATGGTCCGAAGGTAGGTAGTGTGGCGCTTTCTCCAAGAGGAGACTTAAGAATGCCAAGTGATGCCAGTGCAAGAATCTGGCAGGATGTGTTGGAGAAGATTGAAATCTGAAAGTAAAAAGAAAAGCGGAGAGCTTAGGTGTTCTCCGCTTTTTTTACTGCGTCTGTGATGGCTGAAAGGAGTACCTGGGAGGTGTATTTCCGGTCTCCTGCATACTGAATGTCCTCCAGGGACTGGCTGGAATAGATCTGGCTTGCCAGAGAATCCAGAACCGGCTCCATGAGAGGGTAAGAAGCTTTTGTGGTTTCGCTTAAGTTTACCAGACGGATGGCTTTGATCTTGTCGGCGTTTACGGTGACTTCCACATCGAAGGTATTGTCATTAAGGGTGATGGAAGAGGTATATACGCCCGGTTTGTAGCGGGATTTTTCGCTGGCTGTATCACTGGCAGTTTTTCCGGGACCGAACATGAAGAAAAGGATAACAGCCAGAACAACAGCCAGAGCCAGAAAGACGGCTGTGTAGATGATCTCTTTCATATGTAGGACGATGATCCTGGTTTTGGAACTCATGGCGCACGCCTCCCGAAGCTTTTTATATAGTTTATTAAAGAGATGGAGAAATTATGCCAGAGCTCCCGTTCTATAGGAACAGGATTTGTGGTATGATAGGGGTACTTTAGACGGATCAGGAGGAAACAGATGTCTTTACAGTTTATTATAGGAAGTTCCGGAAGCGGAAAATCCTGTTATGCATATCAGAATATCATAGAACAGGCCGGACTGCATCCAGAGAAGCTTTTCTTTGTGATCGTGCCGGAACAGTTTACCATGCAGACCCAGAAGACGCTGGTGGAGATGAGTCCGGGAAAAGGAATCCTGAATATTGATATTTTAAGTTTTGAGCGTCTGGCATACCGCGTGCTGGAGGAAGTTGGTGGAGACAGCCGTACGCTTCTGGAAGAAACAGGTAAGAGTATGGTGCTCCAGAAGATGGTCCAGCAGCATGGAAAGGAGCTTTCCTACCTGGGAGGCCAGATGCGTAAGGCGGGATATCTGGATGAAGTGAAGTCCATTTTGTCGGAGTTTATGCAGTACGATATCCGGGACAGTGAGATCCAGGAGATGATCGAGGATTCCAGTGACAGAGCATTGCTTCAGATGAAACTGAAAGATGTATCTGTTCTTTATCAGGCTTTTATCGGGTATCTGAAAGATCATTATATGACAGGTGAAGAAGTGATGGACGCTCTGGAAAAAGCCCTTCCTTTTTCAAAAAAGATGAAAAACAGTGTTCTTCTTTTGGATGGATACACCGGTTTTACGCCCATTCAGATGCGGGTGGTGGGAGAGCTGCTTGCTGTCTGTGAAAAAGTGATGGTGACGGTGACTATGGATGCAACCGAGAATTTAAGCACCAGAGGGAAGCCCTATCAGCTTTTTTATATGAGCCGTCAGATGATCCACGGACTTTCGGAACTGACCAGAGATATTGAGGAGCCGGTTCTTTTGAAAGATGTGAGAAAATCCAGGTTTTCCCAGGCCCCGGCTCTTCATTTCCTGGAAAAAAATATCTTCCGTTACCGGAAAAACGTATATAAAAAGAAGCAGGATGAGATCTGTATGTTTTCCGCAACGAGTCCTCTGAAAGAGATGGAAGAAACTGCCCGGCGGATTGCCAGACTTGTCCGTGAAAAAGACTGCCGTTACGGTGAGATCGCGGTGATCACCGGTAACCTGGAGGAGTACGGAAATCTTGCGAAGCAGGTGTTTACAGCAGCCGGGATCCCGTATTTCATTGATGAGAAACATACGGTTCTGATGAATCCTTTTGTGGAATATTTCCGTGCGGCACTTGAGATGGCAGTGCAGGATTTTTCCTATGAGAGTGTATTCCGTTATCTCCGGTGCGGGATGTCCTGCGTGACCAGGGAGGAAGCAGATCTTCTGGAGAATTATGTGCTGGCTCTTGGCATCCGTGGATTTAAGAAATGGGATGAAGTATGGGTGCGTATTTACCGGGGGATGCCGCCGGAGAGCATTCAGAGGCTTAATGAGATCCGGGAGCGGTTTGCGGATGAGACCAGGGAGCTGGCGTTAAGTTTTAAAGGCGGGAAGAAGACGGTACGGGAATACTGTACCATTCTCTATGAGTTTGCCCTGAAGAGCCAGGTGCAGCAGAAACTGAAACATCAGGAACTGAAATTTAAGGAACAGGGCGACAAGGCCATGGAGAAGGAGTATGCTCAGATATACGGGATCGTTATGGAACTTCTGGACAACATGGTGGAGATCCTGGGTGAGGAGACAGTGAGCCGCCAGGATTTCCGGCAGCTTCTGGAGACCGGTCTTAATCAGGCCAAAGTAGCATTGATTCCTCCAAGTATGGATCAGGTACTTGTGGGTGATATGGAGAGAACCAGGCTGAAAGATATCCGGGCGCTGTTTTTTGTTGGAGTCAATGAGGGGAATATCCCCAAGAATACTTCCGGTGGGGGGATTTTAACAGAGCTTGACAGGGAGTTTTTTCAGGATCAGGGGATACAGCTGGCACCTGGTCCGAAAGAACTGATGAATACGCAGAGATTTTATCTCTATCTGAACATGACCAAGCCAAGAGAACTGCTCTGTCTTTCTTTCTGTCAGTCAGACAGTCAGGGAAAAGCTTTAAGCCCGGCCTTTCTTATTAATAATATCCGGGAAATGTTTCCGGAAATGGAGATCCGGCAGTGTGGAGAAGTGCAGGACTCCATGGAGCTTCTGGAACTTCCGGGAATCAGTCTGGATTATCTGCTGAAAGGTCTTGCGGGAGAAGAGTATCGGGATGATGCAGTGTTCCAGGAATTGTACAGCTGGTACCTTCAGAGTCCGGAATATAGGACACTTGTGAAACGGCTGACAGAAGTATCTTTTTCGGAACGTCCATCGGATATGATCGGAAAAACTGTGGCAGGGATTCTTTACGGGGAAGTTTCTCCATACAGTGCTACCCGGCTGGAGCGGTTTGCGGCCTGTGCATTTGCACATTTTCTGCAGTATGGCCTGAAAGTGACAGAACGGGCGGAATATGAATTCCGTGCTATGGATATGGGAAATGTGATGCACATGGCACTGGAAAAATTTGCGGCGGAAGTCCGAAAAGAGGGACTGGACTGGGCGGATCTTACAGAGGAAGAGAGAAACCGTATCATAGATGACTGTCTGGATCAGGTTTCCGCAGATTACGGAAATACAGTTCTCAAAAGCAGTGCAAGGAATGAATATATGATCGAGCGTACCAGACGGATCTTAAGGCGTACGGTGTGGGCACTGCAGGAACAGCTGAAACATGGAGAATTCCGGCCGGAAGGCTTTGAGGTGAAGTTTGAGGGTGGCCGGATCGACCGTGTGGATATTATGGAGGAGCCGGAGAAGAACCGGGTCTATGTAAAGGTCATTGATTATAAGACAGGAAATACTTCCTTTGATATGCTTGCACTGTATCATGGACTGCAGCTTCAGCTGATGATCTATCTGGATGGTGCGCTGAAGGTGGAACAGAGAAAATATCCGGAACGGGAGATCGTTCCTGCAGGAATTTTTTATTATAATGTGAAAGATCCCATGATCCAGGAGAAGATCCATGCGGATGTAGAGCGGGTTCAGGACCAGGTGATGAAAAAACTGAAAATGAACGGTCTGGTCCAGGCGGATGATGATGTAAGCATAAAGATTGATGAAACCCTTGCATCCATACCGGTGTCCAGAAATAAGGACGGAAGTTTCAGCAGGCGGTCTTCGGTGGCATCCAGGCAGCAGTTTAATGCACTGGGGGAATATGTGCGCCGTAAGATCTGCGACATCCGGGAGTCTATTCTGGACGGAAACGCGGCAGTGGCGCCTTATGAGCTTGGAAAAAAGAACGCCTGTACCTATTGTCCGTATATTACAGTGTGCGGATTTGACAGAAAGATACCGGGATATGAGTTTCACAGATTACCATCGTTCTCAGAAAGTGACCTGTGGAAAAAAATCATGAAGGAGGACGAATAAATGGCTGTGAAATGGACGGAAGAACAGGAAAAAGTCATCACGCTCCGGGACAGGAATATTCTGGTCAGTGCGGCAGCCGGTTCCGGTAAAACCGCAGTACTGGTACAGAGGATCTTAAGTAAGATCATGGATCCTGTGAAACCGGTGGATATTGACCGCCTTCTGATCATGACATTTACAAGGGCGGCAGCCGGAGAGATGCGGGAACGTATTGAACGTGCCCTGGATCAGGCACTGGCCGAAGATCCGGATAACGAGCATCTGCAGAGACAGATGACGCTGATTCATACAGCACAGATCACGACCATTGACGGGTTCTGTTCTTATGTGATCCGAAATTATTTTCATCTGATCGGTCTTGATCCCGGTTATCGGACAGCAGATGAGGGAGAATTGAAGCTTTTGCAGGAAGATGTGCTCAAAGAGCTTTTTGAAGATTATTATGCAGAGGGCGATGAGGATTTTACCACTTTTGTGGAATGCTATGCGGCAGGGAAATCCGATGAAAGCCTGAAAGAGCATGTTCTGGATCTGTATGATGCGTCCATGAGTAATCCCTGGCCCGAAGAGTGGCTGGATGGCTGTGTGGAGAATTATTGCCTGGATCCGGAAAAAGGAATTGTGGAAACAAAGTGGTACCAGTCTCTGTGGGAAATTGTGGACAGTGCGCTGAAGGAAGCAGAAGAACTGAACCGGAGTGCCATGGAGATCTGTGGAGAAAGTGAGGGACCGGAACTGTATCTGGATGCCCTGCAGAAAGATCTTGTGCTGATCCGGCAGTTACAGGAACTGTCCGATAAACAGGACTATGATCAGATGGTACAGACTCTGCAGAATCTTTCATTTGCAAGGCTTTCCACAAAAAAGATGGAGGGGGTATCCGGCCAGCTGAAAAGTCTGGTAAAAGATATCCGGGAAGATGCAAAGGATATCCTGAAAGATTTGGGAAGCCGGTATTTTCAGTGCAGTCTTGAGGAACTGACGGAGCTGACGCTGGCATCTGCAGGACCATTAAAGATGCTGGTAAAACTCACCAAAGATTTTGCACAGCGTTTCAGTGACAAGAAGAGGGAAAAAAATGTCCTGGATTTCTCAGACATGGAACATTTTGCCCTGGAGATCCTTCTGAAAAAAGAAGGAGATATCTGTACGCCAAGCCAGGCAGCAAGGGAACTTTCCGAGAAATACGATGAGGTTCTTCTGGATGAATATCAGGACAGCAACCTGGTTCAGGAAATCCTGATGCAGAATGTTTCCGGCTGGGTGAATGACCGTAAAAATATCTTTATGGTAGGAGATGTGAAGCAAAGTATTTACCGGTTCCGACTGGCTCGTCCGGAGCTGTTTATGGAGAAGTACAAAAGCTATTCTCTGACAGACAGCCTGGAGCAGAGGATCGATCTTCACAAAAATTTCCGAAGCAGACAGGAAGTTCTGGAAAGTGTCAACTTTATTTTCCGACAGATCATGGGAGCGGATCTGGGTGGAATTGATTATGATGAGGCGGCTGCTCTGTATCCGGGAGCCTCTTTTCCGGAGGGACAGGATAGCGAATTCGTAAAGACTGAGGTTCTTCTTGTGGAAAAAGACGGGGAGATCCTGGAGGATTCCGATGTGGACGCACCGGAAAATGAAAGGGAGCTGGAGGCTCTGGCCATTGCAGGAAAAATCCGTTCCATGGTGGGACATGACCTTGTGCTTGACAAGGAAACCGGGGAGTACCGTCCTGTACGGTATGGAGATATTGTGATCCTGCTCCGCTCTGCCACCGGATGGGCAGAGGCTTTTGGGGAAGTGCTGGCTGCAAGAGGGATTCCGTCCTATACGGCGTCCCGAACCGGATATTTTTCCACAACAGAGGTTGTTACACTTCTGAATTATCTCCGGGTGCTGGATAATCCTCTTCAGGATATTCCTCTGACCGGTGTGCTTCGTTCTCCCATTGTGGGATGCGCCACAGAGGAGCTGGCAGAGCTTCGGATCGCATATCCGGAGGGAATGATCTGTGAATGTGTGCGGGCATTTGTGGAGGATTATCGGGAACACCGGATTTTTGAGGAGAAGAAAAAAACTCTGGGAGAGAAACTGTCCCGTTTTTGGGACACAATGAACGGACTCCGGGATATGGCTGCATATACGCCGGTCCACCAGCTGATCCTGGAAGTGTTGGAACGTACCGGATATGGAAACCATGCAAAGGCTATGCCAGATGGCGCACAGAGAAGTGCAAACCTGAACATGCTGGTGGAAAAAGCCATGGAATACGAGAAGACAAGTTATCGTGGTCTGTTTAATTTTGTACGGTATATCCAGAAGCTGCAGCAGTATCAGGTGGATTACGGAGAGGTGAACCTTTCCGGGGCAGGAGAAAGTGCTGTGCAGATCATGACCATTCATAAGAGCAAGGGTCTGGAGTTTCCTGTTGTGTTTGCGGCAGGAATGGGGAAAAGGTTTAATTTCCGTGATATGAATGCAAGTATTCTGATCCATCCGGATCTTGGCATCGGTGCGGACGCCATACTGCCGGAAAAGAGGATCATTGCATCATCCCTGTGCAAACAGATCATCCGCCGGGAACTTCTTAAAGAAAGTCTGGGGGAGGAACTCCGTGTGCTGTATGTAGCACTTACCAGAGCAAAAGAAAAACTGATTCTCTGTGGAACAGTGGGAGATCTGGAACAAAAATTGACATCACTGTCCGTATTAAGGGACAGTAAAGAAGAACTGCTTTCTCTGGGACTGCGTATGCGTGGGAAGACTTACTGGGATTATGTACTTCCATCCCTTGCAAGACACCGGTGTATGTCTTCACTTTTTCATGAATATGGAATGTTTATGAACCGGATGAATCCGCTGTATGAAGATCCTTCGGAATTTGTAGTGACAAAGATCACAGCGCAGGATCTTACAGAAAATGAGATTGTGGAACAGGCAGAGCGGGAAATGAAGAAAGAAACGCTGGAAAACTGGAATCCGGGCAGAGTTTTTGACAGTGAGATCCGGGAAGAGATCGAGAGACGGTTTTCTTTCATATATCCATATCAATATCTGGAAGATCTTCCTGTGAAAGTCAGTGTATCAGAACTGAAAAAGAGAAGTTACCACAGTGAACAGGATCTTGAAGAGACGGTGGATTATGAGACGGAAGAAGAAATTCAGCCGATAGTTCCTCGGTTTATCGAGGAGAAGAAAGAGGAAGGTTATACAGGAGCACTTCGCGGAACGGCTTATCATCGGGTGATGGAGTGCCTGGATTACGGACATACCGGAAGCCAGGAGGAAATCCGCAGTCAGCTGAAAGAATGGGTGGAACTTAAGAAGATGGAAGAAAAAGAGGCTGCGTCCGTGCGGATTTTGGATATCTGCCATTTTGTGGAATCATCTCTCGGACAACGGATGAAAGCGGCTTCAGAGAAGAAGCTGCTGTTTAGGGAGCAGCCGTTTGTGATCGCAAGAAAAGCTTCGGAGCTGGAACCGCAGTGGCAGTGTGAGGAAGATGTTCTGGTGCAGGGAATCATTGACGGATATTTTATTGAGGACGAAGAGATCGTTCTGGTGGACTATAAAACGGACTTTGTGAGACGTGGAGAAGAACAGAAACTGATCGACCGTTATCGTGTTCAGCTGGAAGATTATGCCCAGGCGCTGGAGCGGATGACAGGCCGGAAGGTGAAGGAACGGTATATTTATTCGTTTACTCTTGGGAAAGAAATTTTGTTATAAGAAATATTGCTGTGAAAAATAAAAGTCAGAGACCGAATATTTACTTTGCAGAAAGGTTCAGTCTCTGACTGGCAAATGCGATATTATATTGATGTGTGCAGGTATCCTGCGGCGGAAGCGTTATACTCTCCAGCCCGCAGGATATTTGTTTTTCAGGATTCCGTTTACAAGTTTTCCGAATCCGAGAGGATAACCGTCCACGCAGAGAAGATGCCAGCCTTTTTTGTGAGCGACCTCTTCCGGCTCGATCATAAGAGTTTCGCCTTTCAGATAACGGGTAAGCCGCTCATCAGAAACTGGCAGAGAGATAACGGCTTCCACATCTCCTTTATGAAGAGTCAGCGCCAGTGGCTGAGACGGCTCAAATCGGTTTTTCTTCAGATCACCCAGATAGAGACCGTTTCGAAGGAAGGAGATCCCCCGGAGATCCAGCGGGAAAGTCAGCTGATAGTACACTTTATCTTTGCGGACTTCCACACGATTCCAGTCAAATTCCTGGCCGCCAATGGTTTTCAGACCGATCTCAGAGAAAAATTCCTCCAGCCATTTCCGGGTGTTTTTGTCCGGCCCTTTTGCGGAGAAACGGAAAACAGGTGGAAGAGAATCGCCTTTTTTGTGGAACAGGGCGAGAAAATGACCTTCGCCATCCATTTTGTGTGGAAAGATTCGGACGCATTTTTGAAGTTCTTCCGGATCAAATGTATTTAAGTTTAATGCGATTTCGGAATCGGAAGTGTCTGCTGTACTGGCATATTCCGGGCGACCCTGAGAGAATCCTTCGTATCCTGACATTTCCATAAGTTCCATATCCGGACGCTCACGGAGAAGATAGGCTACCACTTCTTCATCTTCGCAGGGAGAGAAGGTACAGGTGGAGTAAAGCATCATTCCACCTGGACGGAGCATATCGGCAGCTTTTAAGATCAGGTCTTTCTGGATATCGGAAAGTTCTGCGGATTTTTCCGGGGTCCAGTCACGGGCAAGTGCTTCCTCTTTTCGGAACATGCCTTCCCCGGAGCATGGGGCGTCCAGAAGGATCTTATTAAAGAAAGCCGGGAAACGCTGGGCAAGTTTTGCCGGTTTTTCGTCTGTGACGAGCATATTTTTCATGCCAAAAAGTTCCAGATTCCGAAGAAGGGCTCTGGCTCTGGAAGTGCTGATATCATTGGCAAGAAGAAAGCCGGTATCATTTAAGGCAGCCCCAAGGGCAGTTGCTTTTCCACCGGGAGCCGCACAGAGATCCAGGACAAAATCTCCCGGTTCGATGGCAAGTCTGGAAGCCGGTGTCATGGCACTTGGTTCCTGAAGATAATAAAGTCCTGCCTGGTAGTAAGGGCATCGGGCGGGGCGGCTTTCCTCATCGTAGAAGTATCCGGTATTGATCCACGGGATCGGACGGATTGGGAAAGGGGAAAGTTCCTGAAAGTCCTGGCAGGAGAGCTTTGCGGTGTTTACACGGAGACCGTAGGTGCGGGGATTTTCGTAGCTTTCAAGGAAAGCGTCATAATCATCTCCAAGCATTTCTTTCATACGCTCCAGAAAAGGAAGCGGTAATGTCTGTATTTTATCTGAATCTGTCATAATTTCCTCCATAATATCAATCTCAAACTGCTGAAAATATTATAAAGGATGAAAGGATTTTTCTAAATACTATTGACAAAACTATATTATACGATATATAGTATTATTCACAGAACAATATTACATGGCTTATCATGTGAATGAAAAACGCCATCGCGTTTCATGAGCATGTAGTAAGGTGGAAGTTGAATGTCCATTTTACAGGTCATAGAGAGGTGAGCAGATGGTATTTAATACAGGAGCAGCCCTCCTGGATGCGATTGTCCTGGCTGTTATTTCCAGAGAGAAGGACGGTACCTACGGGTATAAGATCACCCAGGATGTGCGAAGTGTTCTGGAAGTTTCAGAATCCACGCTGTATCCGGTTCTTCGAAGGCTTCAGAAGGATGAATGCCTGGAAGCCTACAATATGGAATATGCAGGCAGAAACCGGAAATATTACAAGCTGACAGATAAGGGCGCAGCGCAGCTGAATCTTTACAGAAGTGAATGGGAGATCTATTCATCCAAGATTACCAGGATGTTTGAGGAGGGAGTATAATTATGAACAGAAAGCAGTTTATGGAACAGCTTGAACGGCTGCTTTCCGATATTTCAGAGGCGGAGAGACAGGAGGCACTGGAATATTATGAAGGATATTTTGATGATGCAGGTCCGGAGAATGAAGGAGAAGTGATCCGGGAACTGGGAAATCCGGGGAAGGTTGCCGCAATCATCAAGGCAGATCTTCAGGAGAACAGTGAAGATTACGGGGAATACACAGAGAACGGATATCAGGACACCCGTGTGAAAGAGAACGGGGAGATGCCAGATCAGTACACAGAAATAACAGTACGCGGAGATGGACAGGAAGAAGAGCCTCATGATACAGGAAGTGCCGAAAACCGCAGGAAAAGTCGGGCCCAGCGTGGCTATCATGCAGAGAAGAAGCAGAATAAGGCAGGGATCATCCTTGCGCTGATCGTTCTTGTTTTTGCGGCTCCTTTGATTAAAGGATTGTTTGGCGGAGCACTGGGGATTCTGGTGACACTGGCGTTACTGCCCTTCCTGCTGACATTTTTTGCGGGAGCGGGATCGATCATTCTTGTAATCGGTGCAGTTGCGTGTATTGCTGTTGGAATTGCCATGGTGGTATCTCTTCCGTCGGCCGGGATCCTGACTATCGGTATCGGATTTCTGATGATGGCACTTGGACTTTTGTTACTGGCACTGACGGTGTGGTTCACAGGTAAGATACTGCCGGCGATCCTGCGGAAATTTACGGGATTCTGCAGTAATCTCCTGAATGGAAGAAAGGCGGAAAAAGTATGAAACGTTTTCTGAAAGTAATCCTGATCCTTGCGGCAGTATTTGGCGCGGCGGGTTTGGGACTTACTGCAGGCGGAGCTGCCATGGGAGCGACCATGGGGGATGTGAGTGTGCTGGATCATGGGATCACGCAGGTGCTTCGTGTTCTGGATCATGAAGACAGCTGGGAAGTGGAAGACTCTGAAGAAGATATGGATGAGCAGGAGGATGATTTTCAGGCAGCTGCAGAGAGCGCGGTAACTGAGAAGGGCGTCCTGGCAGGCAGTGCAGACAGTTCCGCATATACGAAGGTATATGAGGCTTCGGCTGTGTCAGACCTTTCCTGTGACCTGAGATACGAAAAACTGGTTTTGAAAACATGGAATGAGGATAAAGTCCAGGTGAAAGTTTCAGGGAAGGACCACAATCGTGTTAAGATCAGCAATGACAACGGCAGTCTGAGAATTGCAAGCAATCAAAAAGTGAGAAACCGTTCCATAGAAATTTTTTGCCCGGAAAACTTAAGCTTCCAGAAGATAAAACTTCAGATGGGAGCAGGAACCATCGAACTGGATGGTGATTTTAAAGCGGAGCAGATGGAAGTAAATGTGGGAGCCGGAACCATTGAAAATTCCGGCAGTCTGGATATAAAGGAAGCAGATTTTACAGTCGGAGTGGGAACTGCCGACCTCAGTGAACTTCAGGTGGAAAATTTAAAAGGAAGCTGTGGTATGGGAGATATGGAGCTTGCACTTACAGGAAAAGCTGCGGATTATAATTATGAGCTGAAATGTGGCCTTGGAAATCTGGAGGTGGATGATTCTCAGGAAACATCCATCACTTCCGGAAATAAACAGATCACAAATGAAGGTGCCACGAAAAATATAAAATTGGATTGTGGAATGGGAAACGTTCAGGTGGACTTTGACGAAGATTAAAGGAGGAAGCATTATGAGCAACAAAAAACTTTACAAATCATCAGTAAACCGTATGTTATGTGGTGTCTGCGGCGGAATCGCGGAATACTTTGATATTGACCCGACTCTTGTACGGCTGGTATGGGTGATCATCACGCTGATGGGCGGAGCCGGAATCCTGGCGTATATCATTGCGGCCATCATTATCCCGGATTAAAGTTGACAGCATCCGTAAAGGACGGACATATTTTTCAGAATGCACAATTTCTCCGGAAAACGTCCATACTCCATAAAAAAGATGAGGAGTGTGGAAGAT
>ERZ1034946.360-NODE-360-length-26307-cov-10.958594_pt1 | contig 26307 bp, 19 predicted proteins | sample MGYA00520591_ERZ1034946 | MGnify/ENA primary metagenome ERZ1034946 (study PRJEB33766, sample SAMN09781753) | gut metagenome | biome: gut microbiome | host: Homo sapiens | place: Madagascar | study: EMG produced TPA metagenomics assembly of the PRJNA485056 data...
GGAAAACACGGATAATCATGGTTTTCCCTTAAAAGTATTTACAAGCGTAAAAGAAAGTGTTAGTTTCTTAGGCATCAGGAAAACAGCTGCTGATTAAACGAAACAGAAAAAAGATATTTTTATTCAGAAAATGATAACGTGCACAGGAATGAAAGAAAGAAGAGGGATGATGAAATGACAACAGAAACAAGACTGGAAGCAGATTCAATCGGAACTATGGAAGTACCGGCAGAGGCATATTACGGAGTACAGGCATTAAGGGCAAAACAGAATTTTCCGATCACAGGTACAAAACTTCATCCGGTATTTATCAGGAACCTGGCACAGGTTAAAAAGGCAGCAGCGATCACCAATAATAACGCAGGTCTTCTTCCGAAGGATAAGATGGATGCCATTATCAAAGCCTGTGATGAAGTGATCGCAGGGAAATGGGCTGAGGAATTTATTGTGGATGCCATTCAGGGTGGTGCCGGTACCAGCGCAAATATGAACATGAATGAGGTAATCGCAAACAGAGCCGGTGAGATCCTCGGATGTCCGAAGGGCAGTTACAAACTGGTTCATCCAAACGATCATGTAAACATGGCGCAGTCCACCAATGATGTGATTCCCACAGCCGGTAAGCTGACTGTGCTGGATCTTCTTGCACCGCTGGAAAAAGCACTTTTAAGACTGGAAAAAGAGCTTTCAAAGAAAGCAGCGGAGTTTGACGATGTGATCACTATGGGACGTACACAGCTTCAGGATGCGGTTCCGATTCGTCTTGGCCAGGTGTTCCATGGTTATGCTTCTATGGTTGCCAGAGACCGGAAACGTATCGAAAAAGCTCATAAGGAAATGTATACAGTAAACCTTGGTGGAACTGCAGTAGGAACTGCCATCAATGTTTCGGATTCTTATTTTTATAAAGTTGTGCCGAACCTGGAGCGTCTTACCGGTTATCCGCTGAGACAGGCAGAAGATCTTTTTGACGCAACAGAAAACCTGGACGGTTTCGTTGCCGTATCCGGTGTGGTGAAGACCTGTGCGGTGGATCTTTCCAAGATGTGCAACGACCTTCGTCTGATGTCTTCCGGACCGAAAACCGGTTTTGGTGAGATTAACCTTCCGGCGAAGCAGAATGGTTCTTCTATTATGCCGGGCAAGGTGAACCCGGTAATTCCGGAGGTGGTAAGCCAGGTTGCATTCCACATCGTGGGACATGATACTACCATCACCATGGCAGCTGAAGCAGGACAGCTGGAGCTGAATGCGTTTGAGCCGGTTGTGTTCTGCAACCTGTTTGAGTCCATTACTACTCTGGAAAAGGCAGTGGATACCCTGATCGTAAACTGTATCACAGGAATCACCGCAAACCGCAAACATTGCAAAGATCTGATGGAAAGCAGTGCCGGGATCGCCACCGCACTTTGTCCGCACATTGGCTACAAGGCATCCGCAACAATTGCCAAGACAGCAGTAAAGACCGGAAAATCCGTCCGTGAGCTTGTTCTTGAGCAGGGGCTGATGAGTGAAGAAGAGCTTGAGCAGGTTCTTGATCCGTATCTGATGACAGAAGTCGGAGAAGAGCGGAAAGAGGATGAATCGAGAAAGAAAGCCTGCTGAGAAAAGAAGGAATTGTTTTATAAAAGAGTGGAAGAGCACAGGAAGAAATCCCATGAAAAAAAGAATTAGTATTTTGCTTTTATGTTGTATAGTATTTATCAGCGGATGTAATATGCCAGGTCAGGATAATCAGAAAATTAAAAAACTGGATCCTGAAAAATTGGATTCGGAAACGACAGATATTAATGACCGTGCAGACTATTATGAGAAATATGTTACGGAGCCCGGTGATCAGATGGATGAAGAGGAGCGCTCTAAATACCGCGTAACTCTTCACATGGTTTATAAAAATGCGGAACAATACCAACAGGATATGATTATATTTCTGCGGAATGATAATGTGGTTGAAGGTTCCATGGATGTGGGTGAGCCGGATATTGGGTTGCTTCCGGGAGTTTTTCGGGTGATTTCCATGATGATAGAGGGACATGATTCAAACCTGGGAGAGATCGAGATCCTGGAACCGGGAACGGAGTATACTCTTACCATTGATTATGCTCAGAAAAAAGCGATATTGTCGGATTATGATGAGCACAAATAAACATTCTCCGGGTTCAGATGCGTGGAAACAGAAATGAGAATATCAGTTTTGCATATAAAAATCCCCCATACAAATGCAGAATATAAATATTTTACATCATGCATTTGTACGGGGGAATCTTTTATGCAAAAAATTTATCGTACAGACCAAAGAAGAAGATAAACAGAATGATCAGCGGAAGGATATAAGTGATGTATCCGCGCATCCATTTCTGGATCTTCAGGCCTTTTCCGGTGTTGGCTTCTTCTGTGAAGTTTTTCCAGCCCCATCCACGTTTGGAAACGCAGAAAAGCAGGTACACAAGAGAACCAAGTGGAAGCAGAAGGTTACTTACCAGGAAATCCTCGAAGTCGAGAACTGCACCGCCGAATACCTCGAATCCGCTCCAGCTCCATACGTTGTAACCGAGAACGCATGGCAGGGAAAGAAGGATGATGGCAATGGCATTTATAAGACTGGTTTTTTTTCGGCTCCAGCCGGTAAGTTCCATACCACAGGAAATAATATTTTCAAATACAGCCAGGATGGTGGAGAATGCCGCAAATGACATAAAGATGAAGAAAAGGCTTCCCCAGAGTCTTCCAAGCGGAATGTGGTTGAAAATATTTGGCAGTGTAATGAAGATCAGGCTCGGTCCGGAAGTCTGGTCAACATTGAATGTGAAACATGCCGGGAAAATAATAAGTCCGGATGTGATCGCAACAAATGTATCCAGGATCGCAATGTTTACGGATTCTCCAAGGAGTGCGTGATCTTTTCCAATGTAGCTTCCAAAGATAGCCATGGCGCCGATACCAAGGCTAAGTGTAAAGAATGCCTGATTCATGGCACCAGTGATGGTGGAAATGATACCGATCTCTTTCATACGTGCAAAATCCGGGATCAGGTAGAATTTCAGACCTTCTTTTGCACCGTCCATGGTAAAGCTGTTGATTGCCAGGACAACCATGATCACCAGAAGGGAGATCATCATGATCTTGGTAACTTTCTCAAGGCCATTCTGAAGACCGCGGGAGCAGACAAAAACACCTGCGATAACAACAACGATCATCCAGAATCCCATAGTAACAGGCTGGCCAAGCATGTCTGTAAACTGTCCTGCAACACCGTCAGAATCAAGTCCCTGGAATTTACCGGTAGCTGTCATATAAAAATAATTCAGCATCCAGCCGGTAACGGTTGTGTAGAACATCATCAGAAGATAGCATCCGATCAGAGTGATATATCCGTGGATATGCCATTTCTGGCCCGGTTTCTCCAGAGCGTAGTAAGCTTTGACAGGGCTTTTCTGGCTGGCACGTCCAACCGAAAACTCCATAGTCATAACAGGAAGTCCAAGGATAGCCAGGAAGATCAGGTAAAACAGTACGAATGCACCGCCGCCGCCCTGTCCGGCCATGTAAGGGAACTTCCAGACATTTCCGATTCCGATGGCGCAGCCTGCGGAAATCAGAATGAATCCCAGACGGGATCCCAGTTTTTCTCTCTCTTTCATAATTCACCTCATGTAAATATGTATAGATTTGCAGTCGGTAATTTCAAGGAGTCTGACATACCGGATCTGCCGGTAAAATCCTGTTTCGTGGCAGTCGGGATACCGATTTTCTCCTCCCGCATCTGTCGCTTGGTTTTTTCTCAGTAATATGCTAAAGTCACGAAGTTTATTTTAGCATATTTCGGAATGTTGCACAATAAAAAGAACTTGCATTTTGCCTGAAAAGTGTGGTATTATTAAAAGAATACTGTGATGGAATAAAGCGTTGAACCGTTGCGCTTTAGCGGAACATAGAAAAACGGCCCAGGTGTGTATCTGTAAAATGACAGCAGGCAGATAATACAGTGATACAGGCTTCGGGCGCAGATGTATTTTTTTAGGATGAGAGCAGGGGAGGATTATTATGAGCAACAGATATTTCTATTTTACAAGACACGGGCAGACCATCTGGAATGTAGAAAATAAGATCTGCGGAGCCACAGACATTGCGCTGACAGATCTGGGACACCAGCAGGCGATCGATCTGGGAAGCAAGATCGCGCAGGAAGACCTGGGAATCGATGAGATCCTTTATTCTCCCCTGATGCGCGCGGCAGATACCGCGAAACACATTTCCCAGATGACCGGCATTCCCGCAAGAATGGAGCCAAGACTGAAGGAACAGAACTTTGGAAAATATGAATCCACACCAAGAAACGGTGATGTCTTCCGTAAAGATAAGGAGAATTTTGTCTGCAGATATGAAGGCGGCGAATCCATGCTGCAGCTTTGCCAGAGGATCTACAATCTTCTCGACGACATAAAGAACGACCCCAGTGGAAAAACCTATCTCCTGGTAGCCCATAACGGAATTTCCAGAGCCATAGAATCTTATTTTCGTGATATGACAAATGAGGAATTTGCATCATTTGGAATAAAAAACTGCGAACTTCGAAGATACCAGTTTGAATAAATAAGTTGCGAAAAGCAACTTATTTATTCATGAGCAAGAAGCGAAGCGGATTGCGAATGTCCATGAGCCCGACTGTACTTTCCTTGTGGAAAACCCCTCTTCGTGGTATACTGAAACACAGACGGGCGGATCAGCATATCCGCCAGAAAATACGCGGAGGATTTTTCCGGAAAGGATCGTGGATCATGCGGTTAGAGAAAGTACAGGATGCCCTGAATAAGAAAAATATCAAATTCGAATACACAGAGGAGGACGGCTGCGGAAGCCTGGATTTCATGTTCCGTGGGCTGAAATTCCATGTATGGGAATACGAGGACAATGGCTGGGGCGCCGAGACCAATATTTATGCGGCTGGAAGAAGTGAGGATATTGATGGAGATTATGAGGAGAAGATTTCCGCAGAGATCCTTTCCTGGCCGGATATGATCAATAATTAAATATTACTGTAATCATTGTGTTGAAAAATAAAACAGCTGTGGCTGAATATAATTGAAACCGCATAGCAGAAATCATGCGTATGTGGAGCTCAGTTATATTTAGCACAGCTGTTTTTTGTCATGGAAAAGCATTGACCGAGTTTCACGATTCCACATCCGTGACCTTAATCTTATCCTGAAATCCATCCGTATAATGCAGTTCATAATCTTCTGTGATAAAAACGGCCTGCACGCCTTTTTTCTCCGCAAATTTCAGCCCCTCATCCAGGCCAAGGGCGAAGCAGGTGGTGCTTAAGGCGTCTCCATCTACAGACTGGTCGGAGATGATCGTCACAGAGATCAGTCCATTGTCATAGGGATAGCCGGTTTTGGGGTTCAGGATGTGATGGTATAATTTTCCGTCCTGTTTAAAGCATCGTTCGTAAATCCCGGAAGACACAACGGATTTTCCGGTGATATCCATAATGGCTTCGGTTTCGTTGCGGTCTGCAAAGGGCTTCTGGATGCCTACTTTGAAAGGCGTGCCGTCAGGCTTTGAGCCGATGCAGAGGACGTTGCCGCCAAGGTTGATGATGGCGCTGTTTACGCCTTTTTTTACCAGAAAATCTTTCAGGCGGTCTGCGATATAACCCTTGGCAATGGCGCCTACATCGAACTGAATGTCATCAGAGGGAAGGATGATATCCTGACCGTTAATGGTGACGCCGTCGGAGCTGCACAGCGGAAGGGCATTTTGGATATCTGCATCATCCGGCACTTTTGGATCTTCTGCCGTGAAATCCCAGAGAGAGGTTAAAGGGGCAATGGCAATGTCAAAAGCGCCGTTGGATTCCCTGGTGATAGAAAGGCCTTCAGATAATAATGCCGCAAGATCTTCGGATATGTGCCAGGTGTTGGTGGTGTTATTGACCTGATAGGGAGTGGGCTGAGTTTCAGTGGTTTGATTTGATACAGCCGGATCCGATATTCGGTGATTTAATTTATAAAGTTCACTCTCCTCATCAGTCCTGCTGAAGATCAGCTCATATTTATCACACAGCGCCAGACAGTCATCCAGGAGGGATTTATCCTGGGAATCGTAAATGGTGATCTGTACGGCTGTATTTAATTTAATACTGCTGATGCTGATAGGCTCCTTCCCGGTGTCAGTATTGGTGCCAGCGGCATTCTGGCAGCCTGTGAGAAGGAGCAGGGGACAGACGAGGACTGTGCATAATATTAAATAGAAGAAACTCCGTTGAAATCGGTGCTTTTTGGAATAAAAACATATAGTTGACATAATATTTCTCCTGAATAAGTGGTAGTATAGATGTTTTATTATACCACGCATTCCAAAAACCAGAAAGGCTTACGCCAACCGCAAAAATCATTGTATTTTACAATAATATAAGATATAATTTCTCCGAAAAAAGAACATATTCGATATGAATCAAAATGACTGACCAGATTTTTTACAGATAAAAAGGAGATTTTTCATGATAAAAGTAATTGCCAGTGATATGGACGGCACACTTCTTGGGGATGATCACAGGATCGCACCGGAAACACTTGCAGCAGTAAAGCGTGCCTGCGATGCGGGAATCCGTTTTATGGTTGCCACCGGCCGGAATTTTCCTGGTGCCATGGAGGAACTGAAGGGAACAGAGCTGACCTGCGATTATGTGGTAAGCAGCGGCGCAGAAGTCCGTAATCCGCAGCAGGAGGTTGTAAAGAGCACACCGATCTCCATAGATCTGTGTGAGGAAGTTTATAATACGGCAAAAAAATATCCGGTATCTGTGGCATTTTTTACAGACCGTTATGATTACCGTATTGGAACAAAAAAAGAAATTGAAGACGGAATCATCCAGCAGATCCGCCTTTTCAGTATGGACAGAAATACCAGTGAGGAAATTGTCCGGGAGTCCCCGCAGTACCGCAGGATCGCCGGAAACACAAAAGGGATTTCCGATATCCGTTCTCTGGAAAGCAGCGGCGCGCCGGTGTATAAGATATTTATATTTGCGGAAGATGTGGATCAGCTTGAAAAACTCAGCGATGAGCTGAGGGAAAATCCGGCCATCGCAGTAGCTTCTTCCTTTATATATAACCAGGAAATTACAGCAGTGGAGGCGCAGAAAGGCCCGGTTCTGAAAGAATACATTGAATCTCTGGGATACACCATGGAGGAGGTGATGGTTCTTGGTGACAGCCTCAACGATTATTCCATGATCTCCATGGATTTTGGCGCTACTGTTGCAATGGGAAATGCGGTTCCGGAGATTAAAAACGCGGCAAAATATATCACAAAGACCAATAACGAGTTCGGTGTGGCATATGCCGTTGATGAAGTCCTGAAAAAACAGGGGAAATAGTTTTTCCCCCTTTTGGAAAAGCAGCTTATATATTATAATGTAGCAAGATAAATGCGTTACAAAACACAGATAAAGAGAGGAAATCACAATGGAAAAAATGGAAAACGTTTATATCATGGATCACCCGCTGATCAAACACAAAATTTCAATGCTCCGTGACAAAAACACAGGAACAAATGAGTTCCGTAAGCTGGTAGAGGAGATCGGAATCCTGATGGGATACGAGGCACTTCGTGATCTTCCTACAGAAGAAGTAGAAGTTGAGACACCTATCGAGACATGCAAAACACCGATGATCGCAGGTAAGAAGCTGGCAATCATTCCGGTTCTTCGTGCAGGCCTTGGAATGGTAAACAGTATCCTGACACTGGTACCATCTGCCAAAGTCGGACATGTAGGACTTTATCGTGATCCGGTAACCCATGAGCCACACGAGTATTACTGCAAACTTCCGGAGTCCATTGATGAGCGTATCGCAGTCATTGTAGACCCGATGCTTGCAACTGGTGGTTCCGGCGAGGCTGCCATTGATTTCGTTAAGAAACAGGGCGGAAAAAATATCAAGTTCATGTGCATCATCGCAGCTCCGGAAGGACTGAAACGTCTCCACGAGGCACATCCGGATGTACAGATCTACTGTGGTTCCCTTGACAGAGAGCTCAACGAGAACGCATACATCTGCCCGGGACTTGGCGATGCCGGCGATCGTATTTTCGGTACGAAATAAGTTTCAAAAATATTAAAAAAATACTTGACACACCCGGCACTGTTATGGTATTGTACCTAAGAACGCTGCCGAAGACAGTAGGTGCCGTAAGGCATAAGGATCAAAACGCCTACCGAGGTCCAAGTATTCTGAGTTAAGATTACACAAGGCCTTATTGCGAAGCAGTAAGGTCTTTTTTTTAACGGATTGACTTATTGCGACGGCGGTATACAAAATCTATAAGGAGGTGTACCATTTCATGGCAAAAGTAGAACTGAAACAACCAATCGTAGAAGAGATCTCTAACTGCATTAAAGACGCACAGTCTGTTGTACTTGTAAACTACAGTGGTCTTACAGTTGAGCAGGATACAATTCTTCGTAAAGAGTTAAGAGAAGCTGGTGTTCAGTACAAGGTATACAAGAATACCATGATGCGTCGTGCATTCGAGGGTACAGCATTTGAGAGCCTCAGTGAGCATTTACATGGCACAAATGCGATCGCTATCTCCGAGACAGACGCAACTGCTCCGGCAAGAATTCTTGCTAAATATGCAAAACAGTTCCCGGCACTGGAGCTGATCGCAGGTGTAGTTGAGGGTAACTACAATGATCAGGCCGGAATTCAGGCACTGTCCACAATTCCTTCAAGAGAGGAACTTCTTGGAAAACTGCTTGGAAGCATCCAGTCTCCGATCACCAACTTCGCTCGTGTGCTTAATCAGATCGCAGAGCAGAATGGCGGAGCTGACGCAGCAGCTGCTGAGTAATTACAGCAACGTGCAATTGGCGGCATAACAGACCGCATGATATTTAATTAAAATTTTTAAATGGAGGGAAATTAAAATGGCAAAATTAACAACAGAAGAATTTATTGCAGCAATCAAAGAATTATCTGTATTAGAGTTAAATGACCTTGTAAAAGCTTGTGAGGAAGAGTTCGGCGTTTCCGCAGCAGCAGGTGTTGTTGTAGCAGCAGCAGGTGCAGCAGGCGAGGCAGCTGAGGAGAAAGATGAGTTTGACGTAGAGCTTACAGAGGTTGGCGCTAACAAAGTTAAAGTTATCAAAGTTGTTCGTGAGGTTACAGGTCTTGGACTTAAAGAGGCTAAAGCTATCGTTGATGGTGCTCCGAAGGTTGTTAAAGAGGGCGCTTCCAAAGCTGAGGCTGAGGACATCAAAACTAAACTTGAGGCTGAGGGAGCTAAGGTTACACTTAAATAATCCAATCAGATCAGAAGTTTTAAAAGGCTGTTGTGTCTGCCGGTTTACCGGCGGCACGGCAGCTTTTTTTTGCGCCAAAGTCAGATGACATTCCAGGTGGAGAATCTGTGATATACCTTGCTTTTTGCGGTTAAAGAGGTGATAATAAAATAAGAAGGAATGCAAGGAGGAGAAATATGAACAGAAAAATTGCTGCCTGTTTTCTGGCAGGAATTCTGAGTATAACAGCGGTTCCGGTTCCGGCAGCAGCACAAGAGGCGGTTTCCGGAAAAAATGTGTCAGAAGAACCGATGGACGCAATTCGCGCACAGGAAATTGCAATGGAAAAACAGGAAGAACTTGAGAAAGAGGAAAATATGCCGGCAGAGGAACCGGATCCGCTGGTGTTGGATGAGGACGGAAAAGTGGTTCCGGCGTCTGCGGCTTCCTGGACAGAAGAAACACAGGAACCAGAAAATGCTGAAACAGCAGAAGAGTCATTGTCGGATGATTTTTCTGACGGAAATCCTGATGGAAATGCGGAGAAAATTTCCGATGATCCGACGGATGGTGACAAACCGGAAACAGAAGAGGAATCTCTGGAGACAGAAGAGGAAGGCACCGGTACACTGTCTGAGAATGATGAAGGTACAGAACTGGTTCCGGAGCAGAACGCCATGGAGGATACCCAGGATGAAATTCAGCTGGAAAATGGGGCAGAAGAGATAACTGAGGATAAGGGTACCACGGATGAACTTTCAGATAATGCAGAGGAAGAAACATTTACTTCTGAGGAAGCGGACAGATTTTCAGATGGAAGTGCCCCCGAAGGGGAACTTGGAACTTATCAGACAGTGACACTGGAAATTGAAGACGGACAGGATATCACGGCTCCGTTAAATACCTTGTTTCTGCAGCTGAAAGAACAGGTGTCAGACGAAACTCCCTGTAAAATTATAATTCCGCCGGGAAATTATAAACTCACAGGAACGCTGTGTATGTACAGCAATATGTACCTGTACGCAAAAGGTGCAACAATTACAAAAACCTCACCGACCAAACATTTGATTCTTCGACTTGGAAATACAAAAGAATCAGAAGGGGAATATGAAGGCTACCGAAATGTTATCATTGATGGTGGAACCTGGGATTTTAATTATCAGTGCGTGGCAGAAAAAGATGAACCAGGTGGATTTGTGGGATTCTGTATCGGACATGCCACCAATGTCACCATCAAAAACGCAACATTCCTGAATAATCTGAAATCTCATTTTCTGGAGTTTGGCGGCGTGAAAAATGCCAAGATTACCGGATGTACATTTCACGGGTATTATAAGAATTATGTAAAAGGCGGACAGGAATGTATTCAGATTGACTGCTGTACAGATGAAGATAATGTTTTTCCGCAGTATATGCCGTACGACGGAAGCACCTGCGAGGATTTTCTTATTGATGGAAATGTGTTTGAGGACGTTTTTGCAGGGGTAGGAACCCACAGCATGATGGCAGGAAAAACATATAAACGGATTACCGTTACCAACAACACCTTTCATAATGTGAAAAAACGATGCATAGAATTTCTGAATTATGAAGATTCCACAGCAGAAAACAATACCATGGTGAATGTAGGGCTTGGAGTGGAAGTTTCAGCTGTAAATAAGAAAAATACACATCTGACACAGGGATACAGTGGAGGACCGGATGCGAAGAAGAACAGAAATATCCGGGTAGCAGGAAACTATGTCAGCCTTGCGAAGACTTCAAGCATCGGAGGCATTGCATGGATCTGCAGCGGTGTTAAAGTCATAGGCTATAATATGAAGAATTCGGGAGAAGTGATTCCAGAAGGAATATATCCGGTAAAGGGAGTAACCGTAAAAGACAATCAGATTTCCGGATATGGAAACGGTATCAGTATTACTCTTGCGGATACGGATATTGTAACGGATAATCAGGTAAAAATGAAAAAAACTTCCGCATATTCCAATCTCGGTATTTATGCGGAAGATTCCAGAGGAAGCCTTATCAAAAGGAATCAGGTTTCCGGAACTGCAAATACAGGAATTTATCTGAAAGATTCTTCCTATGCGGCAGGATCAAAACAGAAAAATCTGATAAGCGGAAATACGGTTGCGTCACCGGGAGGAGATGGAATTTATCTGCAGTCTGTAAATGCAACCTCCACAGCAGAAAAAAATACATCAAAATCCACAGCTGGCTCCGGAATCCGTGTGAAATCCGGAAAAAATATCAGTGTTCTTAATAATTCCTGCTCTTCAAATAAAGAACATGGCGTCAAAATTGAATATGCACAAAGCGGCATCCGTGTAAAAAGTAACCGCCTTGTTTCCAACGGAAAAAGCGGAATTTTGCTCTGGAAATCAAAAGTAACAGAAGTTTCCGGAAATACGGCCGCAAAAAATAAAGGAAATGGTATTTACGGATATGGTTCTGTGATATCGGCCATGAAGTCCAATGCTTTCAGCGGAAACGGAAAAACGCAGGCAGTATATATGAAGGGCTGTAAAGGCTGGACAAATATTGACTGTCCTTCCTGCAAAAAAATCACAGCACAGAGCACATCCGTAACAGGAAGTGCGGCAGGCGGCCGGAATGTTATTGTTTATGCACAGCGATCCGGAAAAAGCATACGTCTGGGCTATGCAGCTGTAAATAAGAAGAAACAGTTTACAGTAAAAATAAAAAAGCAGAAAAAGAATACTGTGCTGAAAATTGTATCAAAAGATAAATATGCAAACACAGTAACTGTGAATTATACTGTGAAATAAATAAGAGCTTCTGTTCCATACATCGTATGTATAAAAGGAACAGAAGCTTTTTTTGAAAAAATGTAAAAAAATTCGAAAAAAGTGCTTGACACGCTTTTTTTCTTATGTTAAAGTGGAGGATGCTATATTATGGCTAGATATGCCTGCCTAAAGGTCAGGCGGGATCATGTTGTAATAAATAATAAAAAAACAGGGGTGAAACGTCAATGGAAAAAAACAGAATTCGTTCTGTAAAAACTGGAAAAAGCATGCGTATGAGCTACCAGAGACAAAAAGAAGTCCTGGAAATGCCAAACCTGATCGAAGTTCAGAAAGATTCCTACCAGTGGTTTCTTGACGAAGGTTTAAAAGAAGTATTCGATGATATTTCTCCGATCGCAGATTACGGCGGAAAGCTCAGTCTGGAATTCATCGATTTCACATATGATGAAAAAGATGCAAAATATTCCATCGAGCAGTGTAAAGAACGTGACGTGACTTATGCCGCACCTTTGAAGGTTCGAGTAAGGCTGATCAATAAGGAAACAGAAGAGATCAACGAACACGAGATTTTCATGGGAGATTTACCGCTGATGACTGCAACAGGTACCTTTGTTATTAATGGTGCTGAGCGTGTTATTGTCAGCCAGTTAGTACGTTCCCCTGGAATCTACTACGCAATCGCTCATGATAAACTTGGTAAGAGACTGTTTTCCAGTACCGTAATTCCGAACAGAGGTGCATGGCTGGAGTACGAGACAGATTCAAATGATGTATTTTATGTACGTGTAGACAGAACAAGAAAAGTTCCGATTACTGTTCTGATCCGTGCACTGGGCATTGGAACCAATGCTGAGATCATTGATCTGTTTGGTGAAGAGCCGAAGATCCTTGCCAGCTTTACAAAGGATACCTCCACAAACTACCAGGAAGGTCTCCTTGAGCTGTATAAGAAAATCCGTCCGGGCGAGCCGCTTGCAGTAGAGAGCGCAGAGAGCCTGATCATGGCAATGTTCTTCGATCCGAGAAGATATGACCTTGCCAAAGTTGGACGTTACAAATTTAATAAGAAACTTCATTTCAACAAGCGTATCGTAGGCCATAAGCTTTCCCAGGATGTTGTAGACACAACAACAGGTGAGATTCTTGCAGAGGCTGAGACTCTTGTTACAAGAGAGCTTGCTGATACTCTTCAGAATTCCGCAGTTCCGTATGTATGGATTCAGGGTGAGGAGAGAGAGATTAAAGTCCTTTCCAGCCTTATGGTTGATATCCGTCACTATCTTCCGGAGCTTGAGGATCCGAAGTCCCTGGGTGTTACAGAGTTAGTATACTACCCGGTACTCGAAAAAATTCTGGAAGAAAATGACACATTTGAGGACAGATGTGAGGCAATCAAACGTGATATCCACGACCTGATTCCGAAGCACATCACCAAGGAAGATATCCTTGCGTCCATCAACTACAATATGCATCTGGAGTATGGCCTTGGAAACGATGATGATATCGACCACCTGGGCAACCGTCGTATCCGTGCTGTCGGTGAGCTGCTTCAGAACCAGTATCGCATCGGTCTTTCCAGACTTGAGCGTGTGGTACGTGAGAGAATGACAACACAGGATGCAGAGAGCATTTCTCCGCAGTCCCTGATCAATATCAAACCGGTAACTGCAGCAGTGAAAGAGTTCTTCGGATCTTCCCAGCTGTCACAGTTCATGGATCAGAACAACCCGCTTGGAGAGCTGACTCACAAGAGAAGACTTTCCGCACTGGGACCTGGCGGTCTGTCACGAGACAGAGCCGGATTCGAGGTTCGAGACGTACATTATTCCCATTACGGAAGAATGTGCCCGATCGAGACTCCTGAGGGACCGAACATCGGTCTTATCAACTCCCTTGCATCTTATGCAAGAATCAATCAGTACGGTTTCGTAGAGGCTCCGTACAGAAAGATCGACAAAACAGATCCTTCCAACCCGCGTGTAACCGATGAGGTTGTATACATGACAGCGGATGAGGAAGATAATTACCATGTAGCACAGGCGAATGAGCCTCTGGACGAAGAGGGACACTTCCTTCATAAGAATGTCTCCGGTCGTTACCGTGAGGAGACTCAGGAGTACGAGCAGCACATGTTTGATTACATGGACGTATCTCCGCGAATGGTATTCTCCGTTGCTACAGCCCTGATTCCGTTCCTGCAGAACGATGATGCGAACCGTGCGCTGATGGGATCCAACATGCAGCGTCAGGCCGTTCCGCTTCTTACAACAGAGGCTCCGGTTGTTGGTACAGGTATGGAGACCAAGACAGCCGTTGACTCCGGTGTATGTGTTGTTGCGAAAAAAGCAGGTACTGTACTTCGTTCCACATCTACAGATATCACCATTAAGAATGATGACGGAACAAAAGATGATTACCATCTGACCAAATTCATGCGAAGCAACCAGAGCAACTGCTACAACCAGAGACCGATCGTGTTCCAGGGTGAGCACGTTGAGGCAGGACAGGTTATCGCTGATGGCCCGTCTACATCCAATGGTGAGCTTGCACTTGGTAAGAACCCGCTGATCGGATTTATGACCTGGGAAGGTTATAACTACGAGGATGCCGTTCTGCTTAGCGAGAGACTGGTACAGAATGATGTTTATACATCTGTCCATATTGAGGAATATGAGGCAGAATCCCGTGATACCAAGCTGGGACCGGAAGAGATCACACGTGACGTTCCGGGTGTCGGCGATGATGCTCTGAAAGATCTGGATGAGCGTGGTATCATCCGTATCGGTGCTGAGGTACGTGCCGGTGATATCCTTGTTGGTAAGGTTACTCCTAAGGGAGAGACAGAGCTTACTGCTGAGGAGCGTCTCCTTCGTGCCATCTTCGGTGAGAAGGCAAGAGAGGTACGTGATACTTCCCTTAAAGTACCGCACGGTGAATATGGTATTATCGTAGATGCCAAGGTATTTACAAGAGAGAACGGCGACGAGCTGAGCCCTGGAGTAAATCAGGCAGTACGTATTTATATTGCACAGAAGAGAAAGATCTCCGTTGGTGATAAGATGGCTGGTCGTCATGGTAACAAGGGTGTCGTTTCCCGTGTACTTCCAGTTGAGGATATGCCATTCCTTCCGAACGGACGTCCGCTCGATATCGTGCTGAACCCTCTGGGTGTACCTTCCCGAATGAACATCGGACAGGTCCTGGAGATTCACTTAAGCCTTGCTGCCAAAGCACTTGGCTTCAACATTGCAACACCAGTATTCGATGGCGCCAACGAGGTTGATATCCAGGATACTCTGGAGCTTGCCAACGATTACGTTAATACGGAAGACTTTGAGGAATTCCGTGAGAAATATAAAGATATCCTTGCACCGGATGTTATGCAGTACCTTGATGAGAACAAAGCTCACAGAGCACTCTGGAAGGGCGTTCCTATTTCCAGAGATGGTAAGGTAAGACTTCGTGACGGACGTACAGGTGAGTATTTCGACAGCCCTGTAACTATCGGTCACATGCACTACCTGAAACTGCATCATCTGGTAGATGATAAGATCCATGCACGTTCCACAGGTCCATACTCCCTGGTAACACAGCAGCCTCTGGGTGGTAAAGCTCAGTTCGGTGGACAGCGTTTCGGAGAGATGGAGGTTTGGGCACTGGAGGCATATGGTGCTTCCTACACACTGCAGGAGATCCTGACAGTGAAGTCTGATGATGTGATCGGACGTGTTAAGACCTATGAAGCAATCATCAAAGGTGATAACATTCCTGAGCCAGGTATTCCTGAGTCCTTTAAGGTACTTCTTAAAGAGCTTCAGTCTCTTGGTCTGGATGTACGTGTACTCAGCGAGGACGGAGAGGAAGTTCACATTATGGAGACTTCTGATTACGGAGATACTGATCTTCGTCACGTCATCGAGGGAGATTCCAGAGGACGCAGAGATGAGGAGTCCTTCGGTAAACACGGCTATACCAAGCAGGAGTTCAGCGGAGAAGAACTTGTCAATGTAGAAGAAGATGAAGACATTGAAGAAGACGAGGACATGATCGAGTTTGAAGAGTCCTTTGATGATGAGGAATAAGAAAGGGGAAAGAATACATGGCAGAAACAACGAACGCCAATGAAACATATCAGCCAATGACTTTCGATGCCATCAAGATTGGACTGGCGTCCCCTGAGAAGATCAGAGAGTGGTCACACGGTGAGGTTTTAAAACCTGAAACAATCAACTACAGAACCTTGAAACCTGAAAAGGACGGTCTTTTCTGCGAAAGAATTTTCGGACCGAGCAAGGACTGGGAGTGCCACTGTGGAAAGTACAAAAAAATTCGCTATAAAGGCGTTGTCTGCGACAGATGTGGTGTTGAAGTAACCAAATCTGCCGTTCGTAGAGAGCGTATGGGACACATCGAGCTTGCAGCTCCGGTGTCTCATATCTGGTACTTCAAAGGAATTCCGTCCCGTATGGGTCTGATCCTTGACATTTCTCCGAGAACACTGGAGAAAGTGCTTTACTTTGCAAACTATATCGTTCTGGATCCTGCTGATTCCGGACTTATGTACAAACAGGTACTCACCGAGCGTGAGTACCAGGAAGCACGTGAGTCTTATGGAGAGGGATTCCGTGTAGGTATGGGTGCCGAGTCCATCATGGAGCTTCTGAAAGCGATCGATCTTGAGAAAGATTCTGTAGAGCTGAAAGCAGAGCTTCAGGATGCAACAGGCCAGAAACGTGCAAGAATCATCAAACGTCTTGAGGTTGTGGAGTCCTTCCGTGAGTCCGGCAACCGTCCTGAGTGGATGATCATGACCGTTATCCCGGTTATCCCGCCAGATCTTCGTCCTATGGTACAGCTGGACGGAGGACGTTTTGCAACATCTGACCTGAATGATCTTTACAGAAGAATCATCAACAGAAACAACCGTCTGAAAAGACTTCTGGAGCTTGGTGCTCCGGATATCATTGTCCGCAACGAGAAGCGTATGCTGCAGGAGGCTGTAGATGCCCTGATCGATAACGGACGCCGTGGACGTCCTGTAACAGGCCCTGGAAACAGAGCTCTGAAATCCCTTTCCGATATGCTGAAAGGTAAATCCGGACGTTTCCGTCAGAACCTTCTTGGTAAACGAGTTGACTATTCCGGACGTTCTGTAATCGTCGTAGGACCGGAGCTGAAGATTTATCAGTGTGGTCTTCCGAAAGAGATGGCTATCGAGCTGTTCAAACCTTTCGTTATGAAAGAGCTTGTTGCCAACGGAACTTCCCACAACATCAAAAATGCCAAGAAAATGGTAGAGAAACTTGAGCCAGCAGTATGGGATGTCCTCGAGGACGTCATTAAGGAGCATCCGGTTATGCTGAACCGTGCACCTACACTGCATCGTCTGGGTATCCAGGCGTTCGAGCCGATCCTTGTAGAAGGTAAGGCAATCAAGCTTCATCCACTTGTTTGTACCGCGTTCAACGCTGACTTCGATGGTGACCAGATGGCCGTACATCTTCCGCTTTCTCAGGAAGCACAGGCAGAGTGCCGTTTCCTTCTGTTATCACCGAACAACCTTCTGAAACCGTCAGATGGTGGTCCTGTAGCCGTTCCTTCACAGGATATGGTCCTTGGTATCTACTACCTGACTCAGGAGAGACCTGGAAACAAGGGTGAGGGCAAGTTCTTCAAGAGTGTCAACGAGGCAATTCTTGCATACGAGAACAAAGTCATCACACTTCAGACCAAGATCATTGTACGTTGCCATAAGACAATGCCTGATGGCACTGTGTTAAGCGGCAATGTTCATTCCACACTTGGACGTTTCCTGTTCAACGAGATCCTTCCACAGGACCTTGGATTTGTAGACAGAAGCGTACCTGGAAACGAACTGCTTCTTGAGGTTGACTTCCTTGTAGGTAAGAAACAGCTGAAGCAGATCCTTGAAAAAGTTATCAATACTCACGGTGCAACAAGAACAGCTGAGGTACTTGACTCCGTTAAGGCTATGGGTTACAAATACTCCACACGTGCAGCCATGACCGTATCCATTTCCGATATGACCGTGCCGCCACAGAAGCCGGAGATGATCAAACAGGCTCAGGATACTGTTGACCGTATTACAAAGAACTACAAACGTGGTCTTATCACAGAGGAAGAGCGTTACAAAGAGGTTGTTGATACCTGGAAGAAGACGGATGATGAGCTTACAAAAGCACTTCTTACCGGTCTTGATAAGTACAACAACATCTTCATGATGGCTGACTCCGGAGCCCGTGGTTCCGATAAGCAGATCAAACAGCTGGCCGGTATGCGAGGACTGATGGCCGATACAACCGGACACACCATCGAGCTGCCGATCAAGTCAAACTTCCGTGAAGGTCTTCAGGTACTGGAATACTTCATGTCCGCACATGGAGCACGAAAAGGTATGTCCGATACCGCGCTTCGTACCGCCGACTCCGGTTACCTGACAAGACGACTTGTTGACGTATCCCAGGATCTGATCGTTCGTGAGGCAGACTGCTGTGAGAACAGAGCAGAGATCTCCGGTATGGAAGTTCGTGGATTCATGGACGGAAAAGAAGAGATCGAGAGCCTTCAGGAGCGTATCACAGGACGTTTCTCCTGTGAGACAGTTAAGAATAAAGACGGAGAAATCCTTGTTAAAGCAAACCACATGATCACACCGAAGCGTGCAGCCCGTATCATGAAAGAGGGCGTAAGCAACGTGACAGGCGGACCGATCGACAGACTGAAGATCCGTACCATCCTTTCCTGTAAGTGCAAGGTTGGTGTCTGCGCGAAATGTTATGGTGCGAACATGGCTACCGGTGAGCCGGTACAGGTTGGTGAGTCCGTTGGTATCATCGCAGCACAGTCTATCGGTGAGCCAGGTACACAGCTGACCATGCGTACGTTCCATACCGGTGGTGTTGCCGGTGGAGATATCACACAGGGTCTTCCTCGTGTCGAGGAGCTTTTTGAGGCAAGAAAGCCGAAGGGTCTTGCGATCATCACAGAGATCCCAGGTGTTGCCACAATCAACGACACTAAGAAGAAACGTGAGATCATCGTAAATGATCCGGAGACAGGTGATTCCAAGACTTACCTGATCCCATACGGTTCCCGTATCAAAGTCCTTGACGGACAGGTTCTTGAGGCCGGCGATGAGCTGACAGAAGGTAGTGTAAATCCGCATGATATCCTGAGAATTAAGGGTGTTCGTGCAGTTCAGGATTACATGATCCGCGAGGTTCAGCGTGTATATCGTCTGCAGGGTGTTGAGATCAACGATAAGCATATCGAGGTTATCGTTCATCAGATGCTGAAGAAGATCCGTATCGAGGATAACGGAGATACAGAGTTCCTGCCAGGAACACTTGTTGATGTCCTTGATGTTGAGGAAGTTAACGAGAAACTTGAGGCAGAGGGCAAACAGCCGGCAGAGGGCAAACAGGTTATGCTTGGTATTACCAAGGCATCCCTTGCTACAAACTCCTTCCTGTCAGCAGCATCCTTCCAGGAGACAACAAAAGTCCTGACAGAGGCTGCAATCAAAGGTAAGGTCGATCCACTGATCGGTCTGAAAGAGAACGTTATCATTGGTAAGCTGATTCCTGCAGGTACAGGTATGAAGCGTTACAGTGAGATCAGTCTTGATACAGGAATGCCGGAAGTAAAAACAGCTTCCGAGGAGCCTGAGGATACAGAGGAAATTTCCGTAGAGGAAGAGAAGACTGAGACTGCTCCGGAGGAAGAGACCGTTGCTGTTGAAGAGACAGCAGAGGAAACTGCACCGGTAGAAGAATAAGTCAATATACCTTGCTAATATAAATAAATCTCCCCCCGGAAATCCGGAGGGAGATTTCTGTTTATAAGCAGGGATTTTCTGAGAGAGGAGGGATTGCGATGGACAAGGAACTGCCAATTTCCCCGTGGCCGGAATGGAAGATCATAAGTAAGATCGGGGAAGGCTCTTTTGGAAGAGTATATAAAGCTCAGAGAACTGAGAAGGGACGTTCTTTTTACTCGGCAATTAAGATAATCACAATCCCCGCCAGTAAAGGGGAACTGGACAGTGTACGCTCAGAATCCGGTGATGAAAAATCCGTCCGTGGATATTTCGAAAATCTGGTGGAAGAGTGTATTCAGGAAGTAAGCACCATGGAGTATTTCAGAGGAAATTCCCACATTGTGTCGGTAGAAGATTACAAGGTGATGGAATATCTGGATGAGATCGGATGGGATATTTTTATCCGCATGGAATATCTCACAAGCTTCATGGAATATTATGCGGGAAAAAATCTCACAGAAAAAGAAGTGATGAAGCTTGGCATAGACCTTTGTAAATCACTGGAATACTGCGGGCAGCTTCACATTATTCACAGGGATATCAAGCCTGAGAATATTTTTGTATCCAGATTCGGGGATTTCAAGCTGGGAGACTTTGGAATCGCCAGAGAACTGGAAAAAACCATGAGTACCCTTTCCAAAAAGGGAACTTATTCCTATATGGCGCCGGAGATGTACAGGGGAGAAAAGTACGACAGCAGAGTGGATATCTATGCGCTTGGCCTGGTGCTGTATAAACTGATGAATCATAACAGACTTCCGTTTCTGAATCTGGAAAAACAGCTGATCACATACAGAGATAAAGAAAATGCGCTGACAAGGAGAATGTCAGGTGAAACACCGCCTGCGCCGGCAGATGCGGGAGAAGCTTTTGGCGCGGTTATTTTAAAAGCCTGTGCCTATGAGGAAAAGGAACGATATCAGACGCCGCAGGAACTGAGGCAGGCGCTGGAGCGAATCCGGTATGAGGGTACAACTCCTTCAAAACCGAAAACCACCGGGGAAAGGCCGGTTCCGGAGTCCATGCCGAAGTTTCTTCAGGAAGGTGCCGCCAAACAGCTGGCCAGAACAAGTCAGCTGAATACAGATGCGATCCGTCAGGCACGGAAAAATTCCGGGCAGGTGTCTGTACAGCCTGAGAAACGTTCCACAGGAGAAACGGCAAAAAATACAGCGCAGAATACGGCAAAAGTGCAGAGTGTGGTACAGAGTCCACAGAAATCAGCACCTGGAAAACCAGTATCCAGAGCGGTAAAGCCAAAAGTCACTTCTATAACCGATCTGGAAGACAGCCGTGACCAGGATCTGCGGGAATGGGAAGAACCTGTAACAGAGTATGACGGAAGTGTTTCTGAAAGAAAAAAGCGGAAGAGCTTTTCCAGGATTATCATTACAGCTGTTATACTTATTGTGCTGATCGGCGGAATCCTTGTAGCACGAAATGTTCTGAATTCTGCAGATGGTGGAAAAGATACATATGTAGATACCGATGATTCGGATGCTCTGAATAAAGGAAATTTTGGGACTGCAGACAGTTCGGATAAGAGTTTTGCCCAGGCAATGGAAACCATACGTGAACATGCGACAACCATAGAAAATGCTCTGGACAGTTATAAACGCGAAGGCACAGAGGGGGACCGCCTGCGTTTTTATAATGGGTCAGGAGAAATTGCCAAAGTGCTTGTATATCCGGACAGCTCCGCAGATGGTGTTTATGAGGAATATTTTTACTGGGGAGAGCAGATGTTTTATACTTACGTATGGGACGGAGACGAGAAACAGTATTTCTATTATCAGGACGGCCTTTTGATCCGATGGATTGATAAGGATGGAAAGGTTCATGATAAAGAGAGCGATAACGACGAATATGTAGAACTGGGAGACAAATACTGGAGTAATTCGGTAATGGAGCTTCAGCAGTAATGTCGAAAGGGTTTTTACGAAAGGAAAAAAAATGGCCTATCAGATTGATTATGCATACACATGCCACACCGGAAAGGTGAGGGTAAATAATGAGGATAATTTCTGGTGCTGCGGTGTGCGCCTGCCGGTGCACAACCAGGGAGTTGACGGAATCCTGGCAGGTCATACACAGCATTGGCAGCTTCCCGTTCTGGCTGTTTTTGATGGCATGGGAGGAGAAAGCTGTGGAGAAATGGCGGCTTCTGCTGCGGTGGAAGCACTGGGCAGTTTTTATGAAGAAAACCGCAGGAGCCTGAAAAAGGAACCGGTGGCTTTTCTGACAGGAGCCTGCGAAAATATGAATGAAGCAGTATGTCGTTACAGCAGAGAAAACTGTATCAACAGCATGGGCACCACCATGGCATTGCTGTCTTTCAGTGAAAAAGCTATTTATGCCTGTAATCTTGGAGACAGCCGTATTTACCGGCATTTTCAGGGAAAACTCCGCCAGATATCCACAGACCATGTCATTGGCGGGAAAATGCTGGGAAAAGCCCCTCTGACACAGTATCTGGGCTTTCAGGAAGAAAATATGGCTCTGGAGCCGTCTATTGTGGAAATCGGATATCAGACCGGAAGCAGTTATCTGATCTGCTCGGATGGAGTTACGGATATGCTTTCTGATGAGGAGATCCGGGAAATCCTTGGGAAAAACAGTACAGCAGAGGAGAAAGTAGAGGAACTGCTGGAAATGGCGCTGGCCAAAGGCGGCAGAGATAATGTAACCATGGTTCTTGCACAGATCAGTGGCTACGAAGAAAGGAATCCTCTCAAACGATGGGCAGAACGGTACAGTACCGGGCGGTAGAAAATCTGCAGCAAAGGATGTTCATACTGCTGTTTGGACAATTCTGCCGGGGAGGAATTTAAGGGATAAGGAGAATTTACGATGAGAAATCGAATGCAGGATCTTGATTTTGAACAGACAGTTGCCTTCGATTCTGTGAAGGACTTTGAATTTACAAGAAAGGCGGCACAGAAGTTCCGCCAGGTTGTCAGTCTGGATTCTTTTGAGGATGAGGATGCGGACGTTATTTTTCATTATCTTTATAAAGAAATGGAACTGGTTTCTTTCGGTGATTATCTGAAACGATATGTTTACGAGCGTGCAGAGCTGGAAGAGCCTTTTTCCCAGGTACCCCAGGAGGTTTACAGGGATATTGTGGTGGAATCTTTCAAGGAAACTTATACACCAAAATCCATGTCTCCGACTTCGGCCAAACTGAGTTCGCTGGTGAACAACTGGCTGACACAGGCGTCTGTGAAGCGTGAAACCGTTTTTCTGCTGGGATTCGGACTTCGAATGAGTACGGAGGACGTATCCGACTTTCTGACCAGGGTGCTCCGGGAGCAGGATTTTGATTTTCATAATCCGGAAGAAGTGATTTACTGGTACTGTTACCGGAACCATCTTGGTTACTATAAGGCGGAAGAATACAGAGAAACCTATAAAGAGCTGACGCCTGTGGAAAAAAAGACCGGTGAGGTTGTATATGGTACAGGGCTCTGTCTGGACAGTGAGGAAAAACTTCTGGAATATCTGGCATTTCTCAAAGGCAGATGCGATGATCCGAAATCTGAAAAGAGCCAGGCTTTTCAGGAGTTTATGATTCTTGTGGAGCGTGCAAAAAAGATTATTGCAGCCATGTATCAGGAAGATGAAGAGGAAAATGGCGGTAAAAAAATCTGGAAACCTGAAAATATCAGTGCTTCCGATCTGGAGAAAGTGATATGCAGCGGAATTCCCATTAACAAGATGGGAAATCTGAAAAAAATGTCCGCTTCCATTCTGGCAAAACATTTCAGTCAGAAGCGTTTCAGCCGTCAGAGAATCAATAATATCCTGAATCACAAGTTTCCGGTGGAACGTTTTGATTTGATTACGCTGGAATTTTTTGTGATTTCCCAGGAGATGGCAGATGATGATCCATATACCAGATATCGTCATTTTCTGGAAGAAATCCAGGAGATTCTGGACCGCTGTGGAATGAGTGAAATTTACATAGTAAATCCATATGAATGTTTCCTTCTGATGTGTCTTCTGACAGACTGCCCGTTGGCAGTATTTTCCGAGATATGGGAGAAATCCTACGAAGAAGGGGAAGAAAAAAGCTGAAAAAAAGGATGATGCGTATCTGGCGCGTCATCCTTTTTTGTCTGTGCTTTATTCGTTGTAATAACCGTAAATGGAACGGCTGATCTGAGCAATGCTATTCTGGGCAGCGGCAGTATCATTAAGATCCTGGGACATAAAGCAGACAACCAGATCAATGCCTTTGGCTGTATCGTAGATGATACCTGCATCATTTTCTACGGTGTCAAGTTCGCCGGTTTTGTTGGCAACTTTTACGCCCTCCGGCATCTGTGCCGGGATTTTGTTTGTTCTTGTCTGCATCTTCAGAAGATGATACATATATTCCGCACCTGCAAGCGTGTCATCGGTGGAAGTACCTTTATCAATCTGATAAATGGTTTTCAGGAATTTTCCACAGTCTTTTACGGAGGTGTAATTATCTCCATTGGAGTTGTCTGCAAGAAGGAGACGTCCCATGGAAGTACTGGTATATCCATGATCCTGGCAGAATTTGTTGACGCGGGCCATTCCGGCAGCGTCATCACCACCGCCAAGATAATTGACAAGGGTATTGGCAGCATCATTGTCGCTGACTGTAATCATGGAATTCAGATTGTCATCCAGTTTATCTTTTCCGTAGGTGGCGGAAAGACTGTCATAATCTTCGTATACAGCGCCCATGATATAGAGCTTGATCAGGCTGGCAGCCTGCATCTGCTGGTCATTGATGGAACCTTCGGTATTTTTGGCAAGGTTACATACGTATACAGACCAGGTACCGTTGCCGGAAGGAAGAAGGGACTGTACCTGATTCAGAAGATTGTCCATGCTGGAATCAGAATTATCCGTAAAAGTGCTGCTTCCACTGGAAGGAGAAAGAGTACCTTCTTCCTGAGAAGAGCTGTCCTGACTGTCAGAAGACGCGGACGGGCCTGCAACTTCTCCGGAATTCTGAGAATCAGACTGTACGCTTGCGGCAGCAGCGGCGCTGGCAACAGTAGGGTCATCCGGGTAGAGGGCATCCAGCTGGTCTGCCTTGGTGCTTAATTCTGCAGCAGAATCCGAAACTTCCTGTACACTTTTCTGCAGTTCATTGACCTTGGACTGAAGGGATGCAAGTTTGTCCAGGGATCGGACATTCAGTGCGCCAAGTCCTGCCAGAGCAACGGCAAGGACTGCAATCACAATATATAAGAAAACATTTTTTTTCATAAAAGTTACTCCTTTTTACTGAAAATAAGCATCAATTCCATTGGCGATTCCTTCTGCCATTGTCTGCTGGAAGGAAGAATCTGCCATCTTCAGATCATCGTTCTGATTGGTCATAAATCCCATTTCCACAATGGTAACCGGTATGGTACTCCAGTTGATACCTGTCATGGTATCTGTGTAGATAATTCCACGGTTCTGAAAACCGGTAGCTGCACAGTAGGAATCAACAATGCACTGGGAAAGCCGGTTGGAACTGTCATAGAGACTGGAAACATAAGGATTCTGCTGGGACGGGCACATGGTAAGAGCTCCGGAAACAGAAGAAGAATCATCACCGTTTGCATGAATACGTACGCAGATTTCCGCACCCTGGGAAGCAACCAGCTCTGCACGTTCCTTATTGCTGATGGCAGTGTCATTATCGGTTCTTGTCATTACTACCTGGTATCCACGCTGTTCCAGAATATTTTTCAGAAGAAGGGATACATCCAGGTTCAGCTGATATTCCGGAAGGCCGCTGTAGGAACCTCTGGTTCCGGTAGAAGCTTTTGCCTTCATGGTGGAGGAACCGGGACCATTTGGTTCGGTGGCACTCATATCAACGTTTTCACCCTGATGTCCAGGATCAATTCCTACGATGTGGCCATTTGCGGCAGAAGTAGTGGTATCGCTGCCTCCGTCAGAGAATCCCTCACCACCGGCTTCACTGAAAACAGAAGGTTTGGAACTTTTCTGGCTGTTCTCGGATTCCGGTGCACGTTCGTGTTCTCCGGTGTTGTTCTTTACTGCCTGTTCAGTCTGGGAGCGTTGCTGCAGATATTTGTCGGCTGCCTGTTTCTTTTCGATCTTGGCTGTATAAAGGTCAATATCTTCTTTCATGGCTTTCTGCTTCGTTTTGACCGGTTCGATGACGGAAGCCATTTTCTGGTCTGCGGCATCAATTTTCTGATAGGTTTTGTAACTTAAGCCAAAAAGCAGTCCAATACAGATAAGACCCGTCAGAAACAGGACGATCGCCATCAGATGGGGCTTTTTTTCCATAAGATCATGTCCTTTCTGGGGAAATAGTTTGTATTTGTAAAACATTATAAAGAAGGACTTCGGAAAAAGCAATTGCGAAATTCTCCTTGACAAAAGAGAAAAGTATGATACTATATATG
>ERZ1034946.363-NODE-363-length-26183-cov-229.654202_pt1 | contig 26183 bp, 15 predicted proteins | sample MGYA00520591_ERZ1034946 | MGnify/ENA primary metagenome ERZ1034946 (study PRJEB33766, sample SAMN09781753) | gut metagenome | biome: gut microbiome | host: Homo sapiens | place: Madagascar | study: EMG produced TPA metagenomics assembly of the PRJNA485056 data...
CTTGCAAAAAGTGCTGCTATTTCATCTGCACTCAGCTGGCGGTTCGGATCGCTGTCTGTCGTATCTGCAACAGCTTCGCCTACAGCAGGGCTTGGCTCTACTACCGGTTCAGGTTCAGGTGCATGTGGTGCCTCTGTGACCGGTTCTGTAATCACTTTCTCTGCCGGCTCTGATTCAGGTTCTGTCGCACTTGCGTTTGCACTTGCAAAAAGTGCTGCTATTTCATCTGCACTCAGCTGGCGGTTCGGATCGCTGTTTGTCGTATCTGCAACAGCTTCTTCTGCAACAGGGCTTGGCTCTACTACCGGTTCAGGTTCAGGTTCAGATACATGTGGTGCCTCACTTACAGGTTCCGGTTCAAGTACATGTGATGTCTCAACTACAGGCTCCGGCTCATTTACCGGAATAGGCTCAGGTATCTGTTCTGACTCATTCGCTTGTACAGGTTCCGGTTCAGGTATCGCCTCCATGGCCGGTGCTGATTGTGGTGCGTCGGTCGTTTGCTTAGGCACCTCAACATTTGCTGTAAACTGAATAGGATTTGCTGTGATTGCATGACTCAGACGGATTTCCATATCCTTTATGCTGTCAGACAGAACCTGCTGCTTTTCCATAATGTCCTTGAGGTTATCATAAATCACATTTTTCTGGCTCTCAATAATGAAATCATTGCTCTCCTTGAGCTTATTCTCAAGCTGCTCAAATGTCTCCATAAGCTGTTCATTAGAGTTCATAATCGCATCAGCATTTTCCTTATTCCTGTTGATGACAACCTTTGCGATTCCCTTCTGTGCATTGATGATATCCTCAGTCGGAATCTTTGACTCCTTCTGCAGTATCTCAATCTTTTCCTCTATCTCATCAAAGTACTTCCTGAGCATGAGATAAGATGCCTTTTCAGACTTGAAAATACTGTCATACTGTTCCTCTCTCCTGTCCTCCTTTATAGCACTCAGTGAGAAAAATCCGCTTATCACTCCCCACAGGCAAATCATAAAGATAACTGTGATTGCTGCAATGAGCATGTATTCCTTTGGATAATTAATTATCGCATAAAAATCCGCCAAAAGAACCAGCGTGGAAATAAGAATTAGAAATATAACCTGTATTTTTGCCTTTTTTTGCTTTTTATCCTGCATATGATTCCCCTTCCCGGGGCCTGACGCTATCCGCAACAGCCGTACCGCATGATGGCTGTGGATCATACAAGTCCCAGTACATTTATCTTAATGTATCTATTATAGCGTTTATTGGCTGTAATGTCGATTGTTTTTAATGATTTTTCAGACATAACACACCTTAACATATTACGAAGCAGCACGCCCATATAAGAAAAGTGCCTTGCATAGATTCCGAAGCTGTATATCATCCCCCTGTACAGCGCTTCTGATATAGGAATACGAGCTCACAGCTCCATAACTGTTTCCGTCACCATTTGAAAATGTAATTGTATAATCAGTTGACAGAAGCTTCGGCAAAATTGACTTTATTCTGATACAAAACAGCCCTCCATCAAGCTCAGCTGAAAAATCGTCACTGACAAGTCTACCTGTTTTCTTATTAGTCACATCAATATTATATTTCTGCAGTATTTCATCAAGTGTAAGTGAGTTTTTATTAATGAAATACAGCTTCATATCAGTTCCGTTTCTACATACAAGTGATGAGCCTATATACTCCAAATCATCATTATTCATTGACGCAATGTTTTCATCAACTGTCATTTTAAGGATTTCATCAGTCGTTAAAGCCCCCACAGCATCATCTGTCAGCTCCCTATTCGCCAGATCAGATGTATCCACATTGAAATACAGCTGCGCATATGCTCCATAATTTAAAAGAGCCGTTGCTATATTTTTTGACATAGAATCAGAATCTGTTTTGATTAAATCATTCAGGTAATCTGCCGGCGCGAAGGCAAAACCATTGCTTTTTGTGCCATCACTCTTTATGACACTGATTTCAACCCTTTCAGCAAGCTTAGCAGGAATAGCCTCGTATGTGATTTTCTTTACTTTAGTATTATTATACTCAGTTGTCTCAAACGCTGACAAAGGCTCCTCCGTGAAAGTACCATCCGGATATACAAACTTAACCTTTGCCCCTGCATCTTCCATAATATCTGCCGAAAAAGCAGCATATAGATTAGCTTGTACCAGCGCTGTCAAATCTACAGAATAGCCCTCTGGCGTAAGCTCATTCTCAGACTCTGCATGCCTGGTTTCATCTGATGTAAATGCTTTAATACAGAAATTGCCATATGGATATACTCTGTACCTGCCACTGCTAAAATACAGACTCTTTCCGTTCCCCAGACTCACCTGTCTGTCCCAAATAAGAGTGTCTCCGGTTGCTATCTTTGTTGCCTGCTCATAATCCAGGGCGCTCTTATCAACCGATACTACTACAGCAAAGGTGCTTCCCGGTTCCAGATACACCGGCTCTGCCAGCTCAACACTGTATATACCTGCAAATGCTGTATTGCCTGTCGTTGTAGCCTGAGTCTGTTTCTCTCCACTTAACGGATCAGACGGTTTCGTAAGATTTGTATACACATCTATTGTATATCCAACATCCGCTATTCTGGTAAATGACAGCGACACCTCTCTCAGCTTCTCATACTCTCCATCAGCCTTCTTTGGTACTGTAAATACGTTCGCCAGCCTGTTGGTCAGATTAGTATTGTATACCTCAATCCCACCATCCAGCTGATAATTGTGGTCTAATCCGTCATCATCTGAGAAATCAAATACCCATGCCGTATCTAACAGTGATTCATTATCATACGACATCCAGAAATAATCACAATATGTTCCCCAGCTATTTCGCACGAGCCAGGCTCCATTATTTTCCGGTCTCATTGACTCCGGGAAATTCTCTTTTGAAAAATTATCATCCCATCCCACAAGCATCACTGCATGTCCTGAACCTCTTTTTGCAGTATCATAGTAGGTATAATGCCCGACGCTGTCAAATGAATAAAACCTCATGGCACTGTCATTATGATAATACATCACACCGGCAGCCCCATGCTCCATAATATAAGCCTTCACCTCATCAGCATTTTCATGGATATTTATCTCATAGGCATTTTTCAGATGAGCCTTGCTGTATGAGTATGCATATTTATCATCCAGTCCGCTATCCAGTGTACCGGCAGCCCGAGTATATGGCACCACAGACTCATCAACCGGACCTATCCACTGTGCCAGACGCCTTGAACTGTATACAAAATTGCCACCTCTTTGCAGGTATGAGAGTCCATTCTCATTGTGGTATTTAGCTACATCCCCTACAGTACCGCCCAGCGGATCTGTCACAAAATTGTATGCAAAATACGCAAGCTGAAGCTCACTGAAGTCTACATTCTTATCCACGGCTCCGTCGTTTATCAGGTCATACTCTGCAAGCCCCATACTGGCAAATGACCAGCAGGTACCATATGGATTCTGGTCCCTAGTCTGCGGATACATGGTATCAAACACTGAAGCATCATCCGGAAAAGCCGACGGCAGCTCTGCAAAGGTTGAAATGCCCGAGTCATATACAGGAGTATTGCTGTCCAGCTCACTCTCTATATACCCTCCCTGATATGACGGCAACAGATTTTCCGTTGCTGCCACCGGCGTGGTTGATATAAGCAGTGCCGCCGCCATTGCTGAACCTGCTATTCTTGTCAAATGTTTTTTAGATACCATTTACTTTACTCGCCATCTCAGAATACATATACAGCGCATTCATCAAATTCTTTAATTCCTTTGATGAGTCTTTACTGTTTGCAACACTGTATCCATAGCTTAATGGGCCATAATCAAGCTCTATGGTCTGTGAGTTGTCAATACCTGTAACCTTGCATATATAGTTCTTATTCAGGCTGCATACCATTATTCCGCTTATATCTACACAGTATACCCCGCCGTCTGAAGCCTTTTTCGGTGTCAAACTGACCTCATATCCATCTGTATTTATATAGCTGAACTTATAATTATTAATATCACTGCCATTATCTAAAATGAAATAATGCCTTACCGTCATCTCCGACTTACATATCAGAGAGCTTCCGTAATATGTCAGTCCATCATTCTGACCATTTGCACTATCCGCTTTAATAACAGCCTTATATGCGTCAAAATCAGCCACACCTACAGCTTTATCGGTATCGCTTAAAATAGCGTTTGCCAGCTTGCCTGTGTTATATTTAAAGAAGTTCTGCGCCGCAGTTCCATAGTTTAAGAGTGCCTTCACGAGCTTAACTGTTTCTGTCGGATACTCGTTTGATTTTGACAGGAGCTCGCTTGCATATTCCTTTACACTGTAGGAATACTCTTCCTTAGTATTGTTATCAATCACTATTCTTGTCTCGATGGTATCAGACATCTGTGCCGCATTCACCGGACATGAGAATTTGTATAAGGTTTTACCGTTCTCATTTACCTCAGCGGCGTCACTCGCATTAAGCTTATATGTCTGACCACCGATTTTAAATTCCAGATAAGCATCATGCTCAAACACCGAATCAGACATTTCCATGTAATAGTTTACATCGATGTTGTCTTTAAGGGTTATGCTTCTGCCATACAAGCTGACCTCAGGACTCTTTGAAGCGTATTCCGCTGTAAATGTAAAGCTCTTTGCACTTCCTGTTGCATTTAAGGTTACCGCTGCCTTGTCTGTCGTCCATGCCAGCTGATTTATAGCATACGCTATAATACCATTTTGAATACCTGAAATACTCGGCGGATAGGAAGAATTGTCAGCTGTTATTTCAAACTCGGTCTTTTCTGCATCCAGATTTTTCTGAATCCTGTCTGAGTATGCTTTTGCCCACTTTGCAGCATCTCCTGTCCTGACAAAATAGTTGTCGGCAAGGCTTGTTGAACGTGTATTATAGTCGTCTTTGGTATAAATTTTGCTATGACCCGGATGTGCTATGGCCATCAGCTCATCCGTCAGCCCAAAATACAAATGTCTCTGGTCAAAGCTATACCAGTTATCGCTGCTGTCATCCCAGGTGCAGTCCGTCTGATACCACTGTCCGTCCAGCTTCATGGCATTCCAGGTGTGTCCATCATAGGTATCCCTTGTCTCGCTGTTTTCTATTCCTGCTGCAGTAAGGAGCTTTGCATATGCACTCTCATACGACTGACAGGTGCCAAGCCCTCTGGTCAGCGCACTCTCAGCCGAAGACCATTTCAGGGTTTTATCATACTCAAGCTGGTCAAGCAGCCAGTCATGCAGCCACAGTGCTTTTGCATACTCTGAGCCATCCGTCCTGCTGTTGCACTCAGCTACTGCAGACTTGACAATCGAGTCAACACTCGGATATTTATCATCCGATACACTTATATTGAAATTCACTCGCAGATAGTATAAATTTGCTGCTTTATCCATCACATAAAACTTAAAATTATAGGTACCGGTAGCAGTCATGGTAAATGTATAATCGCTTGAAGCACACTCCGATGTATAATCAATCCACTCGCCGCGGCTTGGATCCGCTACTGCTTCAAATGCCCATTGATTTGGGCTCGAATAGCTCGGTGCATCCATTCTGAATTTATAGTTTCCTGAGCCGCCTGTTGCAGAAACATGGAATGTGGCCGGCTGTCCAAGTACCGGATCATTCCATTCTGCTTTTAGTGTCACACCACCCGATGTAGCCTCTTCGCTATGTGCATATGTAGTTTCTACAGAGTCGCTGCTATCATCCGACTCATCCCATGATTTTTCAGCCATAGGATACTGCGCGTTAAACTCAGCAGACGTATAGTCCAGATAGTGGCTACCTGCCACCTTCCATGATTTGCGGGTATGATCCTTAAAGTCTGCTTCTGACTTCAACAGGTACTTATTATAGGTGGTCGCATCCTGTCCATCCCAGGTACAGTCCACGTTATAGTATTTACTGCCGATTCGCACTATATTCCACCCATGCGCTCCTCCATTGCCGGTACCGCTGATAATTCTGACCGATAGCCCTGCTTCCTTGCACAGTCTGTAGAAAAGCACAGCATATCCCTGGCAGACAGCTTTTCCGGTGCAAAGAGCGCCATAAGCTGTATATATCTGTTCTTCTTTTGAATTGTATTCATAATCGACATGATTGCAGATATAGTCATGAATCTTTGTAATCTTTTTGGCTTCGCTGAGACCATTAAGCTGCAGTTCAGTCATTGCCATAGCCACAGCCTCTGTCAGCTTTGCTTCCTGCTCTGCATTAGAATGATATGACATGGTATATTTTATATATCCTGCAGTACTGTATGAAACATTACAGCCTGCATATCCATACAAAAGTGCATCCCCCTCCTGTCCGGTAGAGCTTTCATCGCACTTAATTGCATCATATAATAAATCCCAATACACCCCATCTTTGTGAGAATCAAACCAGGATTCAGGGAAATTCAAGGTTATTTCCGTTTCTCTGCTAACCATCTGCTTTCTGAGGTATGAAACGGCACTGTCATAATCCGAAAAATACTGTCCTGTGGATGCCCCAAAGAGCTGCTCATCATTTGATGAGTCAAGTTTTTTCTTTAAATCATCAATGCTGATAACATCCTCATACAGTGGATTTACCGCATAGATAGTATTTTCCTCCGGTTTCGTAACCTCTGATTGGTTGCTCTCAGATTGGTTACTTGAAGCTTTGACGCTTTCCATTGTCGTTACTTCACTTGCTTCTACAATAGTTGATGGAACCATTGTAATCAACATTATAAGAGTTAAAATAAGACTAATTATTCTTTTGTGCATACATAATCCTCCCGGCATGTTCTATTGTTAATAAATACTCTATCCCACAATGTAAAACCATATGGTAACCTATTAATTAATCTATCGGTATAATCGGAAGCTCTATCACTCCGTTATCTGATTTATTATCATCATCGCTGCCGGTTCCTGAATTGTCACTGTTTGAGTCACTGTTTCCGGAACCATTAGTATCTGTATTGTCTGTTACAGAATTATTATCTTTTTTGTTGTCAATTTTATTACTATTTTTATTATCGGATTTAGTATCAGTTTTATTTATATCATCTGCAGCTGTCGGTTCATCGTTTTTCATGATATCTGTCTCATATGTATCTTTTGAAGAAATATCTTTGTTTACATCTGATGAGTTCTTTGAATCTGCCGAGCTGCTGTCGGATTTCTTTTTGTCATTAGATTTGTCTTTTTTTGAATCTGCTGCCTTCTTAGATATATCATCAGCCTCTGTCTCTTCTGTATCAAATTCTGTATCAGCTCCTATACCCGTAGCTGACACCGTCTCTGTGGCTGTTGCGGAATCGATTCTCTTTTTTTCATCTGCACTCAAATTTTTTGTAGATAGCGCTGCTACCGTAATTACTGCTCCAAATATTAAAATAACTACCGTGTTTATTATATGTTTTTTCATTTCATTTCTCCTTAAATACAAAGCACTGCTATCCCAGATTTCCTTGTTTAATTAATATCACAGCGTTTTTATAGTTCTATATTACTATCTCTCTTTTAATTATGCAATACAAAAAAATAAACATGTTCTCTTATTTTTCTACAAAAAATCCGCTAACCACAGCTTCACAGCCATAGTTAACGGATTCTTATTGAACTGCATTTATTTAATTTACTGATTTAATTGACTATCGTCCCAAATACTCCAATGCGGCTCTATTGTACAGGTACATTGCCTTGCATAAATTCTGTTGCTTTGTATCTGAGCTCTGAACTCCCTTTCTGACATATGCCATTGGGCAGATGTCGCCGGAAATCGTACCATTGGCTCCATTGATTACTATTGTATACTTAGCAGACAGGTTTCCAGGATAAACATTATTTATTCTGATGCACAGCATGCCCTCATCAAGTGTGATGTCGTACGCATCAAGTGCATATTTTATTTTGAGCTGTTCAAGTGTAAGATTGTTCTTATTCTTGAAATAAAGCTTCATGTCTGTTCCGCTCTTACATACCAAAGCTGAGCCGATGTACTCTATATCCTCATTATTTAATGCTGCTGCATCATCTGCAGGTGCGTTCTTAAGCACTGTATCTACACTAAGTGCAGCAACTGCATTGTCTGTGAGCTTCTTATTAGCCAGGTCAGATGTATTTATGCCAAAATACAACTGTGCATATGCACCATAGTTGAGTAATGCCTTGGCCAGGTTAGCTTCCGGCAGCTTCTGCTCTATACACTTGTACAGATAATCTGTCGGTGCAAATGAGAAGCTATTGCTTGTTGCTCCGTTGCTTCTGACTGCACAGATGTTTATTCGTGATGTCAGCTCTGCCGGAACTGTCTCATATGTAATCTTCTTCACATCTTCATTATTATATTTCACAGTGCTGTAATCACTTACCAGCTTATCCTTAGAAGATCCGTCCGGATATGTAATTCTAAGCTTTGCACCCTTATCTGACATGATATCTGATGACAGTGATACATAGATATTAGCCTTGATATTCTCTGCCAGTGTCAATGAATAGCTCTTTGCAGTAAGTACATTATCATCAACTCCTGTACCACCCTCACCTGTGAACTGCTTGCTGACAGTTACCTGATGTCCTTGTGAATCGGTTACAACCACCTGCAGTGTGTGGGCGCCTTTGGCTGCCTTCCATGAGTATGTAGCACTTGAACCACTCTGTACCTCTGTGTTATCAATCTTAAACTGATACTTGTAGCTTCCAACTCCGCCGTCAGCAACAGCCTTAAGTGTCAGTGCTGTTCCTGTAGCCTGTGGTGCACTTCGGTCTGCTCCAAAATTGACTGTCATACGGTTGTCAGGCTGTGGGTCAGGATCATCGCCGCCCTCTGCTCCAAGTCTTGCAAGAGGAGCAGTGATTATATCAGTATCCTCTTTTTCCTTAGATGTAGATACATCAGTACTGTATTCCTCTGTTGCATTATCAACCATTGACATATCCATAGGAGTAGAAGCAATACCACTCTCTCCGAATGTAGAGATATGCATTACACCAATACCGTTCTTCTCAAGCTTTGCCTTTGTCAGGTTGAGCGCTGACATAGGAATTGTCATTGTGTAGAAGGTATCCATTGATGTCTTGTGACCAAGGCTTAGGAAATCTACCCAGTTTGACGATGTGCTTGTAAGCTGGTCAACTGTCAGTCCTGTATATCCATTGGCATTGATACCAATCAGTGATTTTCCAAAGAATCCATCCTCTGCCTTGAATGAGATACCTGCCTTTTTAAAGCCTGTGCAGTATGGTGCATCATAACTGAACTCTCCTGATGTATTTGTAGTGAACAAAGCCGGAGTTCCAACGCCACTCTTACTTGAGAAGCAGAGCATTGCATCAATCGGTGTATCATATTTAACCTTTAAGCCCCATATATTGCCACCATTGTCAAGTGTACCGTCTCCGGTCTTTCCGGTTCCCAGGTTAAGTGCAATAACCTGTGGTATATCGCCATTGGTTGGCTTGCCGTTATCTGAATTAGGATATGTCTGCTCTGGCGATGTAATATCAGCCACGTTTACAAACTGCCATCCGAGATAAATATTCTCATCATCCCATGCTCCGTAAAGTGCATAGCTATCGTATACAGGTCCCTCATGTGGTCCTCTGAAATTACGTGCGTCATCATTTGCTACACCCTGTGCAATAATCATCGAATCATCAAAATCCGCTGCACTCTTGATAGTCTTATTCTTTCCAAGCTGCTTGTCAGGGTTTGTCGCATATTTGCCTCCAACTGCCTGTCTTGCTGTGCCTGAAGCCTTTGCGAGCGTCTCACCCTCATAATCAACATAGCCACCATTCTTTTCTGCATCAAATTTCTTCTTGAAGGTAAATGTCTCCGTCTTTGAATCCTTGTCGTTAGACGCTGTCACCTTAAGTGTTACATCGCTGTCTGCAATCTTTCCTGTTCCAAGAGTAACTGTTGCACTGCCTGTAAATTGCTTCACAGGGCCATTGTCCACACTGTAGCTTCCCTTTGTTGCATTCTTTAAGGTGATGGTTGTTGTTGTACTGTCAGTATTGAAGCTGCTTCCATTAGCAAGAGAAGAAGTAATCTTGATATCATTAGTCTGCTTCTCTACCTTTGTCCAGCTGCCATTGATATATGCCATTGACTGACCCTTTGTAAACTCGAGTCCCGCCTGCTGTGCTGCCGGATACTGTGAAGCACCATCATTGAAAATAATGCTTGCGGTCTTGAAATCATCCGGTAAATTGTATGCATACACGCCCTCACCCAGATATTTCATCTCTACGCCCGGCCATTTACCGTTGTTTGTATCCTTGTCAACATATGCATAGCAGTTTATCTTGTCTCCCCATCCGTCAGGCTTCTTGATGTATACATCATAGCTTCCATCAATATACTTAAGATATGGGTCTTTCTCTGTCTTTTTGAACTCAGCGCTGTCAGTGACCTCACCCTTTGTTCCTGTACCCTTTACTGTTACAGTGATTGTATCACCAATCTGACTCTTTGCACCAACTGCGATAATGTCTCCGTCTGTATAGCTTCCTGAAGCTCCCTCAGATGTGGTATATGTAGCGTTCTGCACATTTTTAGCCGAAAGCTTTACATCAAGTGTATCTGTTGAAAAGCTGTTTGAGCCTGTTGTAGAAGAAATACCAACGCTTTCCTGATCCTTGTTGTAAATAACAGCAACCTTTCTCTTGTCAAGAGTACCTGAAATTTTGCCGTTTGATACTGTAAAGGTTCTGCCTGAGACCTGATCCTTATAGGTTCCGTCATTCATCTTTGTATCGGAATTAATATTTACACTTTCTTCTTTTAAGTTGATGATAACAGTTCCCTCAGTACCACGGTCAATCTGAAGAATCTGTGAATCTTTACCAGGATTGCGTAAATACTCCGACTTGCCGGCCATGGCATTACGGAAGAGATTTACTTCCCTTACTTCAGTAGATTTAAACTCATTATTTCCCTTGGCACCGAGTACATTGTTGCCCCAACGGTTGCCACTGGCTCCATTGGAACCATCCGGACGGCTGTAGAATAACGGAGTTCCATCCTTTCTTGCTGCAATTACTGCCCATGCCAGACGAAGTTGCTCATCTGTCATCCTTGATGAAACACCTGCATTACAGTATGTATCATGAGACTCTACCCATGTAACCAGTCTGCCCGGTGAAGCATGTCTCCAGTTTGAAATAGTATCTACATCAAAGGAATTACCGGTAACGGCTCCTCTTAAGCTCTCACCGTAGCTGCTGGCTGTCATACGCATATACTTGGCATATTCTGACTCAGGTACATTGTCGCCCTGTAATACCTCACCGTATGTAAACACATTTTTATCACTCAGTGTAACACCATTTGCTGACTCCTCACCTGTCACAACAGGCCAGAAATTGTTTCTGGTGCTCTTTTTATCAAGAGGATCTGAAGGCACACCGATATGCTTGGCTGTATCATAACGGAAGCCGTCAGCACCACATGCAATCAGGTCATTTAAATACTTAAGGAAATATGCCTGAAAATCCGGATTCTCTGTATTTACATCCGGAAGTCCGCCCATCTGTCCTGTGGTACACTCATAACGATTGCCCCACTGTGTAATCTCCTTAAAACCATTTGCATGATACAGATTGTCCTTGCCACCCACTGCATTGTAAAGATTATCAGATACCTTTGCCAGATCAGGTGTGGTATGGTTTGGAATTACATCAACAATAACCTTGATTCCATACTTATCAGCCTCGGCACACATCGCCTTAAAATCATCTCTTGTGCCCAGCTGATAGTTACCAATCTTCCAGTCAGTCGGCTGATACTGCCACCACCAGCAGCCGTCTGTACCATTTACCTCATCATTTCCCATAAGCTTCATATTTGAATAAGTGTCCTTGCACTCATTCGCCGGAGAGGTCTGGACAGTTGTAAAGCCTGCCGCTGCTATGTCCTTCATATTCTCCTTGATTGTGTTGAAGCTCCAACACCAGGCGTGCAGAATAGCACCATCCTGAATGGCATCTGCCAGTCCATACTTCGCAGCCTGTGAAGCTGTAGCTAAAGTACTTTCTGACGCTGTTTCTGCTGCCTGTACCTGTGTAATCGGGTACAGACTGCTTGCCGGCATCCCTGTAAAAGCGACTCCGAAGGCCAAGCACGCGGCTGCCAATCGCTTAAGCAGATATGTTGTGCGTTTTTTCATACTTCTCTTTCCTTTCCCTTTGATTTTTCTTTAAACTTACATTTTATATGTTAATTATAACGAACCTAAAGCAATTTACAATATCATTATTATCAGAAATGTGTAGTTATTATAATATTTTCGCACATTTTCGATAATTTTTAATATGTATTCCGAAATTAAGCGAAACATCTTTTTAGTATTCCGCCATCAATTGTAAACCTTTATTGCTATTGCAGTTGACAATTGACATCTTTTCATGTTAATGTGTTAACCGTACAAAAATTACTATGAAATTTACAAAAAGGAGATTTTATCATGAACCAGACAGAAACTATAGACTACAAGCATGGAACGACCTATGCTATAACGGTAACAGCCCTCATGACAGCTGTCACATGTATTCTTGCACCATTATCTATCCCGATTGGGCCGGTACCGATTTCACTGACAAACCTGGCCATATATATTTCATTATATCTGCTCGGATGGAAACGCGGAACTATAAGCTACCTGATTTACCTGCTTATCGGACTTGTCGGAATCCCTGTATTTTCAGGCTTCACCGGTGGCCCAGCTAAGCTTGCCGGCCCTACCGGCGGATACATCATCGGTTTTATTGCCATGGCAATCATTGCAGGACTTGTAATCGATCATTTCCACCAGCCTTGGCTCCAGCTCATCGGTATGATTGTCGGAACTATCATATGCTATGTGCTCGGTACAGCATGGTTCTGCTTTGAGGCAAAAAGCACAGTCAGCGGTGCGCTCTCAATATGTGTGTTCCCATTTATTCCGGGCGACCTGATAAAAATGGTAATTGCCATGCTTATCGGACCGGCTATTAAAAAAAGACTTCGCTAAACATCAACTCCAAGCTTTCTAAGCTCCTGATACAGGCGCGCTACCGGAAGCCCTACCACATTATTGTAATCACCATGTATTCCCTTAATGTGGATGGCAAAGCGTCCCTGTATCCCGTAGCTTCCTGCTTTATCCATCGGATCCCCGCTTGAAATATAGCGGTCAATTTCCTCTTCCGTCAGTGTATACATGCTGACATCCGTCTTCTCATAAAAGCAGTGTTCTCCGGTTCTTCCGGCTTTGTCAATAAACACAAATGTTACCCCTGTATAGACACTGTGCGTTTTTCCCGAAAGCATCGAAAGCATACGCCTTGCATCTTCTTCATTCTTTGGCTTACCAAGAATCTGATTTTCATAAGCCACTACCGTATCCGCTCCGATTACAAGAATATCCTGCGGTGTCACAAGCTCTGCGTGCTGTTCATTGTATGTAAGCACACCTGACGCTACCTCCTCTGCCTTTTGACGGGATAGCTCCATGACAACTGCAGACGGCTCCTCCTCCGTGATTATCTCTTCTCCCTTTGCCGGACAGACAACAAACTCTGCCCCAATCTGCTCTAATAATTCCTTTCGGCGCGGTGATGCCGACGCCAATATTATCTGACTCATATTTGTTTTAACCTTTTCCTTCACTTTGGATTTTGTGGCTGTTTCATATGAAGAATACAATTCCTTATGACTGATTACACGTTTCCACTTGTATTATACAGCTTTCTCTTTCACCGATACTTTCACTGACATAATTCTATAAAATACAGCACAAAATACCAACGCAAAAACGACTCCAAACACATTCTGAATCACCCTGAGGCTGACTGCCCCCTTTAACCCATAGCTCTCTGCAGCTATAGCCAGAGCACCAAATGTATTAAAAACAGCCTGCCAGCCGTATTGTGCCGATAATCCCACGCCGATTCCACCTATGATTCCTATGTACGCATAGATTGATGGTGGAAGCAGGAAATATAATGCCGTGAAGCATATAACACCGGCGATATTACCGACAATCCTTTTTCTGACTCTGTACTGCATATCCTCCATAAACGGCAGGATGGCAGACATGGCTGCAATACCTGCCCACATTGCACGCGGCATATTGAAAAGCTGTGCAACACAAAGAACTAACGGTACACATAGTATCTGGCACAGCTGCCATTTCGTTCGTGATGAAAAAAGATCAAACTCCTGAATTACGGCTTTCATATTTCTTTTAAAGACTCTGTTTTTATGATTTCTGTAAAATACCAGGCATGTGATGGCAGCTCCTGCAGCCATCCCTGCTATTCGAAGCATATAGCTTTTTCCTGACACATCATATCCATATAACAATAAATAGCCAAGAACCAGTGTGGATTGATTAAACATAAATGGATTATGGCATCCGAACAAAATCAGCACTGCAAGAGCTGCAATGTTTATAAGCAGCGCCGGAAGCGGTGAAAGCTGATTTGCCAGATGTGGGCATACTGTCATAATTACAAAGAACAATGCCAAAAGCCATGTAGAGTGTCCGGTATGGATTCCCAGATCAGCGTTGCGAAATACCATAACGCATAATAAAACCACTACTCCCACAATGCTGTTATCCTTTCCCAATATAATACTTGAGGCAGTGACAAAGGCAAAGCAAAAAACCATTGTGACAGCTATCTTCACCATATATACAAACGCATGGTATAGTTTTTCTTTCATTGTTTTACTATTTTTCAGCAGGCTTTTAGAGCCGGCCTGATTTAACTGCAGTTCCTGATAAAATGTCATATGAATTCTCCTATCTTTTATCTTATTATTTTATTATTGTAACTATCATGTTCTAAATAGCTACTCATTATAATTCTTTATTGGCAGTTCTACTACAAATCTGCATCCTCCGTATTCCCGGTTTTCAGCTTTGATTGTTCCACCGGCGATGTCTACAATTCTTTTCACAAGTGCCAGGCCAAGGCCGTTTCCCTCGGCTTTATGAGAACCATCCACCTGATAAAACTTATCAAATATTCTGGCTTTTGCATCATCCGCGATTCCCGGTCCCTCGTCTTCCAGAATAAACTGCACAGAATCATTTTCATGCCTTAGAAACATGGTGATTGTCCCATTTTCAGGGCTAAACTTGATTGCATTATCCAAAAGATTCATCCAGATATGCATAAAAAGCCCTTCATTTCCAACATATCTGACCTCCTCCATCTCCACCTGAAAGCCAATTCCTTTTTCAGTCCATTTGTCTTCCAATGAAAGAAATGCCTGACGGATTTGTTCATCCAGACGATATTTGGTTTTTTTCATTGGAATATTCTGATTTTCCAGCCTTGATAATAACAAAATATTTCCAACAAGACCTGAAAGCCTTTGAGTATTAAACAGGATTTTTTCTACATACCCCTCCTGCTCCTGTGACAGCTCATCTCCCTGGAGCAGCATTGTATAGCCTTCAATTGCATTGATTGGAGTCTTGAACTCATGGGAAACATTGGATACAAAATCCATTTGCAGCATCTCTGTTGCACGAAGCTCTTTTGTCATGACATTAAAGCTCTGATAGGATTCTCCAATCTCGGCTATGCGGCTGTTTGTTTCCAGATGCTGTTCAAAATCTCCCTGGGAAACTGCTTTCATTGCTTTACCGAGCCTGGTAATCGGCTCAAGGAGCCTTGCATTGATAAATGATGTAATAAGTCCTGCTATCAATGTATTAAAAATCAAAAGCCAGCCAAGTCCCGGTATTTTCCCGGGCAAATCCAAAAAATGATTCAAAAACGCAAACAACAAGGCTGATATCAACATAGAAAATGCAAGTGCCAGCCAGATTGCACCGGTCAGACACGAGCGGATACGCAATTCTTTTTTCTTTTTATGTTCCATTATTTTTTCACCACCTTGTATCCCAGACCACGCATTGTTACAATTTCGAAATCCGGATTTTCTTTAAAACGCTCCCTGATTCTTCCTATATGTACCTCTATCGTATGTGGGTCTGCCTCCGTCTCATATCCCCATACCTCATCCATTAGCTGCTGCTTCGTAAATGTCCTGCCCGGTGAAGCTGCCAGCTTATATAAAAGCAGGAATTCCTTTTTGGGCAGGACAAGAGTTTCATCACCGGTCACAACTGTCATTGCATCATAATCAAGCTCGGTTGAGCCAATCACAATTTTGTGTTCGTTCAGTATCTGTGCACGACGAAGCAGTGCCCCTACCCTCAAAACCATTTCATTGACATTTACGGGTTTTACCATATAATCATCACTTCCCGAAAGAAAGCCCTGACGCATATCATCGAAGCTGCTTTTTGCAGTAATCATAAGCACCGGTATCTGATATCCCGCCGAACGAAGCTCCGACACAAGTTCATATCCATCCATAACCGGCATCATTATATCGGAAATGATTAAATCAATATACTCTCTGTCCAATACCTCCAGTGCCTGTGCTCCATCCGACGCACTTTTGACCTGATATCCGCTCTTTTCAAGCACCTTTTGGAATAACAGACTTAATTCCTTATCATCTTCTACAATTAATATTTTAAACACGCTTTATATTCTCCTTTAATCAAAACAAATCCCTTGCCCATCCAAGCAGATGCTGTACCAGAAACACCTTTCTTTTATGTTTTTCTGTTAATTCAATCGGCTTTACATGATACGGATCATAATATGTTCCGTCATCTAATACCTGTCTGGACACGCTCTCATACTCCATCATGCCATCCTCCAGCTGTTTATTAATCTCTTTACTGCGTATTACAAGCATCAGCTCTGTATCCAGATAAGTACTTCTCATGTCCATATTGAATGAACCTATTACTGACAGATCATCGTCAATCAGAATACTTTTTCCATGATACGAATAACCGCCTTCATATTCCCAGATATCAATTCCTGTTTCTAAAATTCTGTTTCTGTTTTTGGCATAATCAGCAGCTCCAAATGGATTTCCGTTATTTGCAACAGAATTTGTCATAATAGAAAAGTCCGGAACCTTCTGTGCAATTTCCTCCCATGTATTATACATCATATCATTGCAAATAATATATGGTGTATGAATTTTTACGCGTTCCTTTGCATTTTTCATTAATTCTCCCAGCTGATACCATACCACCGGTTCCTTAGCCCCGGTGTGGATTGGGTTTGATAACAATGTAATCTTTTCTGTTTCAAAGGTTTCATCCGCATAATCTGTATCACAAATTTTTTCCTTATTAACTTTAAAATATTGCTGATACCCTTTCTGTAGCTCTAAAACTGCTTTCTTTACAGATTGTCTGTCAGCTAATTTTTTACTGTTATGAAAATACCGACAGTCCTCCTGTTCCCATATTGTTTCAAAATAATTCAAAAGCTGATTGACCGAATTATCTTTCTGTGGCTTATCGCAGACAACTAACACATCCCGGTCAAAATTTTTATGCCCCGGAAAATCACCCAAAAAATAATTATATGTGTTTCTTCCGCCAAGAATATATATTTTTCCATCTGCAATCAGATATTTATCATGCATTCTTCCCATTGTCTTCCATGGCTTAAGCGGATTTGCTTTATTATACAGCTTAATCTCAACATTCTCATGCGAAGATAATCCATAAAAATATGGATTACCCTCCATATCAATCCAGCTCTCCATTCCATCTACCAATATGCGGACATGTACGCCTCTGTCTGCCGCATCATGCAGTGCTCCTAAAATCAATTTTCCGCTTTCGTCTGATTTAAATGCAAATGTAGAAAGGATTATTTCATCCTTTGCATTTTGGATTAATCTCACTCTTTCTAAAAGAGCCTGCGAATTTTTTTCAATGATTACTGCTCTTTCCGTATTCTCTCTCCCCGCCACACTCATAATATTTTGTGTTTCCTTTATAGTAGCATCAGACACTGCCGGCTGTTTTTTATATGTGATGCAGATTCCGATTAACTCATAAAAAACCACACATAAAAAAACTGCCAGTATAGCCAAAATAATTTTACATATTTTATGCCTTTTCATTGTACATCACCTGATTCCTTGTATTTTATACTCATACAATACAATGTCAATCTCAATTTTACCTCAACAGAATTGATTTTATGCAAAAAGACAGGAAAAAGCAGCTGCCTGCAATTTCCTGTCCATAAAAACTCATATAAAATTATTTTACTGCGATTTACCTATTTTTCGTCGCTTCTACCGTCTTTCCGTTTACCTGATGTGCAAAGCTCCATGACTTCTTATAGATAATCCATATAATTTTTAAAGCACAATTACGGCAGCGTCAAGCCCGTCTACTTTTCCGTCAAATGCGCTATCTGTCAGCAGATTATATTTCTCGGCATACTCATTAAATTCCTTTACACTGCTGCCGCAATTGAAAAGCATTGCGATTGTCTCTTCGCCGTTTTTTCTGATCATAACAATCGTATCATCGTCATTTGTGATTGTCTCAATCATTTCGCCCTCTACGATGCATGCATGTGCTTTTCTAATCTGCATGAGCTTCTTATACCAATTATACATTTCCTTGTCCTGGTATTCCTCATCCCAGTACATGCCTCGTCTGCAGTCCGGATCATTTGCTCCCGGCATTGCATACTCATCACCATAGTAGACCATAGGCATTCCCGGCAGTAGCAGCTGAAAGGCTGCTGCAAGATGCTGCTTTTTCTTATTATCATGGCACAGATGTAAAAATCTTGCTGTATCATGGCTGTCAATCAGGTTCCACATCAGAGGATAGCACTTTTTGTTTAAGCGTCCCTTCAGATATCCCAGATTCTGTACAAACTGACTGACATTTATCTTTTCATCTGCAAGCAGGTCTATCAGATTCAGGTAGAATGGATAGTTCATTACAGTATCCCACTCATCTCCCTCGAGGAAGTCGCCTGCGTAGTGCCATATCTCACCAATTATCAGCATATCCTTCTTTACAGCCTTGATTGCCTTTCTGAAATTCTTCCAGAAGAAATGACTGATTTCGTCTCCTACATCCAGTCTCCATCCGTCAATATCACATTCCTTAATCCAGTAGCAGGCAACATCAGTGATGTATTTCTCCACCTCAGGATTTTTCAGATTAAGCTTTGGCATTCCACCGTAGTAGCCGAAGCATTTGAAGTTTGGAATCTCTCCCCATTCACTCTTAGGCGGCAGCTCGTCGATAAAATACCAGTCCAGATATTTTGATTTCTCGCCCTTTTCAAGTATATCCTGAAATGCAAAAAATTCTCTTCCTGAGTGGTTGTATACCGCATCCAGCACTACCTTCATGCCACGCTCGTGAGATTTTTGTACGAGCTCCTTTAAGTCCTCTGTTGTGCCAAATGATGGGTCAACCTGATAATAATCAATAGTATCATACTTATGGCATGAATTTGATTTAAAGATTGGTGTCAGATACACCACATCGATTCCCAGATCTTTAATATAATCCAGATGCTCTATGATTCCCCTGAGATTGCCATGCAAATCATCCATAGGCGTAATCGGCGCCTTATACCACAGCTCTTTGTCCACCGGCTGTGTAGCGGCAAAGCGCGACGGAAAAATCTGATACACTACCTTGTTGGCTGCCCACTGTGGCACCTCAAACATCTCTTCCTCTCTGAGATTCTGCGGGCAGTCAAACATTCTGTCCCTGTTTGTGATGCACTCCTTGTCGAACTCATAATTGCCGTAATATACTTTTTCACCCTGCATGTCTGTAAATTCAAAAAAGTATCTCAGACATATCAGATGCATCTGAAGCTGTGCTTCATAATAATCGTGAAACTGTGAGGTTGCTACCTTCTTCATAGGAAGAGTCATTCGCGTATCCTTGCACTCCATAGGTATATACTTGTCCTCATAGTGAAGGATTACCTCCTTCATATCATCCTTTTTTACCTGCACGCGTATCACAAACAAATCCTTATCTATCGCATAGCAGAATCTTTTATCCATGTCATGAAAAATTGCTGAGTATTCCATAAAATGCCCCTTTACTTACGTATTTCGTTATTTTGTATTTTAACGCACTATCTCAAACAATTCTATCATTATATCCATGACATTTTTACACTATTTCTACTTTATGCATGATTTTAGATTAATAACATTTTATTTTTTTGACTTTATTCCCTAAAACACTGCGTTCATTATCAATCTTTGAAATCTCATTTTTGTGCCGAAAATTCGAGTGCCTTTTGTTCATTTTCTGCTGTCATTGCATCCACATAATCCTGAGGATTCCAGACTTCATCTAATATATCCTCCGGGAACTTTTTACGAATATCATCAGAGTATTGGCTGCCATCTCCCGGCTCCCAATATTCAGATAGTTCATATCCATTCTCTGTCACATTGAAAGTTAGGGCAACAGGACCACAACCTCCACCGACACTTTCAATCCCTTCTTCGGACAAATTATATTCCTCATAAAGAGTGAGAACATATACGGTCAATGTCTCATTCTCCTCAGAGTTTGCAGCCCCACCGGCTTCTGTAGCCAATACAGTATGGCTTTCGCAGGCAAAAACACCTTTGTAGTATCTATCGCTGTTATGTTCCATGATTGCATTATGGATTGCTGTATCAACATTGGTTTCGTTAATCGATTCTGTTCTGGTTTCCCCGGCACAGATGCGTTGTAAATAGCTGATAAAGTCAGAGTCAGTTATTCGGTAATACACATTCTCATACAGAATTGCTGCTTGATTTCCGTTGGAATCAAAACCGCTGAATGTGATTCTGTCGTTTTCCTTGGTATCCACATGAAGGGAATAGAAAGGTGTATGACCTTGCAAAGATTGGTCTTTGTGACCAATCTTTAAGTTTTTAATACGACTGCTCAACTCGTCAATTTCCGCTGCGGATAATTGGAATGTGGTCGGTCCGCTATTTGTTCTAAAGTCCATGGTGCTTGCTTTGGAAATTTGAACAGAATCAAGTTTCACTGGGAATGAACTCGGATTTGTCAGGAAACATACCCCAAGAACAATACTTGAAACCACAGCAATAGCAACAATCCAAAATGCAGGTTTCTTGTAATTCAGCACATTTTTCACCCTTTCTTTGACGCCAACCTCTCCAAAGGCAAGTGGACAAACCATAACTGTTCTTCTATTCACGCTACAAGAAAGCAGAGCTTCTGAATAAGAAATAGACTCGTTTTGATTCAGTCCACGAATAACTTTTTCATCGCAGGCAAGTTCAATATCTCGGCAAAGTAAAATATACGCAATCCATACAAGAGGATTGAACCAATGGATTGCCAACACTAAATACCCCAACGGTTTCCACCAATGGTCACAGCGTTTCAGATGAGCATTCTCATGGGCAATAATATAGGGCAACTGTGCTTCATCTGTCCCGGAGGGAATGTAGATGCTCGGTTTGAAGAAACCAAGAATAAAAGGTGTTTGTATATCGTCACAAATCCAAATGTTGTCCCGCACAGAAAGGGATGCACCGACTTTCTTTTGCAAGCGGAAATAGCTGACGGCAGCATAAACGAGCATGGCTATGATGCCTATTGCCCATACGATTGCCAGCACAGGAATCAAAAGCTGAAGTGGATTTGCGCTTGCAATTGGCTCTGGAGCAAAGGTGTCCGTAATAATTGGATTCACTACCTTGTCGATAGAGCTTACGCCTGTGGAGATTTCTGGTGTCCAGTCCATCATGATTTCAGGACTGATGGTCTCGGCACTTGGAATCAAGCTCAATGCGCTTTCAAAACTGAATGGGCAAATCAATCGAAAAGCTACGATACCCCACAGTAGGACATTGATCCACTTAGGTGCCTTTTTCAAAACCACACGCAAAAGTACGACCGCAAGGATCAGCCAAGATGCGGCGATACTCATATTTACAATTTTCAAAAAGAATGAACTCATAGATTACTCCTTTCCGGCGGCTGCATCAATCATGCGTCGAATCTCCGCAGCTTCCTGTTGAGAAATACCCTTCCTTTGTGTAAAAGCCGCAATGAAAGCAGGAAGGGAACCTTCAAAGGTTTCGTCAACGAACTGCTCGCTCTGAACGGCATAGAAATCATTTTTAGACAGAACAGAGGAAACGATGCCACCATTATTCTGGAAGATACCACGCTCACAAAGCTTGCGTAATATCGTATAGGTGGTGGAGCGATTCCAGTTCAGTTCTTTTTCACAGAGCTTTACCAATTCTCTGGAGTGCAAAGGCTCATTCGCCCAAATAATATCGGCAAAGTGGGATTCCACTACGCCCATCTTCATCTCAGCCATAAAGTTTTCTCCTTTCAGTTTATCGCTAATAAACTAATTATAGTTTACTCCCGATAAACTGAAATGTCAATAGGAAACAGCCATTACTCTCACAGGTTTCATAAAGTTTTGGGAAGAGAATCCGCTGTCGCCACGAAGATAAGTTTTAATGCTCCTTTCCAGGTATTCTTGAAAAATAGATTCCATAAATTTATCAAAAAAATCCGCTATACTTTGTTTTAAAGTATAGCGGATTTTAGTTATTTTACGATCTGAAAGCTTCTAGTAATAGGAGCTACCTGATAATTGCCACCAATTGTAACTACTGTGACTACATATCTGCCCGGCTCTGTAGGAGCCTTTGTGCTTGAATATGGCTTCCACTTGCTTGTAAAGCCACTGTATAGATAATGCACATTGCTCTGGCTGATTGAGACATCACCATCATATGATAGCGTTGCTCCAAAATCAAAGGATGCTACATCTGAGGCTTTAAGCTTCCCATTTGTAAAGCTCTGATTCCAACTAAGCTTAGTTCCTTTTGAATGCATCTTGACAAGTAAAGCACCAACTCCAACACCTGTCTCATAATTCTTGTTATCGGTAACCGCTGTCACCGTATAAAGACCAGCACGGTTTGGAGTACCAAATGACACTCTCACTGTGTCTGCAACAGAAGGAAGCTTATTTATTATCTCAAGAATCTGTCCAACTGTACCCGTATCTATATGAAGCTTCTTCAACGTGTCAAGCAGCTCCTGTGTGCTGAAAAGTTTTCTAAGCTCTCCGACTGTCATACCGTCCTGCATCATCTGTGTAAAGGACTTTCCATATAGCTTTGAAACAACCGGATCTATAAGCTTAAGTACTGTGCTGTTTGTATACTTCTCAGGCATCTGAAGATAAATGCCTGCATTTACATTGCTTGTAAGACCGGCATAGATTGTATATACATCAAACCTGTCTGAAGGATTTGTTGTAACAAAATCCTGTGGTAGTGCATCTCCGGCATAAATGTTTGTTGACTTTACTTTAACATTTACCTTTGCCTTATTAACGGTCACACTAGTCTCTGCTGATGCTGATGGACGATACTCGGCATTGCCTTTATATGTTATACGGATTTGCTGCTCTCCTGCACCCATCTGCAGATAAGTAAGTAAATTAACCTTTCCGCCTTCTATCGGAGCCCACTGCCTGGTGACTCCCTCAACTCCGGCTACATCATCAACACCATAGTATTCCATTGTAAAATCATCAACACTTAACGTATCCTTTGCAGGCAATGTACTGTTGTCCCAATCAATTACCTGATCAAATATTGACTGTTTCATAACGGCAGTGTCCATATTGTATGAAAAAGATACTCCCTCCCTGCATACAACGGCCGCTGCTATACGGTTATCGGCTGTAGTCACATTTACCTGTGTCTGTGTACCTTTATAGTTCTTATTTCCATCCCACTTTATGCGGATAGTCCACTCTCCCGGACCAAATTTTTTAAATGCTGCAGTCCAGTTTGTAGAATTAAGTGGCTGCCAGTTTGGTATTATATCTGTTCCGGCATTGTACTCCATTGCCACATCATCATATGTAAGCCCTGCCGGATTTGTCTTTGCTATCACAGCATCATAAATTGCTCTTGCTGTAGCATCAAAATCATATGACTGATCCGCGTTAAAAGCCATGCTCACTTCATACGGAGCATCCTTTAAAACAAATGATGATTCATACTTGTAAGCTCTGTGGAGTGTAACAACCTCATCGCTTCCCTTAAGTCTGAATTTGAAATCTCCTTCACCGTTTTCTAAAAATGCCGGATGATTATATTCTGTTGTTACAGTATTCCAAAGTATTTTTTTCGTTGTTGTGCTCGTAAAGCCCTCTAAGCTTCCGAATGCTGTATTTTTCTTTAATGTAGTCTTAGCCTTGCCCTCGCACTCGTACTCCCAATCAAGGTTTTTTACATCAACTTCGTCTGCGTTTACAACAAGCGCTTTTGCTATTGCCGCTTTAGCAGTCTCAATATCTGCACCCTGCGGAATAACTGCTGTTCCATTCTGAAGCTGTACTGTCACCTTCTGTGACTCATCTGTCAATAATGCACTGCCGCTGTCAACAGACTCATAAGCCACATCTGCTGCAAATATGACCTGCGTTGCAAGTGGTTCTAATGTAAGCGCCGCTGCAAATATAATTGCAAGACACTTTTTCCCTCTTTTTGTAATCATTTTTCTTTTACCTCTGTTTAATTATTTACTGCCGGAATACATCCGGCTGAATTATGGAATAATGATACAGGGTAAAAAATAAACCATCAATAGGCTTTATAGCCCAATTTATCGCTTTTATTTACTTATATTACTGCACACTCAGATAGCTTGTCACACAATAAAGTGTCTGTCCATTATATTCCACGCGTGACCAGCCAAACTCCTCATTGATTCCGGTTCTGGTGACGGTTTCCCCATTTTTTATCGTTGCAACAACTGTAGCATCCGGATTTGTGACACTTGGAAGTGCACGCAGATTAACCTCTATTTTTGCAGTGACAGTATCATTACACTCCTTGAACTTTGTCTTCAGTCCGTCTCCGCTGCCACTTCCGTCCTGTCCGGGAACTACATAGTTCATATCTGTTGTGAGGTAGCTTGAAATGGCATAGTATGTCTGTCCATTATATTCGATACGTGACCATCCACTGTCACTGACCCCTGTTCTTGCTGCCGTATCACCGTTATTGAGCGTTGCCTTAATTGTGCTGTCATTTCCCTGACTTGGAATATCCCTCAGATTGACGCTCTCCTTGGCAGTCACCGTCTCATTTACATCCGAAAACTTCATACCTGCTTCCGGATCAGCTGTTGCATTGTCAGCCGCATCCCCATTTTTTGCAGACTCTGTTTCATCAAACCCAAAGTATGCAACATTCAAATCTACCGGCTTATCAATCCCTGACACCTTTCCCTTATTGGTATACTGCCACATGGCATGTGTGCCCTCATAAGATGACTGTGGTGTTTCCGGATAAGCCGTGTCCGGATATTGTGACACCCAGATTTTGTACCTGCTCTCAAGTGTTTTAGTATCCCACTGGCTGTTTGCCGACAACTCATTCATTGCAGCGTAAAACATAGGTGTATATCCTTTATTATATATTTCCTGCAAAAATGCTTCAGCTACTTTAGTGCGTGCCTCTGATGACATGCCATACTGTCTGCTGGCTGAGTCAGTGAAGCCCTCGCAGTCAAATGCCACCGGATATGTAATCTGATATTTTGAGATGTAGTCTGCTACCCAGTCTGCCTCCTCAATGGCTTCTGTTTCATTTACTGCTGATGAAAAGAAATATACTCCGACCTTTATGCCATTTTTCTGTGCCTCCTGCATGTTGTATCTGGCATTTGTATCAACACACATCTCGCCTGTTTTCTGGGTTCTGTAGCCCACACGTATCATCGCAAAATCAATTCCGCCTGCGGCAACCTTGTCCCACTTTATGGTGCCCTGATATTTAGATACATCAATTCCGAAGGTCAGCTTACTGTTTTCCGCAACAGAGCTTGCAGACAGTATCTGTGTCTCATCCGCAGAAGCCCCATCATCAGATGTCACACTCATTGAGCCGGCATTGTCTCCTGTATGCTGCGGGTCGTCCTTGTCTGAACTATCCTCTGTGGCTGTTTCCGTCATCTGTGACGAGCCTTTAGCCTCGTTTTTTGCTGATTTAATCACAAAAAATGTGGCAACTGCAGCCAGTGCAGCTACTATCGCAACAATTATAAATATTGCTATTATCTTTCTTTTATCGTTCATAGCTTTTCCTCTTCATCAATGTATATAACCATGTATAAGCAACCTGTTTTTATGCAACAAAATATATCATATAATCCGGTATTTTTCAAATATTTCTCCCTTTTTCATAACTTTTCCAAAAATGAAATTTTAAATTCCACCACCACATTTGGTGGTGGAATTTACTCCCG
>ERZ1034946.369-NODE-369-length-26044-cov-26.139559_pt1 | contig 26044 bp, 20 predicted proteins | sample MGYA00520591_ERZ1034946 | MGnify/ENA primary metagenome ERZ1034946 (study PRJEB33766, sample SAMN09781753) | gut metagenome | biome: gut microbiome | host: Homo sapiens | place: Madagascar | study: EMG produced TPA metagenomics assembly of the PRJNA485056 data...
ATATATTATAATTAGAATAACAGATAGTACAACCAGCATCTGCCCTGCATCCTGAAGTCCTAGTATTTGTTTTAACCAAGATAAATACCAGGTCTGTTCTATTGTTTCAGGAGAAGTAGCTACATTCACAACTGGAAGTATTGATGAAACACCTAATAATTCTACAAATGCACCTACAAATATGATAAGTAATAAAATCAGCAGATTAATCTTCTGTCTTCTATCTAAAACGTAGTTAATTTTCTTTAACATAGTATCCTCTTTCTAATATGGATGTCTTCCTACTCTTCCTATCAATACTTTTTCTCCATTAGATATTTTCGTATCCTGCCAGTAAAAATATACTCTTAGGTTAGAGTCATCTCTTACTAACTTAAAATGTGGCTGACATTCAATTATTTTTTGTTTCTCATTATTCTCTTCTTCATAAGAAAATGTAAATTGTAGGCTCTTTCTATGTTTAGAATCAGTCAAAGCACAAGTCCTTTCCATGTCGGCCTGCAAAATTCTGGCTGCTTCAATCAAATTGTGCCTATGCTTTTTATATAATTCCAATGCTCTGCTATCCAGAAGTGCAAGACACTTTACAATTTCTTCCCTGCTCATCTCAAAATCTTCAATATATTTTAATTCTTCTCTATACCCCTCTGCAAATCTGCAATTAGGAAAACAGGATTCCATAAATTCTCCAAATTCCTTGTGATTTGCACATAGCTTCAGATAATTCTGCCTTTTGCTAAGGTATTCCGACATGTTATCTACTGCATCAGTATATTTTCCACAAGAACACAGAATGGTATTAACGTCCTTATCCATCTGCTGACATCTTTTGGTTATCAGCTCACGAAGCATGTCTGACACATCTTTACTCATTGTATTTTTGCAGCCATACACAATGTCAACCAATGTACATTCTTCTTCAATTTCAGTATTCCATAACGTTTCCTTAAATTGAATTTTCTCATTAATTTGATAGCAATATAATGCTACCTTCGTGAGTTCCTCTAAATCATCCTGTCTCACTGAAATTGGACTGCCACTATATTTCCAGGATAAACTCTCTTCTACCAATCTGTTAGTTATTTCCATTCTTTCTCCTAAGCATAAACATTGTTCTTAAATCCTGTTGCTTCTGATCAAAAAATCCCTCCGGCCAGTCACTAAGTTCTCCATCCTGTTCTATTATCAATTCTTTAATCATGCATTCCTTTTCTCTGTTAAATAGAAAATTGGTAAGAAATTTATCGCTTTGATTCATTGCATATAACTGAATCCTCGCCCCATCTATCACATGTTCACTGTGTGTTTCCACAATTACCTGTGTACCTGTAGCTGACACTGCAGCCAAAAACTGTCCAATTCTGCTCTGCGCAGATGGATGTAAATGTGCTTCAGGATTTTCCACAATTAACAGACTGTTTTCCTGAGTTGCAGCCCATAATCCTGTTATTACAACTGATAATTCATAACTGATACCAAACCCGGTAAGTGTCGGAATAACGGCATCATCTGTATACTCATTAGAAATCCTCAGTTCTGCCTGTGCCTTTAGTGCGTCCACACTAGTCTTTAATACAACATTCCCCATAATCAGACTCATCCAACATTCTACCTGATTGGAAAATTTGGGGTATGTCTTATCCAAAATCAGTTCTTCCGGTATTCTCATGTCTAAATTATCAGCACGTTCCATCAAATAAATAGCGTTACTTCCATCCTGTCTGATTCTTTCACTTCCACCAGCGCGATAGGACATTCTAGGACCTATTCTTTCTGCATTCAGATAGGCAATATTCCCAATGTCTTTGGTTCCGCATCCTTTTGCATATAAATCAAGTCCACTATCTTTACCAATATAAAAGCCTAACTTATCACCATTAACGGCAATGTCAAAATCTGAAATTGATTCCCCTGCATAATTCTGAGAAACCAGATTTTTAGGGCTTCCTATATCTATTCCAAGAATTTCACTCGCATCTAATACTTCTTTCTCATCTGTCTCCGTCGCTCTTTCATATAATAATAAAGCTTGCACTATACTGGATTTTCCTGCTGCATTAATCCCCGTCAAAATTGTCAGATCCCGAAAGTTCACTTCCTGACACTGAAAACACTTAAAATTGTTTAGTTTTAATTTATTAATCACTGTATTTCCTCCAATAGATTAATCACTGTGTTAAACTGCACATTCATATTCTGTCGTGAACTGGTTGAAGAAGATATTGATCTATAGTACTCCGGGTCTTCCATCTTACTTAGTAGTAATGGCTTAATCTCCATTCTTCTCTCATAATACCAGTTTTCATCATAAGGCATATTGGCAATGATTACACTAAAACTCGTAAAAAGTGCTCTGTTTATTATCTTTCTGTCTTTCTTCATAAAAGCGTTCTCACCGAGCAAGGCATAACACTTCTGCATACAGCTTTTAAACAATATAAAAATATCCTCATGATTATTCTGTCTGTTAAGTTCTATAATCTCCTGGTCCAGTAAATGAGTCATCTCATCAAAATAAGAAAATTTTCTTCTCTGACAATCATATATTCTGTAATAAGCAATAAATCTCAGGCAAAGTTCCTGTGCCTCCATACGTATATCTTTGATTTTACCATGCGTTGCACGTATAAATTCATTGCATTGTGACATATTTATCAATAGTTTTCTTGTTTTGGGCAATGCCATAATATTGCGGACTTCCTGCATATTTAATGGCATTCCTTCTGTATTCACCCGCCTGAAAATCTCTATTTTTATAATATCCGGACAACGTGCATCTAATATATTTACCGCAAGTTGTGTATCTTCTATCCTTAATTGATATTTCTTATCTAAATTACTAAAATAATACCCTTCAAACTTTCTTAAATACCGAAGTCCCCGGAGTCTAAAATCCCCCTTCATAAATCGATAAATTGTGGTCAGACGCTGCATTCCATCAACGACCGTACGACTACCTTCCATATCTTCATCTAAATAAAATGCAGGAATAGGTATTCGCAGCATTAATGATTCTATTAATAAAGATTGTTTTCTAACATCCCATATAAAATTTCTTTGGTAATCCGGATGCAATTTCAGAGTTCCCTGATTAATCCAATTATATACTTGATATACAGATATCATCTTGGAATCAATTCTAATATCCTCTGCCCGATAAAAATCTTCTTCGAAATTTATATCAATAGCTTCATCTTCAAACCAATCACTGTCTTTTTCTGATTCAATACCTGAATCACTTTCTTCAAATTTACTTATTTGGTCTAAAATATATTGGTTTTCATTAAATTGATAATCTATTGCTGTACAATAATCCTGCAGTGCTCTTGCTAACGCTTCTATTACATATACATTAGAAGTTCCTGCAATTCTCTTATACATACTGCTCTTATTTTTGCATTGATTGAAATCATATCCGGTCAAGCCTTTCATAGCTGCCAGTTCATTATGCGTTAATCGCCTGACTCCTTCTCCATCTATCGTATATATTTCACCTGCAAAAGCAATCTGCACTTCATCTGATGGAATCAACCTTTTTCCATGCCTTACACAATATTTCCTGCCTTGAAATGCTTCCTCTGTGATGAAATGATTAAAATTTCTCCTATAAAAAGGCGCTATGTTATCATAAACAGGTATTGCTTCTAAATATTTTTTTAAATCTTCATCCGGTTTTGGAAAGTGAAATTTTTCAGTCCCTATATCCTTTCGAATTCCTATGATATAGATGCGTTTTCCTACTATCGGACAGGGTGAATAATCCTTTTCATCAATTATCTGCCAGTTAACATCATATCCTAAATCATCATATTGATTTAATAAATTTTGAAACTCTGCTTTCCTGTATCGCAAAAAAAACAAAAAAGCCTCTGTAATAATAAAAGAAGGTCTCAGCTTATAGATGATATCCAGGTGTTGTCTTGTACCTGTCTCAAAATATGCAGATCTCACACCGTCTATCGCTGATGGTACTATTCTTGATGCTAATACATCAGCACTTGGAAAATCTTCCACCTTTAGGTCTGTGACATCTGACAGAAGGAAATTAGGATATGGTACAATATTTTCATATACTTCTTTACAGTTCAAATCGAAGTCAACTGCCAATACAACATCGCAACCAGCTCTCTCAAATCCAAGAGACCTGCCGCCAATATCAGACATCAAATCTATAACTCTTAATCTCTTCATTTTGCTTCTCCAAAATAGCTCTCTTAATCCGGTTGATAAAACTTTGCAATCTCTTCCCCTGTCCTTGGTCTTTTGCGGAGATATGCATCATAATCCTTGAAATAATGCCCCATATCCCATGCCTGATATCCTGCTTGAGCCAGATCATATACCAATACCTTGGCAGTTGGTCCTAATACAACACATACCAGACGATTTCTATCTGTATCTTTTATCTGCCGTAAAATAGTATCATATTGTGTATATGCATTCATACTTGGCGCATAGATATATTCAACAGAACGACACACGTCCAATGCCTTATATTCCAATCGGTCCAATACTCCTTCTCCGCAAACAACTGTCACATCTTTATCCCTTAATAAATTCTGCATTCTTTTATAGTAATTGTCAAAATCATACTCCTGATAAGTCTGATATACCTGCGTTAATGCAGTATCTATATAAATGATATCTTTACTACAGTTTTTACACAAAAATCTTCTCTGTGCCGGCAATGCCCTTGCAAATTTCTTTGTAAAGTCATTTATAGAGTTTAGCGGATGCATATAATAATATGGAATGCCAATTTTTATTCTACTATCTTTGGTCACAAGCATTTCTCTCAATCTTTGTGCCAAATCAGCGTTATATTCCTGAAATGGAATGGATTTTCCCTGCATAATAGCAATTTCTCCATCTCCATAGCGTAAAAAACAAAAATGCTCTTTTTCCAGCAGTTCCAATGTTTCATCCGTATTTAAAATAGATAACTTCTGTTCATATCCACCTGTCAGATATTTCTTGCTCTCAAAATGTCTGTATACACGCTTGGGAAATTTCACCAGCTTTGCACCGAACTCTTTTACTTTTCGTCTATAGACACGTTTCTTCGAGTAGCCTTTTGCACTTTTACGAAGAATAAAATATTCTGCTCCTACATGTACAACATGATTGTCCATCTGCGCTATCTTTTCTATATCCAATGTATTATCTTCATCATTATATTGCTTGTCAAGGGAATAAATATCTGTGAGCATACTGTCATCAAAGCCATTCTGATGGGTATCCTGTACACGGTTCACGGTAATTACAATCGCACATCCCTGTTCTTTATTACATGCCATATGTGTTCTTGGAATACGTTTTTCACGTTGCTCCGGTGTCACCATAGCCTCAAAGAAATTTGGATTCTTAATAGGATTCTCTTCTTCATTGATCATCTTTATAATATCAGTTTTTCTATAAAGTGTACAATCCAATTCCCACGGATAATTATAATGCTGCTCTGTACATTTCCACTCCCATTCAAAAATTTCATCATCTGTCGAAAGATTTACCGGCTGCGGTGTAATATTGGCTCCAAGTCTCATACTAAAGCCAAATACCTGCTCATGCTGCTGCAAATAGGTCTGTGCTTTCTGTAAGCTGAATGTATGGGTAAAAACAACATCATCGCAGCCAAACATAATATATTCGCCTGCGTCTGATACTGCTTCTTTTAAATTATTTTCAAACTTCTTCTCTATAGTCCAATGAATCTTAGGGAAAGCCTTCATTACTTTATCATATCGGATGCCTTCTGTCTCACAATATAAAATCGTAATCTGATCTTCCTGCGCATCTGAGAATTTTAATAGACTCTCCAGATATGCATGGAGCTGCATAGGACGTCCTTTTGAAAATACGATAATTGAAATCTCCCACTTTATCATATATCATAGCCCCTTTATCTGTATTCTTTCATTACCTCTAAATATTTATCATAGTCTCTGATATATTCTTCTGCATCATAGTGCTCACTTGCAAGTACCAATAACACAGAATCTTCAGAAAAATCATACATATCTTTCCACACCAATTTAGGAAGATAAATTCCAATATGAGGTCTATCCAGATTATATACTTTCTGATTGATACCATCATCCACCCTTATTTTGGATGTTCCAGCAACATTAATCAACACAAATTCTGTATGATAATTAGCATGTTTTCCTCTTATTACATCTTTATCCGATCCATAAATATAAAATACTCTTTTAATTTCAAAGGGAATATCTTGATTACCTTCTACAATAACCAAATGTCCCCTCTCATCTCCTTTTTGCGGAAATTCAATCAATTTACATTCTTCTATCAAAGTATCATCTACCTCTTTCTCTTTAACTCCTCATGAATTTATTATTCCATACCAGATATGATTATGGTATCTTCCTGCAATTTTTACAGCATCTATTTCCAGACCCTCTCGTCTGAACCCACACTTTTCATAAAACTTCTGTGCACGAACATTCTCTTCCAAAACACTAAGATACACTTTATGAAGTTGGAGTTCATTAAATGCATATGTGAGCAATTCTTCTGTCCCTTGTCTCGCCATACCAGTTCCCAATGCACATTTTCTGAACACTACTGCATACTCTGCCTTATCATTCACATGTGAGATTCCCTTAAGACTAATCGTTCCCATATATTCATCTGCTTCATTTACATAAGCAAAATGCTGATTGACATAATCAAAACTATTATGAATAAAATTCAGAACAGTATCTAATGTTGCATCTGCGAATGGTCTTTGAAAACCACTTGTAATATCTTGATCATGCATCCATTCTAACATATAAGGTGCATCTTTATCCATTAATCTGCGTAACATTTTTCCCTCTATTTCATAATTAAATCCGCATACTTTACTGCTGTTATATCCCACGAAAACCTTTTAATATTCTGATATCCTTTGGCAGTAAGTTCTTCTATTCTACCCTGATTATGCTGCAATTGGACAATCGCATCTGCAACCTGCACTGCATTATCAGGATCTACTAATATGGCAGCGTTACCTACTACCTCAGGTAAAGAACTAATTGAAGAACAAATTACCGGCGTTCCTAACTGCATTGCCTCAATAGGTGGGAATCCAAAACCTTCAATCAAAGAAAGGAATAGAAAAACCCTTGCCTCTGCTATCATACGATGCATTTCTTCATTTGATTCTATATATTTATAACATTGAACATATGCTTTCACATCTTCTTTCAAATGATATTCATCCACATTGTCAATTCCAACAATATACAATTTTAACGGCTTCTCTGTCTTTCCATAATATGTTTCATATGCCCTGATAATTCCTTCCGCATTTTTATGTGGCAACTTTGAAGTTACTGCTATAATATAATCCTTCTTTTTTACCCCTGTCGATAACTCATCTACCCTATTATACCCATTATGAATCATTTCAATTTTATCCGAAGAGACATCAACACGATTTAATATATCCTTACGAGAAGCTTCAGAAATGGTAATTACTTTATCACAGGTACGAATAGATGCTTTTAATCGCCACATAATATAGAGATTTTCCAATCCGTTAAAATATCCTTTGTAATGTTCATTATAATAAAAAGGAATCATATCATGCACAACAATGTATTCTTTTGCACATTTAAAAATAGGCGCATATCCTCTGGGATAAAGCATCTTATCTGCTTTATACTTATGTGCTATAACCGAAACCTCAAATAATTCCCACCATATGCATCTTATTTTATTACGTGGATTATGATGAATACATATAAACTCAACACCTGGTATTGTAAATTCCTGTTCATTATATGCATTACCCAAAACTATAATTTGGCACTCTTTTATCCTCTCATCCTGTGTTCTTTCCCTTTCTTTTACCAGGTTTCTTACCAAATTAAGCGCCAGATTATATATACCAATACTTTTGCCCGCACCGCGCACCAGTTTAAAGCAGTCAATTACTAATACCATTATTTATTCCTCATATTCACATAACTTCACAATCCACATACCATCCATTTTCTGTATCGACCCCTCCGCAGGATAATCAGGCATGCTCCTGAATTCTTCTGTCTTGGCAATCTCTAATTTATCTTTTTCAGACAAATGTGCTACATCAAAACCTACATAATGCCTGATAAAATTGTCTCTTGCTCCCGATGTCATCATTCCATTCTCCAATGCTACACCAGAAAGCTCTCGTAATGACTCGGAATCCAACACATCTATCTCCACTACACTGGGATTTGTCTTATAATAAAAATTTCCTATTAGTGCAACTTCATCTCCATTCTGATATCCATCCTGCGATTCTACACTAGCTATAATGCGGTTGAAATAATTGCTCACACGTTGTTCCGCAAAATCCATTCTTAAATATGCTTTATTCGTAAGTAAATAATCCGTATAACAACTAATACCCATAGCAAAAACAGTTATCAATACGATTGTATAACGGCTATATCTTGCAACTGTTGTGGTACTACCTATCTGATTGCAATTCCATTCTTCTATACATTGCTCTAATAATGCAATCACTAATACATAAATTAATGTATATGCATACAACATCAGCATAGAATAATCCACTTCTGGTGCCATAAAATAAATAAATGCAACACCTAATGGCATAAAACCACATAAAACAACACAAAGTACAAGTTCCATCCATTGCTGATACATCTTTTTTTTCCATACCAGATATCCAAACAAAATCACTGCTAAAATACATACTATAATATTTATTGTTTGTGTTGTTTTCGTTACAAATGCAAAAGGTTTCCACAGAAAATACTCCAGAAAACGCTTATAACATCTACCAACCAAAATAGGCATATCTGCAATTGCAATCTTCCCCATATTGCCAACTCCACCATATGTCTCATTGTCTAAATTAGGATAAATGATATGGGATAAAATCATATAAATCACAACAGCTATGATTAGGACTACTGCACATAATAATCCTTTCTTTATAACTGGAGTCGCCTTTTCACCTTTTAACACATCAATAATCATACCGGCAAGCATAAGACCTATAGCAATACTGATATAACTCTGATATGTTCCCAGCACACAGATTAACATGGCTATACATGGTAACCACCCATATTTATACCTTCTCATGATATACACAGCTGCACAAGTCATCATAATCGCTATACCAGAAGTGTGTGCCATGAACATAAACGTCATTGTACTCACTACACTAGGAAACGTAACCATTACTGCTGGTACAAGGGCAGCCCCTGTCATACTCTTAATCTGCATAATCTCTACAACAAAACATGCTGCAATAGCAAGAAATACTATAAAAAGCAGACCATGTACAGCAGGAATGCTATATTGGCTCCCTAGGGGATGAATATATTTAAGAAACCATCTACCAAGATAATCCTGACTTCCAGGAGCATCTATATTATTTAAATCATCCCAATTAGGTAACTTATGTGTAAACATATAAAAATGTGTAATCCACCCCAACAACATACCTGTCCAAAAGCATACCTTAGTATGTCTGGAAATCCTGTGATTCCATTGTGCAAATATATCAAATTGCATGTCTCTTATCCTCTTTCCCTGTGCATTTTATTCTGTAGCTTAGTTACAAGTTTTCCAACTTTACTCCTTTTCCATTTCAATTCCTGTAAGGAACCAACATTCATTCGATGCGAATCAATAATCTGAGGGTAGTGACTTCTTTGTTCCACCTCAGCTTCATATTGATGAATCAGACCAAATTGTGATGGATCACGAAATCTTTTAATTTGATATTTCTTAGACATGAGAGACCATACCGACTGGTCATGTCGATGCGTTACAAATTCCGGATAGTTATCTAATCCCTGTGTATTCTTATTTTCTGTAATAATACGTATATCCTGTGCATAACTTAAATCTTCTTCCAAAAACCTTTGGGTAAAATCAGATTTTTTTAGAATTGCATATCCCCCTATTGACTGAGGTGTATCCGTATATTGTGGTGCATCACATTTCATAAGAAGGAATGCATCTCTCTTCGTATACTTTCTCTCCAGCATCTCTTTTTGTAAAGAAAATACCATTATATCCTGCTCTTCTTCTTCCATACAATCTATCAAATATTGAATCTTATTCACATATACTGATCCCGCATCCGTATATATTAAATAGTCTCCTTCTTTTAACTGCTGATATGCTTTGTATAGAAAATATGGTTTCCATAAATAAAATCCATTTCCTTTTTTGGCACATAGAATTTCCTTATTCTTTTCATAAAATTGTTCATCAATATCGTCCGGGGTATAGCCTATCACCTGATCTGCTCCCCAGTAGAGAGCCGTTTCCAGGTTTAATTTTTGTGCTTTTCTAAAACTATTGTCTGCATAATTTATTGCAATTATCATCGTATCCGCCCTTTTATCTATTCTGTAAGCTTAACCACAATAACTCCATCTACTACTTGTATGGAACCATCACCAGGATATACCGTCATCCTATCAACTATATTCTGGTCTATCTCGTTCGCATCTATATATTCAGGTTGAAAGCCCAAATAATATGCCAGCATACATTCTTTATTATATGTGTCTACTAACGAATCATCTCTACACTTTAAGCGAAAAGTATCTAGTATCTCATTTCTGTATAACGTTGAATCTCCCAGTACATATCCACCTTTTTGAATTAGAGCAACTGGCATATCTGCTGTATATCCTGGGGTTGATTTAACCTGTGTAATTAATGTAGTATAGTAACTTTCCATCTGCTGTAACGATAAATCCATTGCTAAATATTCAGCATTTGCGAAATGGCAATAATTCAATACAACAGCCACTATAAGTAAATTCATTACATATTCTGTCAGTACAATCAGATTACTTTTATTAACAGATGCAACTTGATTCAAAACACATATCGGTAGAATAAATAGCAAAGAATAGGAATATACCATCAACACATATATACTGCTCTCATCCTGACACATAATGTAAACTGCATTAACTGCGGTCCAAAAGCAAACTCCCAACACTAGCAAAAGAATTACTTCAGCTATTCTCTGTTTCTTTATCCATTTTGTACAAGTGATTATTAACTCAACAAGCAGAATAACTATACTAAAAGTATAGCTCATCTTAAGTAATAAATTATAGCTTATCTCTAATTTATTAGATACTATATTTGCACCTGAAAATAAGAAAATATTTTTTATTGTATCGGCAAATGAGAACTTCCCTAATTCTCCTAAACCTTTATAATCTGCAAAACTCTGCTTCGTAGCAAATAATGTAATCCGCGTTATCAAATAATATATTCCCACACTAAGAATTAGAAATGCCAAGTAACGTATACCATTTCGCAACACTTCTTTCCAATGACAATCTCTGTATAGTTGTAAAATCAAAATAATAACGAGCAATCCTGCAGTAAAAGGTAAATAGGCTTGATAAATTCCCAATGAACAGCACAAACATACAATAGCAAGCACAAAGCTAAACTTATTCTTACTTACAACAAAATAAACTGCCAAAACTGCCAGAACAATTGCCAACGCATAGTAAGGAGCCGTGAACATAAAGAAAAAAGTACCTGTCCAGGAAGGATACACTACCAACAATCCACATACTATACTAATAAGCCATTTATTATCTATCTGCAACATTCCAATTATCAGAGCATTTGCAACCGCAATAAAGGACAACGATATCAGACCATTGAACCATGGCAGACTGTATACCAATTCTAGATGATAAGCAATAGCACCTACAATCCACAAGAACCATCTGCCCAGACGAAATGTTGCCCCAAAGCTATTAAGCATAATATCATCATAATTAGGCAACTTATTCATAAACATATAAAGATGAGCTATTAATCCCCATATAACAGTAGCTATAAAAGCTATTTTACTTTCTGAAGATATGTTTTTCCATATTTTATCCATAAACTCCGATAATCGGATAATTCCTTTTTTTTTCATTTCTATCTTTCCTACTTCCAGTAACATCCTCTTTCCACCACGCTTGCATTCTTAGGCGTCTCGCTTTGATCAGGATATACCCAGGAATCATTGAACCAAGTCGCTATCTTGGATGGATAATTTTCTTCCCATCTTCTCCCTTTGATACCAAACATTAACTGTGTTGCTCCGCCAAGATGAATCGCCTGCTTACCAGCTTTCTTCAGCATCCCGCCCAGTGGCATCCCATACGCTCCACATCCAATAATTGCAATATCAAAGTCTATCTTCATAGCTTCATTATACATATACTCAAGTGCTTCGAACCATGTACTAAAACGATCATCCCGTTCTCCTGCAATAGTCTGCACTGCTTTTAATGTCTTTAAATCAAATTCCGGCAAAATGTCTGTCCCCGGGAATATCCCTTCTCGCCTTTGATACTGCTTCTTTATTGTTTCCACAAACGGATGAATAATAAGTACTTTTTTCCCTTTTAGTGCTGCAGACCATGGTCTACCATGATATAGCCAAGGCTCCAATCGAAATAAAAAAGTCAAGTCAGCCTGATGAGCATATTCTTCTATTACAAAATCTTCCATATGCAAATGCCACATAGCCAATAAATCTATCTGCTTACATGCTTCCAGCATCGTATCTGCATACTGCCCAAGATTAGTACGATCATTTGGGAAGAAACCAGCTCCTTCACACATACGGTTATACCATCTGCTGGTATGTTCCTCATTTTCATCCGAATATCCACATATTCTATCCCTGAGTTCGCCTACCAGTACCTGCAATTCTGTATTGCCAAAACGGCACGCCAAGAATGGCTTACCTTCTAAAATTCTATTGTATATATAATCATTCGTCTTCTTAGAAGACATCACCCATTTATGAGCATAGTGTGGCATTACTGGTTCCCGATGAAAATATTTTACAATGCCATGCCTACGTAAGCACTTGTTAAAATAAAAGTCCCTAAATTTCCACCTACGTTCATAACGTCTCCATTTGTTTTGTAATGCTATATCTGCCATCTCATTTCCATCCTAGTTCCACATCTGATTTAACATAACAACTTTTATATTTAATGCAATCCAACCATAAAGTAAGATTATCCTTATCCAATACCAGAGCTTACAATAAATGCCTTTATCAACTCCGTTAAGAGGCTGTTGCTTTCTAAAGGGAAGTGTCACATACCCTATTCCAAATGCTCCAACCGTCCATACTGCCCCAAACAAAGTTTTAAATCCATCTAAACCATGAATTGAAAGATAATCCTTAATATAACCATGTATCTGTTCTGTATATCCCGGTATTAATGATATCAATAAATTATCAAAAGTTTCACATGAACCAATAATCCATGGCACATCAAATGTATATACGTATATATATGCTACTCCTATCGCTATATCCAATGGAATTGTAATTGGAATTAACTCTGAATTTCTCATAGCAAGGATAATCTGAAATGGCATAATCAAAATTAACCAGTATGGCGAGCAGATTCCAAAGGCAAAAAGAATCAATAAACTCCAATAACATACTGAAATTGCCAAATCATTTAACTTATCATTATCATCTACAGTTTGAACAAAGCACCACACACATAGCAATCCAAGAAGAAGCACCACCAATGGTAATGGTGTATGGAATATCTCAATATCTCCATTTAAAAAGCTGCTTATACTCCCCTGAACAAAATCCCCACCATAATCTACTGTAATTTCCTCCACAGCCTGATTTACATTGGAAACCTCCCCCTGTCCAGGAACAGCACTCATTTTTATCCTGCATTCAAAAAAATATCCTATCCTCTTCCATATTTTATCAATCACTATAAGTGATCCACCAACACAAAAATCACGGATAATGTATAAATATCTCTTCTCTTTCAGCAGTACTAAAGGTATAAACAGGAACAAAGCAAAATACTTCGCAGGAATTGCAAATGCGAACCAAATCAGAAATCTTCGGTTATTGTTTTGAAGGTATCCATCAATCCCAAGCAAAATAGCAGCTAAATATACTGCATCCAACTGGCCAATATGTAATGCGGATGTTAAAACTATAATTGAACTTAAGAAAAAAAGTTTTAACCATTTTTCTTTCTTATCATTAAAATGTAATCTTCTACTAATATCGCCTAATATTTTAGCATCTAATAACATGGCACATAAAATAAAAAGTTTGTACCAAATTCTAGCATGTACAGATGACCATGTAAATAATCCAATTTTTCCACATATCCAGACTGGCAGTACCCATATAGCACATATTACTTGCCATAAAATTCCATACGGCAGCGACCATCCATTGAAAATCTGATACCACTGCCCAGAAAATACCCTATCTATATTTGCCAATACCGACACAAAAACAGTCTGATTATCCCAATAGTATGTTGTAAAATATATAAACAAAATTATAGGAATCAATACAACAATTTCCGGTATAAACTCTTTATTATTATTTATCCATTCCTTTATATCATTTTTTTTCATTTTGTTCCTCACATCATTCATTTAACATACTGTTGATCTGGTTCTCCATTATTTTTCTGATACTTTCCTCATCTATTCCATTAACAGTAAACTCTACAATCTTCTCTATTGCATCCTCTACATGCATTGCTGGTCTCCAGCCAAATGTATATTTCATTTTTGAACAATCTAATTTCAAAAAATTAGCTTCGTGAGGTCCACCATCTCCCTGTACTTTCCAGGTCAAATTCTCGCCAGTCTGATTATTCCAGTGTTTACAGAAGAGTTCTGTTAAATCTCCTGTTGTAACACAATCCATATCATCTGGACCCACATTATAGTTACCAGAAAAAGACTTGTCCTCATATTGCTTTGCTGCAACCATAAGGTATGCCATAACAGGCTCTAATACATGCTGATAAGGTCTGGTAGAATGAGGATTCCTCACAATGATATCCTTTTTCTCCCGAGCTGCCCTAATACAGTCTGGAATAATTCTGTCTGCTGCAAAATCTCCCCCTCCGATTACATTACCAGCACGCATGGTAGTAATGGCAGCATCCCTGCCATCTCTGGAAAAGAAAGCATTTTTATAGCTATCTGTTACAAGTTCCGAGCATGATTTACTGTTTGAATATGGGTCATAGCCACTTAATTCCTCATTTTCACGATATCCCCACTGCCACTCTCTATTCTTATATACTTTATCTGTTGTTACATTTACAAAAGATCTTACTGAATCCGTCAATCTAATACATTCCAGCACATTTACAGTTCCCATTACATTTGTTTCATATGTGTATACCGGATTTCTATAAGACTCTCTAACAATAGGCTGTGCAGCCAAATGCAAAACAATTTCAGGCTGTACTTTTGTAAATACAGCCTGTAAATGAGCTAAATCCCGAATATCGCCTATCTCAGAATCCATCCTTTTACTCAGTCCACACATTTCAAACAAACTGGGAGTTGTAGGTGGATTCAAGGCGTAACCTGTTACTTGTGCCCCTGCTTTTACTAATGTCTCACAGAGCCATGTTCCTTTAAAGCCTGTATGTCCTGTTACCAGCACTCTTTTATTCTTATAAAATGACAGGTCAAACATCATTCCTTATTTCCTTTCCCACATGCTTCTTTCAATGCTGTTGCCATTACATCAATCATTTCGTCTGACATTCCAGGATATACCCCTATCCAGAATGTGTCCTTCATAATTCTATCTGTATTATTCAACTCTCCCACTACCCGATAGCCGTCTCCAGTTTGTCTCATTTCATCAAAACATGGATGTTTTACCAGGTTACCTGCAAAAAGCATTCTTGTCTGTATCTTCTTATTCTCCAAATAAGACACAATCTGATTTCTATCTACGCCCTCTCTGCATGTCAGAAGGAAGCCAAACCAGCTTGGATTAGCATTTTCACATGGTTCCGGTAAAATAAAATATCCCTCCAGATCTTTAATTGCAGCCTTTAATCTGTCAAAATTATGACGTCTTCTTTCTACAAATGTTGGGAATTTTACAAGCTGTGCACATCCAATTGCAGCCTGCATATCGGTAGCTTTCAGATTATATCCAAAATGTGAATATACATACTTATGATCATATCCCAATGGTAATTCTCCAAATTGCCTGTCAAATCTATGTCCGCATAAATTATCTCTTCCGGATGGACATATGCAGTCTCTTCCCCAGTCTCTAAATGAACGAATGCATTTATTCAATAATGCATTATTAGTATATACAGCACCGCCTTCACCCATTGTCATATGATGAGGTGGATAAAAACTGGATGTTCCAATATCGCCAATCGTACCAGTCAGTTTCGTCTCACCATTCATTGAATACTCTGATCCCAACGCATCACAATTATCCTCCACAAGCCATAGACTATGTTTATCACAGAATTCCTTTACAGCTTTCAAATCAAACGGATTACCTAACGTGTGTGCAGCCATAACAGCCTTAGTCTTAGGTGAAAGTGCCTTTTCAAGCTGTGTTACGTCCATATTGTACTGTGGAATCGTAACATCTATAAATACCGGAACTGCACCATACTGAATAATCGGTGCAACTGTTGTAGGAAATCCTGCTGCCACAGTAATGACTTCATCTCCACGCCTGATTCTTCTATCCCCAAGTAAGGGAGATGTTAATGCCATAAATGCAATCAAATTCGCAGACGATCCTGAATTTACCAAAGAACAATACTTTACTCCCAGATAATTAGCAAATTCTGTTTCAAACTGATCTGTATATCTTCCTGATGTAAGCCAAAACTCAAGAGAACTGTCTACCAGATTCATCATCTCTGCCCGGTCATACACACGAGATGCATAAGGTATTCTATCGCCATCCTTATAAGGAGCTTTCGTATGGTATTTATCGCAATACTCACCTACCATCTCTAATATTCTCTCTCTAGCCTGCTGTTCACTTAAATTCTCAAACATTCTTATATCCGCCTTCTATTTATTTTCCCACATCATCCAAGGAGCATTACCACTGGCGATCATTTCTTCCAGCTTCATTTTATCTCTCTGAGTATCCATGCACTTCCAGAAACCATTATGTCTATATGCCATAAGTTGCCCTTCTGCAGCAACTTTCTCGATTGGCTGCTTCTCAAATACAGTGTCATCGCCTTCTATATAGCTAAAAATCTGTGGTTCCATAACCATATATCCCGCATTGATTACACCGCCATCTGAATTGTTCTTCTCTCTGAACTGACTGATTCTACCATCATTTTCAATATCCAATACGCCAAATTGCTGTCCTACATTTACCGCTGTCAGAGTTGCAATTTTACCGTGATTACGATGGAATTCCAATAATGCCGGAACATTAATATCTGCCACAGCATCTCCATATGTCAGCATAAAGGTCTCATTTCCTACATAAGGTTGTATTCGCTTTATTCGTCCGCCTGTCATAGTATTCAGTCCCGTATCAATCAATGTTACCTTCCATGGCTCTGCCACATTAGAATGCACTTCCATACTGTTCTGTTTCGTAAAGTCAAATGTTACGTCACTATTATGTAAATAATAATTTGCAAACCACTCTTTAATTACCTGCTGTTTGTATCCACAACATACAATAAACTCATTAAAACCATAATAAGAATATTCTTTCATGATATGCCATAGTATTGGTTTCTGTCCAATCTCTATCATTGGCTTAGGTCTTAAATGGCTTTCCTCGCTGATTCTGGTTCCCAAACCACCTGCTAAAATAACAACCTTCATATGTAAAACCCTCTCTGCATGATATCCTATTAACTTAATTTAGAATATCATAAAACAGAGAGGGTTTCAATCATCATAAACAATATTACATTTATGGTTAAAATCTATTTTTCTGTAACTTTCTATTCCTACAAACCAATCCTAGTATTCCTAAACATGTTAATAGTGAAATAATCTGAGCTGCTATCCAAATCTTTCGTACCAAAAACTTTGCAATTATTTTTCCTTCATAGTACGATGGAACAGTTATTTGAACCCGATTGTTCTCCCCACAAACTGTTGGAATAATATTTCCATCTTCATCATAGACATAAATATACTTGTATGCGTGTATTGGCAGTGTGATATCCGCATCTCCTTCACCATTCTTTATGTAATACATCTTTTGGTTTTTATCGTCTGTGCCAAGACGCTCAACAGAAATATTCTCTCCATAAGTATCTATCGATGAGTCCCACAATACCGACATGGAATAATCAGTTCCTTTCAACAAATACAAATTATCCGCATAGTACTCCGTATCATGCCCTGCCTGATATACTGTATCATCTGAGAAACAATATCCAACATAGAACTCTGCAATAACCCAAACAGCAACCATGCATATTGCCATAATTATTCTAGAAGGCATAATTCTATATTTTTCACTTAGAATATAAAGCGCATATATAAGTACAAAAGTCAAAAATACAGTTGCAATACTCAAATATCTGAAAGGTACTTGTACCGAAATCAAACACCTAGTAATAACATTATTATATTTTGCCAAATCATCCCACGGAAAATAACATGTCGTAATGCCAACCGCAATCATCCCATATACAAATAGCTCTATTATACATCCAAATAATCGTTCCTTTAATTTCCATTCGTTTCTGTTAATCACAAGAACAAAAAATAATACAACAGCCAAAACCAATGTAGCTCCTATTGTTAATGGCAATTCCTCCTGCACACCTGCCGAAGATTGGGCACGCCCCTGAGACATCAGCAATCCAAATACCTGAAATAATTTTGTTCCATGAAACTGCATTCCTAAAAGCGTTCCTTCTTTTGGACTCTTCAGAAGTAAATCCATTCTATACGCATCTAAAAAAGGAACCAAAAAGAAAGCATTTAATCCCCAAATCACTACTACATCCCTTATCAGTTTTTTCAATAAAGCAATACTTTTCTTTATATGTACAATTCCAAAGAAAAATACAAAAGGTGCCAGCATCTCGCATGTCAGGATATGACTTTGAATAATACCTGAGACTCCCAATATTAGTGGCAAATGGTCAATCAGCTTTTTATTCTTATCTGTGAAATATATCCTATATATTCCATAAATTACAAGAGGAAGAAAAGTCATCGCTGTATATTCTCCTATAGCAGCTCTTACATATAAATTAGTGATTCTATATGCTGCTAACATATACACGCATGTTCCACATATTCCCCATCCCGCTGTATTAAACATTTTTTTGAATGAATAGAATGAGATAAAGCATGCCAAACCGTTCATGAAAATGATATAAATGTTATACGCTATCGTAATAGGCATTCCTAAAAGGTGAAGTATTGCAGGAAAATACAGAAACAAGGAGCCATACATCAGTGGAGAAATATACCCATAGCCGCCACCAAACGCATCACTCTGATAAAATACAGGAAAATTCCCATAACGCATTTCTGCTGCTATCGACATAATTCTACCTTCATGAAATGCAAAATCATGCCCTAGAAACGCCTCTTTACCAAGTGCTGGGTATGAGGAAAATAGCGTTATACACAACAAAATAAATACAATTTCTTTTCTTTTGCTACTCCATTTCGGAACGATAAAGAGCAAGAAATCAACTATAAGAAAAGCCAAAACAATAAATAATACACGTAGAATACGTGCAGGTAAATATTCTTTCAATTTCATTTCTTTAATTGTTGTATGTCCAGAATGCTGAATATCCAAATTTATCTTCAATTCATCCACATTGGAGAATGGAGATATATAAACATATTCTCCAATAAACATCTTCCAGTCCCTTAACGGATATGCCTCCATCACCACCTTATTTGCCTTACTATTTGTTGACGCAGAAACTGATATCTGCGCAGTCCTATTTTGTTTTGTGTCATACTCTGCACCATACTTTGTATCAAGTGTATACACTCCTGCCGGAATATTATGTAAAACAAACCAAATTTCATTCTCTTCATTTTCATAATCCTCTTGCAAGAACCATTCATCTTCAATATCAATATTTAACTCATCTGTAAATGATGCGCAAGAAGCAAGACTTGTCCCATTATTCAACATTTCATTTTTGAAAACATCATACTCGCGAACAGGAGTCCCCCACCCGTAAATGCTTGCCACAATTACTACAACAATTTCTGTAACCATTACCCAAATTGTTTTTTTTGTATCTATACTCATTTGTTTATCCCCACACTTTAATATGTCTTACGACTTGTACTACATTAAACATTATTCCTATTGCTATAACAAATTTCATACTATATCTCAAATATTTCGTCCTGATTGGTTCTTTAAGTAATATCAAAATACATGCAATTAATGAAATATATAATATTGTATTACTTCTTAAAGAGGATGTCATAACTGTTGGTGAGAAAGCCACAATCATCCCACCAACATGTGATAATACTGCAAAAAATATCAGCTCCACATATGTATCATCGTCTGAAATAATCCATTTCACAGAAAGCATAATCAAAAGCACCGATATTAACCATGAAATCAGCATGCCTCCTTGAAATACCATATCGGTCGAATCCTTTATAAATATATTGGGAATATAGTAATCCAAAGCAGCTCTACCGCTGACAATAATAAAGAGAAAATAAGCAGACCATAGGCAGTCAATAATCAATGGGCAAAAGCATATCCATTTTTTACTTCCTTTAAGCTGCTCCCAACCTTTTACCGCTATTAAAGCGCAAAATATAAAATAAAGGAAGTTAGGTATTGATACGATATGCCCCCAGATTTCAACAACTCCTAAGCGCATTTTATCAATGGACCTCATTGCATCCCAATTAGGCTCCCACTGCATAGCATCAAACTGGTTTCTGACCTCATTGCCCGGACACAATATATAAATTACAACATTAAACAAAATCACAATTACACTAATGCAGCTAACTACCACTACACCCTTGTTTCGCCCTTTTAAGGAAAGCATCTTATATAACCAGAACAATATAATCAATATCATAACAGCCGTCATAATGATTTGATTTGTACTATATATGAGCGCCAAGCAAAACGTTATATATTTCCAAGCAGAGACTTTCTTTTCCCTATATAAATCCACCAACACCGACAGGCAATACATTCCCAAGCTGACTGTCCAGATATGATTAACTGTAGTTGCAATCCAGCCGGTAGATCCTTGATGGCAAAACGGATAGCATAGGGTTAATGCCATAACTAAAAGTAAATTGCTCTTATAGCCTTTTTCGTTAAAAATTGCAGCTAAAGAGTACACTAAAAGACACATTATGAGTATATCAAGTATTTTCCATATCCAAATATTATGTCCCGTAAGCCATATCATAATTGGATAAATAATTATTCTAGGATCCCATGCATTGTATGCTTGAATAACTCCAGAAAAGAAATGATCTTTTATCTCCAAATAAGTAGTTCTATTATTCATGTCATCCAAATAATCACAACGCATATAAAAATGCAGACATAACCATATAAATCCATACCCCAGATAATACTTTAGATTTCCTATTCTTTTCATTTATCTCCCCAATAATTCCTATTGTTGTTTTATTATTGATTGCATTGTCTCATTTATTCCAGTCTTAAAGTCATACTTAACCGTAAACCCTGTATCTTTTTGTAACTTACTTATATCTGCACATAAATACATTACCTGTCGCTCACTATAGGGAATGTCTCCCAATCCTATTTCTAAATCAGGATTAATGCAATTACGAATCGTCGTAATATATTCCTTTAATGGTCTGGCATTGCCACTGCCCAAACAATATACACCATCAAGATCATTCTCCCCTAATAAATAAAGTGCCTTAGCTGCATCTTTACTATAGAGATAATCCCACATCTGTTCACCCTTAGTAAAAGAGGTTCTCTCTCCATGCATCATCTTATGAATGCTTGACATTACCATACTCTGTTCTCCGTCATAGGGACCATATACACTTAATATACGTGCCCATATCTGTTTCATGCCGAGTTGATGAGCTCTTTCATGCGTCATCTGTCCTGCACAAAGTTTTGCGATACCATAACCATTCTCAGGAAAGACTGGAGTAGTTTCGCTCAGTTTTCCTTCAAAACGACCATATTCCGCTTGTGATCCAGTGCCTACAAATACTTTGCAGCGCATCCTTGATGCTAAATCTACGGCATCCAACGCATATTTCACATTTTGATTTTGCAAAGACATATTATTTCTATCATTTCCCGTAGTACCTGCCCATGCTAAATGATAGAACACATCATATTGTATATCACTTCCATCAACATAGCTATGCTGCATATTGTCAAGAGAGCAATCTACCGTTGACACCAATGGATGTTTAGGTATTAGTCTATTTCTTTGAGAGTTTTTATGCGTTAATACAAGCACTTTAATATCATGAGAAACCATCTCATTAATTAACGCTATTCCTACTGCTCCGGTTGCTCCAGATATAATTACACTTTTCATATTATCATTCACCTATCATAGAATCTAAAACAAATTGAAAATGCTAAAATACCTGCATGGAACATAGGCACAACATATCTAATTGCCTGTTGTGGGATAGACACACTCAATAATAGTCCCAATATGATATATGGTATAAAACCTATCAATATTTCATATTTCTTCTTATATATCACCAACGCTACACCGAACAAAATAAAATATACATAAATTCCCGCATGATAGGAAAAGATGTTCCATATCTTATTCTCTGCTGCAAATACAGTCAATGATTCCATTATTTCTGTTAGATAATTTCTATGAGGATTCCATTCGCCTCTATTCTCTTCAACAAACTTTTCTACATTAATAAAATATGGGCTTGTACACACAACATGTTCACGATTATCTGACATTCTCCATAGTTGAGAATTCTGTTTAAAGAAAGCGTCCCAATAGCCACTAAAATTATGTGTCAGAAATCTCCAGTTGACAACATATATATCCCAACTTTTTTCTTCAATTTCGAGTAAAATTTTCTCTCTTTCTACGCTGGTTCCTCTTGATATATTGTCTGATAAATATGGGTCTTTTTCATATTCTTCTGCCCACTCTTGTAAAGGCATATATTTTTCCATGATCATGCAGGATTTTTCATCAACATCTCCAGTTGCCGCATATGCTGCCATCATTTGTAGCGGAACCGAATATTTAACATAGCCTCGATTAGGTACAACATTAAAATACTTTATAATCAAAGTTCTGCTTCCAACCAGACCCACAACTATAATAAGCAGCATCAGGCAAAGCTGAACAGCCTCTTTTCTGTATTTCTTTAAGAAGAAATAGATTATAGAGAATATTCCTCCTACTACTATAGGGACTATCATCATATGTCTCATAGAGGAAGCCATTACTCCAAATATTACTAACTGAACATATAAGAATTTATTCTTTTCCCCTTGTAGAAAAGATAACAGCGTAACACAAAATCCCAACATAAATATTGCAAAAGGCGTATCTTTTGTTATTGTATGCAAAAAGAAAAAGAACATAATGTTAATATACGACGCAATTGTATACATTCTGCATGCATTTATTCCTATATACCTGTACAAATAATTTAATGTAAATAACTCAATGTATAAGAAAAAGACCGTTTGAAAACACACCATGATAAATGGATTATTCCAAATTTTCAGCAAGCATCTGATCAAAAATATGTAACTGACCGGATGCCAGTCACTCCATCCCTGATCCGTTTCTGCTATCATCCATATATTCCAGCCGTTTCCATGCAGCAGTCCCGGGTAGCAACTTACAACATATGCCACGGAGATAAGACAGATTAAGAAAAAGTAGACTCTGTACTTCTTGAAATTTCCAAAGTATCCGTCCTTTGCATTGTCATATATTACGTTAAAAGTTAATTCAACACTGACGCATTGTAAATTGAAAGTAAATAACGAAACAAATATTAGAGCGCAATATACTAATAAAAGAATCTGTTCTTTAATATTTTTACCAAATACAGGATTAGTCCATAAATCCATTACCGGAATAAATACCATAAATATAAAAGCAAAACAAATTGCAACGATTTTATCCCTGATATTTGTTTGTCTGACTAACTGCTCAAAGTCCAGTTTCTTTCTTGCAGTCTGTAATATAAAATATCCTAGCGGAAGCAGCCCGGGATAAAATGCCGGATCAATTCTTTCAGAATCAGCTAAAAAAAAAGCTGTCAATATCCACACCATTAATAATGACAATATATTTTCAATCCGTATATTTATTTTTTTCATATCAATCCTCTATCATTGGAATAAACATATTCTCTTTTAATTCCTCACGTGACAAAAATGGTGCTAAATCCTCCAAAGGAGGACTTACAAGCGTACCGTCTTCCAGTCTCTTCGTGCTGCTCTTTGGCTCCCATACCTGTTCTGTGTCAGTAAAAATCTCACAGAATGCAAATCCCGGATGATGTAGAGTCTCTTCCACTGCTTCTTTCATTTCAGCATTGGAATGTGCTTCAAAATATGGATATCCAAAAGCCTCTGCAATCTTCTTAAATTGAGGGAAACTCAAATCATGAGATTCCGGTCCTATTCCTACTTTACAATGCTCTTTAAACAAATTGTTTTGTGTCAGTCTGATAGAATGATAGCCCTGATTATTAATCAAAAATATCTTAATGGGCAGATTGTTAGTTACAATTGTCTGCAGCTCCTGCAGGTTCATCATAATAGAGCCATCACCTTCGAGACAGATCGTAGTCTGATTTCCACCAGCTTTGCATAACCCAATTGCCGCTGGCAAACCATATCCCATACTTGCTACTGCACTATTAATCACGAAACGTGTGCCTTCCTTGATCACATAGTTCTGATGCCCCACTACACAACAAGCACCATTCGATACTGCTGTCAGACTTCCTTCCGGTAAAGAACTACTCAAATGCTTAATAAATGCAAATACATTTGCTGTCTCTCCGTTTTCTTTCCAATGTCTTGGTAACGTGGCCGGATATTTTGCTTTCCAGTTTTGTCCAGCTTTTACCCATTCTTCCTCTTTAAAAAAAGGAGTTGACTTTTTATCAAGTAACTGATTCATCTTTGAAATAAAATCTTTGGCATCTGCCCATACAGGCATATCTACATGGAGTGTATGCTTCTTCATTTCGTTCTGATCAATATCTACCATAATGACCCTGGCAGCACGAGCCCATGTCTCCCAGTTATAGCCTACCTGTCTGATAGAAATTCTAGTTCCTATGGCTAACAGTAAATCCGAATTCTGCACAGCAAAATTCCCCGGTCTGTCACCCATATTACCGCCACGACCTACATACAATGGGTGTTCATCCTCTATTAAATCAATAGAATTCCAGTATGTGACTACCGGTACTCCCAACTTTTCAATCATCCTTTTGAATTCGTCTACAGCACCAGCAAGTCTAATTCCATAACCTGCATAAATAACAGGTCTTTTGGCACTTTTAATCATGTCTAATACTGTTTGAACTTTATCCTCTGTGATTGGTTCCGGTAATTCCAATTTATCCTGATTTTCATCAAATCCAATTAAATCATCCGTCTCAATATAACACCCCTGAAAATTAACAGGAATATCCACCCATACAGGCCCCGGTCTTCCTGTTGTAGCCATATACCATGCTTTTTCCAGCATATATCTGATATTCTTAGGATCTTCCAGCATTTCTGCATACTTGCACATTGGGGCTACAGACTTCGTGATGTCAAACTCCTGATCACCTTCAGCCCGTAAAACTGCACCTGAAACCTTCTGTTCATATCGTGCAGTCGTATCATACCTGACTTGTCCTGAAATAATAAACATTGGAATACTATCCAGCCAGCCTCCTAATACACCTGTAATTGCATTGGTACCACCCGGACCAGTCGTCACACATATTGCTGCTATTCTGTTCTCTAAGCGTGCATAGGCCTCTGCCGCAATGGCACAGGCCTGTTCATGATGATTGTATGTAACGTGAAGTTTCTCGTGATGGCCTAATGCATCATTCAGATGCATAGCTCCACCACCAACTACACTAAATATATCACTTACCCCATGTGACACTAAGAAATCTGCCACATAATCTGCTAATCGTTGTTTCACTTCTCTTATCTCCCATCATCTTGTAAAAAAATATATTTTATCAAATAATTACTTCTTCATTTCAT
>ERZ1034946.370-NODE-370-length-25994-cov-26.185589_pt1 | contig 25994 bp, 27 predicted proteins | sample MGYA00520591_ERZ1034946 | MGnify/ENA primary metagenome ERZ1034946 (study PRJEB33766, sample SAMN09781753) | gut metagenome | biome: gut microbiome | host: Homo sapiens | place: Madagascar | study: EMG produced TPA metagenomics assembly of the PRJNA485056 data...
GGAGCGAACACGATGTTCGCGACAGCCAGGGCTTGCACGGCAAGACCTTTTGCGCCATGGATGGCGCGTGTAGGCGACCCGTCCCTCTACCATATATGATATCCACTTCTTTAGGGAATTCACACTCGGAGACGTTACAGCTGCCGGAAGGCATTTTGTTCGTTCCGGGAGTTTGTCCCTTTGCTTCATTTTAATTAACTTTCAATTTTCTAACGAACTGAATAATCTGATTTAAGACAATTGGCACAGCAAAAAATCATTTTATATCTGTGCCTTTTCTTTTTAATCGCCAAGGGTACAGGGAAGACTTTTTTCTCCTCTGTACCCTTCTTTTCAAATTCCAAGGGCACAGGAGAATATTTTTATCTTCTGTGCCCATAAAAGCATCCCGACTAAAAATAGTCAGCCATCTGCGTGGAGTATAGAAAAATATTTGCTTAACTAACTTTCAAGTTAGTTCGCCTTGCCTTCTTCCACTTCCTCTTCGGTGGTAATAGCAAATGCAATATTGGTAGCATGGTCTGCCACTCTCTCCAGTCCGGACACGATGTCTGAAAAGATCATGCCTGCTTCGGGAGAGCATTCTCCCTTGGTCAGTCTCTCGACATGTTTCTTCTGGAGTTCTCTTTCTTTCTCGTCTACCTGGTCTTCCAGGGTGACGATCTCCTGCATATGGGTCTCGTCACTCTTGGCGAACATTTCTACGGCATAACGGATGATCTTGTTGACCATTTCGAGCATGTCACCCAGTTCTTTCTGCGCTTCTTTGCTGATGGAGATGCCTTCTTCTTTTCTCTGTTTTGCGGCGTCTGCCACGTTCTCTGCATGATCACCGATGCGCTCGATATCGTTTACCACATGGAACAGCGCACCCAGGCTGTTCAAGTCCTCGATTGGCAAGGTCGTCTGGTTGATTTTTACCAGATAGTCTGTGATAGCGTGATTCAGGAAGTTGATGTTCTTCTCCACCTCATAGACTTCTTCTATATCTTCTTCATCCAAAGTAATCAGGGCATTCATGGCACGGTTCAGGTTCTCTTCTGCCAGGGAAGCCATACGTTCCAGTTCCTTCACTACTTCCACGACTGCGGTAGCCGGGTTGAACACTACCTTGTCGCCGATATATTTTAACTGATAGCTCTCTCTGTAACCAACCTTCTTGTCCTCTCCGGGCACGATCAGGTAAGTCATCTTGACCAGCCATCCGGTGAACGGGAACAGCATAATTACCTGTGCAATTTTAATCAACGTATGCGCATTTGCTACGAATCTGCCGTTATCCGCAGAGATGGATTGAATCAGCGCTACGATCTGGTCTCCGGCGATAAACAGTGCAACGTAAATGATCACCGTACCGATGATGTTGAACAGCAGATGGATCAACGCTGCTCTCTTGGCATCTTTCTTACCGCTTAAGGAAGCTAACATTGCAGTAGCACAAGCACCAATATTACATCCGAGAATAATATACAGTGTAATCGGCAGCGGCAGCAAATCCTGATTTGCTAACAAAAGTACAATACTGACCGTTACGGAAGAACTCTGAATAATGGCTGTCAGAGCAAATCCCATCAAAGTTGCCAGAAACGGATTCTTCAGGGACATCAGCAGATTCACTACCTGAGGCTCATTTTTCATACTGCCCATAGCCTGGGACATCGTGCTCAGACCAACGAACAAAATGCCAAAACCTACCACTACCTCGGCGACCTTACGCACCTTTTCCTTGTTCGTGAACATCATCACGACCACACCCACCAATAAGATCAGCGGTGCAATTTTTGATAAATTAAAGGATACCAACTGTGATGTGATCGTGGTACCGATGTTGGCGCCGAGGATAACACCCGCAGCCTGATACAGATTCATCAGACCGGAGTTAACAAAACTGACGACCATAACCGTGCAGGCCGAAGATGACTGGATAATACCGGTAAAAATGATACCGACAATCATACCCATGAATTTATTCGTGGTGAATATCTCCAGAATACGACGAAGTCTGGCACCTGCTACTTTCTCAATGGAATCACTCATCAATTCCATTCCGAATAAAAACAGTCCCAGGCCTCCAGCCATTGACAATATTGTTCCAAAGCTCATTTTTCATCCCTCAATCTCTCTTGATTCTCTTCTATGAAATCAAAACCTTTTGTCCTTACAGAAACAATCCAAAATATATTTTACGAGATAGAGGTAAAACTTGCAATGTAAATTTTACTTTTCTTTACTTTTCTTTACTTTTTCTTTTACAAAGCTTTACGCTATTTTGACATTATTTCATGGAATCCGCGCTTTTCTCAAGCATTTCGGCCGTCCGCAATATCCAGATCCAACTGTTTTTTCAGTTCCTCCAGCGAAACAAATTTCCGTTCCGGACGCCTGAAGCTTTTCAGTGCCACTTCGATTTCCTGTCCGTAAATATCCTGGGTAAAGTCATACAGATAGGACTCCACGCCCATGACTTTTTCCTCGGAAACCGTAGGTTTGGTTCCCACATTGCTGATGGCTTTGTAGACTCTGCCGTTGTAGCGGACCGCCGCATAGTATACGCCGTTTGGCGGCAGTAATTTTCCGGCAGACGGCAATAGGTTCACGGTCGGGAATCCTAAGGTGTGGCCGATATGGTTGCCATGTTCCACGGTTCCGACCAGTGTATAAGGCATGCCGAGCATGCTTTCAGCTTCTTCCATCCGTCCCTCTTCCACCAGTTTACGGATATAAGTGGAACTGACTTCGATGCCGTCCACTTCAATTTTCTCTATGGTCTTGACACAAAATCCCAGCTGCGGCGCCATTTTTTCCAAAAGAAGTGCATTGCCGGCACCGTTTTTGCCAAAGGACAGGTCTTCACCGGCCGCAACAAAACGGGTATTCATCTGTTTTGCCAAAATCTCCGACACAAAGCGCTCGGGTTCTGTGGCTGCGGTCTCCTTCGTCAGGGGAAATTCGATCAGAATATCGATTCCGAGCCGTTCAAACAGACGTCTTTTTTCTTCTCTGGTGGTCAGTTCCCTGCCGTCTGACAGACCGAACAGTACTGCCGGTGTGGGGTCAAAAGTAAACACACAGGCTACCAGACCGTCTTTCTTTTTGTCGATGATTTCTTCCAAAAGTCTCCTGTGTCCTAAATGCACCCCGTCAAATTTGCCGATGGCCACCGCGGTATCTTTTTCCAGATAAAAATCTGTGGTTCCTGCAATAATTTCCAAGTCTGTATCCTGCTTTCTTTCCTCATAGATGTCTTATCATGCAAGTGTAAATCCGGTACGAATTTTTTACATTCATGCACAATTACATCATTTACAAACGAACCGAAATAATCCATTCCTGTTTGCATCACCCAAGAAACATCTTCACGGGCTTGTACCACTCTTTTGCCTCATCATAAGCATAAATACCCACAAAGCTGCCATCTTCTCTATAGATGCGCACCCACTCTCCAGCCGGAGAAACAGTCTTTTCAAGTGTCTGTCCCGGGAAAAAGGAGTTCCCGTTGTCAATCAGTCTGCGCCACTTTTCTTCCACATGTATCATGGGGAAATCCGCAAAAATGCGGTCTGTGGGTAGCAAGGCATCCTCAAGTCTGTCCATATCACGAAGTTCCTGTAACTGTCCCAGTGTCAGGGCATCCGCCAGACGGAAATCTCCGACTCTGGTGCGGACGAGGCTTTTCATCGTACCGCCGCAGCCAAGCTTTTCTCCGATATCGGCACAGAGGCTGCGGATATAGGTTCCCTTGGAACACTCCACCCGGAATTTCACCACCGGCAGATCTATGGATAAAATCTCAATCGCAGGCAGCTCCACATGCCTTGCCTTGCGTTCGACTTCTTTTCCCTCTCTGGCAAGCTCATAGAGCTTTTTCCCATTGACTTTCAGCGCGGAATACATCGGAGGAATCTGATTATAGCCGCCGACGAAGCTGTTGACAGCTTCACGCACCTGCTCCTCGTTTACAGTTACTTCCCGTTCTTCCAGAACGGTTCCCGTGGTATCCTGGGTATCCGTGATCTGTCCCAGTAAAAGTTCCGCCACGTATTCCTTGGTTCTGTCCGTCAGCATTTCGCATGCTCTGGTAGCATTCCCCAGACATACAGGGAGCACACCGGTAGCCTGTGGATCCAGTGTACCCGTGTGCCCTATCTTTTTCTGCCGGCAGATTCCGCGAAGCTTTGCCACCACGTCATGTGAGGTAAAACCAGCTTCTTTATATACATTGATAATGCCGTCCATTAATCCTGTTCTCCCCGCAATTGTCTGTCGATGTGCAGTGACAAATTGTTGACGCAGTCATGGAACGTTCCCTTCATAGTGCAGCCTGCGGCACGTACATGCCCGCCGCCTCCGAAGAAAGATGCCACCTTTGCGACATCCACATTCTCGTTGGAACGCATGCTGACCTTGTACTCGAGGACATTGGTCTCATACATGAAAATCGCACAATCCACGCCTTTGATATTGCGTAACTGATTTACGATGCCGTCCAGATCTCCCGGTACCGCATTGTAGAATTCCATGGTCTTACGATCCACCATGCTTACAATACAGCGTCCGTCCATAAAACGAATACTTTCCATCAGAGCTCTGCCCATGATCTGGGTCTGTAAATATGTCTTCTGATAAAAACTTTCTTCGATCAGTTTCGGAAAATTAAATCCAAAAGAGATCAAAAATGCTGCTGCCTGTAAGGTCTCCGGTGTCGTATTGGAATACTGGAAAACGCCGGTATCATGGATGATTCCGGTATACAGTGCTTCCGCAATACCCTTGTCGATCAGCTCCGCATCCATGATGTGATACAGTACCTCGCAGGCACTGCCCACCTCCGGGCGGACAAGATTTACATCACCGCAGCCGGAATTGCTGATGTGATGATCGATGTTAATCTTCTTTTTCGCATTCTGAAAATAGTTTTCTGCATCCCCCAGACGGTCACCGCTGCAATCCAGCGCAAAATACACGTCAAAAGGATCCTGTGCTGGACACTCTGTCTGAATCTCATCATACCCCTTCAGATAGGAAAATTCCTCAGAAGGCTTCTGTAAATACACCGTCACTTGTGCATCCGGCAACAGTTTCCGCAGATACATCTGTAAGGACAGGCATACTCCGACACAGTCTCCGTCGGGACGAATATGTCCGCTGATGCCGATCTTTTTTGCACCCAGACATTCTTCACGCAAATCCATTACTCGTCACCTTCCTCTGTACCTTCTGTGTCTTCTGTCTCATCTTCCGGCTTCTGCGCCTGCTCATCAGCCGCAATGACTTCGTCGATCTTATGAGACATATTGACACCGTATTCGATGGACTGATCCATCACAAAAGTGATGTCCGGCGTGTTGCGCAGATTGATGGTACGTGCCAGTTCTCTGCGGATAAAGCCCTCGGCGCTCTTCAGTCCCTGCAGGGTAGACTTTCTCACTTCCTCGTCACCCAGCACACTGATCCATGCCTTACAGCTCTTTAAATCCGGTGCCACTTCCACAGCCACGACACTGGTCCAGGGACTGATCCGGGGATCCTTTAAGCCACCCCGGATGATCTCTGCCAGAACGCGCTGCACTTCCCCGTTCACACGGGTATTTTTCACACTATTCTTTCTCATTCTTATTCCTTCTTAATTTGTAACGATTCATAGCCAAAATAATTTTCATAAGTTACGAATCATGCTTGCATGAATGAGCGTAATTATGAACATTTTTGGCGAGATAACTACCTGTGCAAAAACGTTCTCTCAGAGCTTATCTTTTGCACAGGTGTAACAGAATAGCTACGTCAACTTAAGCCTATATCATTTCGATACTTACGGGAGTTTCGCTCCTCAGCACCGGAAGTTTCGCTCCGTACCACACCGGAAGTTTCGCTTTGCGAAACTTCCCGGCAGGGTCTAGTTATTCTTAGATTACGTACTTTGTAATCTTAGAATAACTCCCTACCGTGGTACCTCCACCATGATATAAGCCTCTACAATATCCAGCTCCTGCATCTTGTCAAAGCCTTCGAATACGAGACCACACTCGTAACCGGCCTTCACTTCCTTCACGTCATCCTTGAATCTCTTCAGGGAAGCCAGGTTACCTTCGAAGATCTGCTCGCCCTCACGGGTGATACGAACCTTACAGCCTCTCTGGAATACACCATCGAGGACATAGGAACCTGCGATGTTACCGATTGCGGATGCCTTGAAGATCTGACGAACCTCTGCATGACCGATCACCTTCTCCTCGTATACAGGGTCTAACATTCCCTTCATGGCAGCTTCGATATCTTCGATGGCCTGGTAGATGACCTTGTACAGACGTACATCCACGCCTTCTCTCTCTGCGGTAGCCTTAGCCGTCGCATCAGGGCGGACATTGAATCCGATGATGATCGCATTGGACGCACTTGCCAGAGACACATCGGACTCATTGATGGCACCTACGCCGCCGTGGATACATTTTACAACGACTTCTTCATTGGACAGCTTCATCAGGGACTGTTTTACTGCCTCTACGCTACCCTGTACGTCAGCCTTGACGATCAGGTTCAGTTCCTTCAGATTACCCTCCTGGATCTGGCTGAACAGATCATCCAGGGACATTCTGCCCTTGGTCTCTTCCAGCATCTTTTCCTTATTCTGTGCCAGATAGGTCTCCGCATAGGATTTTGCTGTCTTATCATTATCATGTGCCAGGAATACTTCACCGGCACTGGGGACATCGTTCAGACCTAAGATCTCTACGGGAGTAGAGGGACCTGCTTCTTTGACTCTGCGTCCCTTATCATCGATCATGGCTCTTACCTTACCGTGTGCTACACCTGCGGAGATGAAGTCTCCTACATGCAGGGTACCCTTCTGTACCAGTACGGTAGCCACAGGACCGCGTCCCTTATCCAGTTCCGCCTCGATAACCAGACCTCTTGCCTTTCTCTTGGGGTTCGCCTTGAGTTCCATGATATCTGCGGTCAGCAGAATCATGTCAAGCAGCTGATCGATACCTTCTCCGCTCTTGGCAGATACGGGTGCGAATACAGTGCTTCCGCCCCAATCTTCGGGGATCAGCTCGTACTCAGCCAGTTCCTGTTTTACACGGTCGATATTTGCAGAGGGCTTATCGATCTTGTTCACAGCTACGATGATCTCAACGCCTGCTGCCTTTGCATGGTTAATAGCTTCTACGGTCTGGGGCATTACGCCGTCATCCGCAGCTACTACCAGGATAGCAATATCTGTAGCATTTGCACCACGCATACGCATTGCGGTAAATGCTTCATGTCCGGGAGTATCCAGGAAAGTAATCTTACGATCTCCCACATTTACGGTATAGGCACCGATATGCTGGGTAATACCGCCGGCCTCGCGGTCGGTGACATTGGTCTTACGGATGGCATCCAGCAGGGAAGTTTTACCGTGGTCAACGTGACCCATAACACAGATTACGGGAGGTCTTTCCACCAGATCTGCTTCATCCTCTTCGTCTTCCTTCAGCAGCTCCTCGATAACATCGACCTTGACCTCTTTTTCACAGAGAATGTCATATTCCATGGCAATATTCTCTGCATCCTCATAAGAGATCTCCTGGTTCACAGTTACCACCTTGCCCTCTAAGAACAGCTTCTTAATAATAGCTGCGGGCTGCAATTTCATCTTCTCAGCCAGTTCTTTGATGGTGATGGACTCAGGCAGAGTGATTACTTTGATCTGCTCTTCCTGTACCTCTTCCTTCTTCTTTTCCGGCTTGATGAAACGTCCGGGCTTGTTCTTCAGTGCGTCCTCATCCTCGTAGATATGGTCTTTCTTGGAGCGCTTGTTGTCCTTCTCCTGGCTGAAACGTCTCTTTTCATCTTCACGCTTCTTCTCAATATCCTTGCCTGCAGGTTCCGGAGCGAAGCCTTTATTCTGTCTGTTATCTGAGAATCGATTACCCGATCCGCCATTGCTTCTTCCGTCGCGGCCGTTATTGCCGTAACTGCGCTCACCGTTGCCGTTACCGCGGCGATCACCCTGACCGCCTTCCATACCCGGACGACCCTGTCTGTTAAATCCGCCTCCTTGAGGTCTGCCATTGCCCATACCTCCTCTGCCTGCATTTGCACCGCCCTGACGGTTGCCCTGACCATAGCCGCCCTGACGATTGTCACGATTGCCATCTCTATTATCACGGTTGTAACCGCCCTGACCACGGTCATTCTGTCCTCGGTTATCACGATTCTGACCGTAACCGCCCTGACGATTGTCGCGGCCTGCATCTCTGTTGTCGCGATTATTGTTCTGCGGTCTGTCAGAAGGTCTGTTCTGTGCTGCATTCTGTGCGTTCTGAGGTGCCTGCGCTGCTGTCGTGTTCTGTGCTGCAGTATTGTTCGCAGGTTTCTTCGGCTGCTGTCCTCTGTTCCCCGGTACCATATCCACGCTGGGAGTGGGGGAGGGAGGAGTTAACGGCTTAATGGGGCGTACCGGCGCCTGTGCCTGCACACGGCTGCCGTAGGAATTATTCTGATAACCGTTGTTCTGGTATCTGTTATTCTGTCCCTGATTCGGACGCTGTCCGCCGTTTCTCGGACTCTGTCCGTTCTGACCGCCCTGACGCTGTCCGGACATCTTGGAATTCTGCGGATTGCTTACGAAGATAATCTTTTTCTTTTTCTTCGTCTCATCCTGTGCTTTATTCTCCGCAGCCGGTTCCTGTGCCTTGCTCTCAGTGAGCTCGGGCTTAGCTTCCTGTGCCTTTACAGGCTCTTTTGCCGCAGGCGTGGGTGCCGGGGCTTCTGTCTTCTCTGCCGTGGGCTTTTGGGTCTTTTTGCCCAGGCTCTTACGTACCAGGGCTGCCGCATCCTCTTCCAGTGAGCTCTGTGCCGCTTTTGCCTCAATTCCTTTTTCCTGTAAAAAACTTAATATATCCTTACTCTGTAGTTCTAATTCTTTTGCGAGTTCATGTACTTTGATTTTCGCCATGCTTTCCTCCATTCTGCCTATCCGGGCAAATTCGCTTCCAATTGCTTGATGAGTGCATCTGCCAGTCCCGCATCACACACACCTATTGAAGATCTCAGGTCTCTTCCGATCGCCCACCCGAGTTCTTCCTTTGTGCCATATTCATATACCGGGACTTCATAATAAGAACATTTGTCGTGAAACAACTTTTTCGTATTGGCCGATGCATCTGACGCAACGATTACCAACATGGCAGAACCTTTTTTCACAGCGTCCTCCGTCTGGAATTCACCGCTTACGAGGTTACGCCCCCTCATCGCAAGTCCCAAAAGGGAATATATCTTATTCTGTTTCAAGCTGATCAAACTCCTTTTCCAGCATATCATAACTTTCGGGAGAAATACTCATCTTGAAAGAACGCTCTAATCCTTTGTTCTTCCGGGCTTTTTGCAGACATTCCTTCTGTCTGCATATATATGCGCCGCGCCCGTTCTTTTTGCCTGTAACATCCAGACAAATCTCACCCTCCGGGGTCTTCAGGACACGCAGCATTTCCTTTTTGCCTTTCATTTCTCCGCAGCCTACGCACTGCCTCAGTGGAATCTTTTTTGCCATTATTTATTCCTGCTCTCCATCAAAATCATCACCGTCTTCGTAATCATCCACATAGTCTTCATAACGGAAGCCGGGAGCGTCCTTCGCCTGTGTCTCAGACTTGATGTCGATCTTGTAACCGGTCAGTCTTGCTGCAAGTCTTGCATTCTGACCTTCCTTACCGATGGCCAGAGACAACTGATAATCGGGAACGACTACCTTAGCAGTCTTCTCGTCCGGATCTGCAAATACTGCTACGATCTTAGCGGGAGAAAGTGCATTCTGGATCAGGTTACCGGGGTTCTCATCCCAGTTCACGATATCAATTTTCTCACCGCGCAGCTCTTCAACGATGGCATTGACACGGGCACCGTTCATACCGACGCAGGCACCGACTGCATCTACATTGGGGTTATTGCTCCATACAGCGATTTTGGTACGGCTGCCTGCTTCTCTGGCAATGCTCTTGATTTCTACAGTACCGTCCTTGATCTCGGTTACTTCAGACTCGAACAGTCTCTTCACCAGTTCCGGATGCGTACGGCTGACATTGACACGGGGTCCCTTCGGGGTATTCTTTACTTCCACAATGTAGACTTTGATACGCTCAGTGGGTTTGAATACTTCTCCCTTTACCTGCTCGTTCTCAGTCAGCATGGCATCTACCTTGCCGAGATTGATGCTGATGTTTTTGCCGACATAACGCTGTACCACGCCGGTGACAACATCTTTCTCTTTTTCATAATACTGATTATAGATTACGCTTCTCTCTTCCTCGCGGATCTTCTGCAGGATCACGTTCTTGGCATTCTGGGTGGCGATACGCCCGAACTCCTTGGACTTGATCTCTACATGGATCATGTCGCCTACCTGTGCTTTCCTGGAGATCTCCTGTGCATCCTCTAAAGCGATCTGCAGGCATTCATCCTCTACATCTTCTTTGGTCGGCACTACTTCTTTTTCGGCATATACCAGGAAATCACAGGTCTCTCTGTTGATCTCCACATGGACGTTGTCTGCCTTTCCAAAATGGTTCTTGCAGGCTGTCATCAGGGAGTTCTCGATGGCTTCAAACAAGGTTTCCTTGCTGATTTCCTTCTCCTTCTCCAGAACATCCAGTGCCTCCATTAATTCCTTATTCATCATTTCCTCCGTTCCGGCTTTCGCCTTTTCTTATTGTAATATCAGTGTAATATTCGTTGTAGCTTTATACCTTTCTAAAAATCCAGTGCCAGTCTGATCAGTGCAATCTCCGCTCTGGCAAAAGTCCTCGGGGTGCCGTTTTCGGTAATTGTAATCGTGTCTGCATCGAAGCTGTCCAGTACTCCGGAAAATTCCTTGCACTTATCGATTGGTTTGAACAACTTGATTTCCACTTCCTCGCCGATACTCTTCTGTAAGTGTTTGTCCTTTTTCAAAGTCCGGCCCAGTCCCGGGCTGCTGACTTCCAGAATATAAGCTTCCGGAATAAAGTCTGCCTTGTCTAAAGCTTCCGATAATGCTCTGCTGACATTCTCACAATCCAGAATGTTCACCCCTTCCGGCTTGTCGATGTAGGCTCTCAGATAGTAGTCGCTGCCTTCCTTTACATACTCCACATCGTAGATCTCCACCTGACTTACTTCTGCGATGGGTGCAAGCAGTTCCTCGGTCTTACTTTCGTAATCCTCTCGTTTGGACATGTATGCCCTCCTTTACTTTTATGAACCGTTGTTACAACAACAAGAAAGAGTGGCACGCGTCCACTCTTACTCTAGTAATCATCTTTAAACTATACACAGTATAGCCCCTGTTTTCACAAATGTCAATAGCCTGCAGCAGGGATTTTCCGCTGTTTTTCGCATTTTCAAGGCATTTTGCACTACACAGTCACGATAACGCCGCCGTCGTTGGCATACATGCTGCTGACGCCACGTGTGTCCATGATCAGGCAATCCTTAAACTCTGCCTTTTCCATAAGAAGCTTTTTCACGGTCTCTGCGCGCTCCGGTGCATTACAATGTGTGATCATCAGCACGCGGTCTTTCGTATCACCGGCTTCTTCCAATACGATCTCCGCCATTCTGCGCAACGCTTTCTTCATTCCCACGCTTTGACCTCGCTGTACGATATTGCCCTTATCGCCTGCCATAATCGGCTTGATACTTAAAGTCGATGCTACCAATGCTTTTACGCCGGTCAGTCTGCCGTTCTTGCGCAAGGTCTCCAGATTATCCAGTACAAAATAGGTATGGATATTACTGCGGAACTCCTCGATCTGCTTCACGATTTCTTCAAAGGGAAGTCCCTGCTTCTCCAGTTCCACCAGCTTTTTTGCGATCTGTGTCTCTCCGCAGCTGGCGGATTCGGAATCGATCACATGAATCTGCTTTTTCCCATATTTTTCACGATACAGATTCATTCCAAGTACTGCGCTGTTATAGCTGCCGCTGAGATGTGAAGACAGTGTAATCGCGTATACATGCTCAGCCTCTGTGCGATAAGCTTCGCAGAATTTCTCCGGGGAAGGGCATGCGGACTTGGGACATTTCGGATACTCTGCCACTCTTTTCAGAAACTCCGCCTGATCAAAGTGCTCATCATCCGTAACCCGGTACTCTCCGACTTCCAGTTCCAGAGGAACGATCTCAAACCGGGGATCCTGTAAATATTCCTCCGGCAGTTCACAACAGCTGTCTACAACAATTTTAAAACTCATATCCATACCATACCTTTCATAGCTTGTATCTCATTCAAAATAACAGACGCAACATCTGTTTCACATTTTCCGGTATTCCATCACAGCTCCGGTTCCGAAGCAGTCCGATCTCTCTTATGCTGTATTTATTATCTATGGTTATTTTTTAAACTATACTATGTAGTTTTTAATACCACTTATAATAGCACGAAACGTCTCATTCGTAAAGTCATTCCACAAAATATTCACATTTTGTTCTGTTGCTATTTCCTTTTCCATAAATTTCGCTTATACTGTTTTCATAACAATTCTGTACCGACAATGTCTTTCACGTTTCGTTGCATTCCTTTCCCCGGTATGAGTTTTATGAATTGAACGTGTGCTGACATCGCTGAGACACAATAAGGAGATTTCATGATCGCATTACAGATTACATCCATGAAAAATTTTATGAATCACCTGCTGGTGGCTGACACCTTCGATTCCTTTTTATTGGAAGAAGCCACGATCAGCACCGCGCTTACTTACACCATTGACGGGCATATCAACCGGGACTTCTACCCTGCGGAAGAACGTGGAGAAGACCGCATCCCCTGGGATCTGCAGTCATGGAGCAAAATAAAAGGACTGTGCTTTGACCTGATCAAGGGAAAACACACTCCTCTGTATTTTAAATTCGTCCTGCATATGCAGCCGGACAAGGCTGCCGCCATGTTGAAAAAAGCGCAGGCAGATGCTTCGGTGCTCAAAGCGCTTGTCCTGAATATCCGATACGACGGAGAAAAAACCATTCTCACCACCGGCTCTGCATATCAGGTGTTCACCATGGATAAAAGCGCCGATGCCGCCTGGGACAAGGCGCTGAAAAAGTATCTGGATCTGAAAGGAATTGCTTACGAAGATCTCTGACCCCACTCTCCGGATCATCTCCTGTTCTTCGAATCATTCGCAGGAACAGCCCTAAGCCGGTCACTCCTTCATCTTCGGTTTGCTGAGCAGGCTCGCCAGATAGCCGAAGATCAGTGCCGCGGAGGTTCCCACAGCTCCGGCTTTGAAGCCTCCGGAAAACAGTCCTAAAAAGCCCTGTTCCGCCACAGCCTCTTTTACACCTTTCATCAACACATTTCCAAAGCCAAGTAACGGCACACTCGCTCCCGCCCCCGCATACTCCTGAAACGGTTCGTACCAGCCCAGTGCACTGATCACCGCACCGGTGACCACCAACAGTACCATGATACGCCCCGGCATCATCTTCGTCTTTTCCATTAAGATCTGCACCAAAGCACAGATCAGACCGCCCACCCAGAAAGCATTGATATAATCCATTCTCTGCATTTCCTCCTTTTTAAGGACAGTCTCTGCATTTTTTATGTTTTTATACGTTTATGCGTTCTTTTTGCCAAACCGGAACCACTCCGGCGGAAGCTGTACCAGAATCACCGCAGCAAATACGATCACGCAGCCTGCAATCTGTCTCGGAGTCAATGTCTGATCCGTACTTAAGAATCCGATCTTATACGCAACCCATCCGGAGATCGTCGCAATCACGGATTCCAGACTCATGATCAGTGCCGCCACTGTGGGATTCAGCCCCTGCTGACCGATGATCTGTAAAGTATAACCGACACCGCAGCTTAAGACACCGGCATACAAAAGTGCGCCCAATCCTTCATAGAGCTGACCGAATGTCGGCTGTCCCCAGATCAGTGCACCGATGCAACAGGTGACACCGCAGACTGTAAATTGGATGCAGGAGACTACGGCTCCGTCGATTCTACCTGCATAATGATCTATAGTCATGATCTGTATGGCAAAAGCGATTGCGCATAAAAATACCATAATATCGCCGGCTCCCAGGCGCAGCGATTCCGTCATACACAGCAGATACATGCCGATTGCTGCCATGACCGCTGCCGCCCAGACAACGGGTGCTACCTTTTTCTTCAAAAAAATGCCGAACAGCGGTACGAAAATGATATACAGGGTGGTGATAAAACCGGCTTTGCCGACACTGGTATATTTGATGCCGAACTGCTGCAGTGTGCTCGCAATCGTCAGAGAAATCCCACACAATAGACCTGCTTTCACATTTACTTTCCAATCGATCGGCGCAGCTTTCGCTGCCGCGATCTTCCGGCTGATCAATAGATACACTAAAATGCTCGCCGCACCAATCAGGGAACGCACACCGTTGAACGTAAAGGGATGCATATAGTCCATGCCCTTGCTCTGGGAGACGAACGCCATACCCCAGATAGTTGCCGTCAACAGAAGAATCAGGCTGTTTCTCGTTGTTTTCACTCTTTTATTTTCCATAGTTGTATTTTCCGTCCCTTATGTTTTTCGTTCCTTGCTGCTTTACGGTTATGTGATCTTATCAGGATTGTTTTTTATATTTCTCAGCAATCTCTGCCACCACATCCCGCAGCATTTTTCCGCTACAGTCTATGATCAGATGCGCATATTTTTCATACAGAGGGGTTCTCTCATCATACAGATCCCGCAGGGTCTGGCCGGGCTTTAGGGTCACGCCCCTGGCATTCAGATCCCCCAGCCGTTTCTCCACTTCCTCATAGGGAAGCTTCAGATATACCACGGTGCTGATGTCCCGCAGATGCTGCATGCCCTCCGGCTCGTAGCAGGCACTTCCGCCGGTGGCAATGATGCTGTTATTCAGATCTAAGGACGCATTCACATCGCTCTCGATCTGCCAGAAGCCTTTCACACCATGCTCTGTGATCAGTTCATGCAATAATTTTCCGTGCCTCTCCTGGATCACCAGATCCGAATCCACAAAACGTCTGCCCAGGCGCTTCGCCAAAACGACCCCTACCGTACTTTTTCCCGAACCCGGCATGCCGATCAGAGTAATATTATTTTTCATAAGTTTCTCCTGTCTCTACATAAGAAGATCGCCGCCTATAAGCGACGATCTTCCGTCCTGTTCATCTTTATAACCTTCCCAGCGCTCCATTTGCAGAACTGCCTCTGCGAGGCTTCTGAATACATGCTTGCATGTTATCTGCTCATGGTGGTTACTTACACTTTATACTTCCGCAATGACTTCCACTTCACACAGTACGTTCTTGGGAAGGGTCTTCACTGCCACACAGCTTCTGGCAGGGTTCTCAGTGAAATACTTTGCATATACCTGATTGAACGCTGCAAAATCTCCCATATCTGCCAGGAAACAGGAAGTCTTGGCTACTCTGGTGTAATCGGTGCCTGCTGCCTTTAACAGTTCGCCGATATTCTTCATCACCTGTTCTGCCTGCTCTTCAATCGTGGTGCCGTGGATCTCTCCGGTAGCGGGATCAATCGGGATCTGACCGGATGCAAAAAAGATATTGCCCAGTACGATTCCCTGGGAATAAGGTCCGATTGCTGCGGGTGCTTTGTCTGTTGAAATCTTCTGTAACATAATATTCTCCTCTTCTTCCTATCATTTCATTTTTCTTAAATCTGTCATCTGCGCCTTGCGCCGCCTGCCTCCCGGCATGTTCTGAAATTCCTGCGGCAGCCCCGGCGTTTACTTCGTCATATCTACTTCCGGCTCATCAAATTCCGCCGTCACGTAGAATCCTCTGGAATTCTCCACGATATCTGCTACAACGCCATCCCGGTTCTTCAGGCGGTAACGGAAAGGGATATTCGGAGACATGGCCAGAGAAGGGTCTATCGTATAATAGTAGTTACTGGGCAGAAGTCCCTCCGTTACCGTGATCTTCTGTCCGACCTCCAACAGTCCCGGTCGTTCCATCTTGAATTCTATCCTGCGCATTCTGACTCACCAGCCATTCCCGGCATAATGTATTTTCGCCGTCTGGAATTTATTGTACCAGTGTATGATATTGCTTGCAAGAGCTAATTTTCCCCGTTTGGGACTGCAGTCTGCAACATTCTGCAGAAGTTCCTACCTTGGGCTCTCCAGCACCACCGCATGTGCGATCCCCGGTACGCTCTTACCTTCATTAAAACTGGTCTTCGACAATAGCGCTCCCGTCGGGAGGAACAATACTTTTTTCCACTCACCGGACTCCAGCTTCGGCAAAATATACGCAGATAACGTCACAGCGCTGCACCCACAGCCGCTGCCGCCCGCATGGGTATCCTGAGCTTCGGCATCAAAGATTTCAATGCCGCAGTCCATGTGTCTGTCTGCGATGTCAATCCCCTTCTCCCTGAGGAGATCTATCAGTACCGTCTGTCCCACGCTTCCCAGGTCTCCTGTGATGATACGGTCATATGCTTCCGGCTGCACATGGAAATCCTCCAGATGTCTCTCTATGGTATCCGCTGCCGCCGGTGCCATGCAGGCGCCCATATTCATGGAATCCTTGAGCCCGTAGTCCACGATTCTCCCCGGTGTCATTCCCGTAATATGTGCTCTGCATTTCTGATTCTGCCCCAACACAAATGCGCCGCTCCCGGTCACTGTCCAGCTGGCAGACAACGGACGCTGGTTCCCATAATCCAGTGGGAACCGGAACTCCTTCTCCGCACTGCCGAAATGGCTGGAAGTCACACACACCACATGATCGGCATAACCGCCCGCTATGGTCATAGCCCCCACTGTCAGAGCTTCCCCACAGGTAGAGCACGCGCCGTACAATCCAAACAACGGAATATGATACGCCGAAATACCAAAGGATGTCGCTATCCCCTGCGCCAGCAGATCTCCGGCAAACAGATATGAGACATCCTCTGCCTTCAGCCCGGCTTTTTCCATCGCCATGTAGACTGCATCCTTCTGGAGATTGCTCTCTGCTTCTTCCCAGGTCTTGCATCCGAAGAGATCATCTTCACCTACCATATCGAACAGGGAACCCAGCGGTCCCTCGCCCTCTTTTTTCCCGACAATGCTTGCGCTGTCTATAATGCACACAGGCTTGCCCAGCCGGATACTGCTTCTTCCCACTCTCTGATTCATATTTTCTCCTTCCATGCTATCGCACTATGGCACTGCATTCTTTTTCTCAGTATTCCCATATATGGAAAAAATATAAATGTATCCGTTCTATCCCTCACGACTTCGAGAGCAAAATATATTTGTGTAATTTTATGGGCAAATATGTTCCGGCATCACAAAATAATCTCCTCCAGCGCCCCGATCACCTTTTTCAGCACCTCTTCCTCCATATCCGAATAGTGAATGACCAGAATCCCCTTATATTTCTGTGCATCCGCAAAGCAATATTCCGACAGACAGTTGACCAGAATGCCACGCTGTCTGAGCGCCCATTTGATTTCCACGTCGCTAAGGAGCGTCCGCACATGCAGCAAAAAATGCGTTCCGGCGTCATCCTGATAGATCTGACTGACACGGCTCAGTTCCGACTCCCGGAACATTTTGCAGATTTTCTCCCTCTGCCCCCTGTAATCATTCACCAGTCTCCGGATATGCCGTTCAAAATAACCTTTTTCCAGGAATTCCGCCATCGCATACTGCTCAAAGCCGGATACCGTGCAGGAGTAAAAATTCATCGTGGAGATATAGCGCTCCATCAGTTTCTCCGGAAGCACCATATAGCCGATGCGCAGAGACGGCACCATCGTCTTGGAAAAGGTATTGAGATAAATCACTCTGTGATTCCGGTCCATGGACTGCATGGATGGAATCGGTTTTCCCACCATACGGAATTCACAATCAAAATCGTCCTCCACGATATAGCGTTCCGGCTCCTGCGCCGCCCAGTTCAACAGTTCCTGCCGCCTGCCTACCGGCATGACCAGTCCGATAGGAAAATGGTGTTCCGGGGACACATGCGCCACAGTGATGCCCTTTTGATCCAGTTGTCCCACTTTCATGCCTTGGTCGTCAATATCCACATAATCCCATGCTGCACCGCCGGCAGCATATAATTTCGTGATCTTACGGTACCCCGGATTCTCCACACCGAATTTTGCCCCTTTCCCCAGCAGCTGCATCAGACGGCTGTACAGATATTCCGTTCCGGCTCCCACGATAATGTGATCCGGGGACACCTGCATGCCACGATACCGGTATAAATGCTCCGCAATCGCCACACGCAGCTTCTCCACACCGTTAAAAGGCACTGTTTTTAGCAGCGTGGTATCATAATCCGTCAGTGTCTTACGCATGATTTTCGCCCAGGTGGAAAAAGGAAACTTTTCATATTGCACGGTATTCGCCGTCAGATCCGCCAGATACTTTTCCTCCTGAAAACGGGTCACAAAAGAAGTATACGCCGGAGCCTGCAAACCGCGCACTTCCAGACGATTGACGAAATATCCCCTCTTTTCCTCCGAACGGATGTAGCCTTCCAGCAGAAGCTGCTCATACGTATTTTCCACTGTCTTAACGCTGACCTGAAGATGCTCCGCAAAAGCTCTCTTAGAGGGAAGCTTCTCACCGGCAGTCAGACGGCCGCATAAGATGTCCGCCTTCATCGCTTCATATAAGTATTCATACATGGTTTTCTTGCCGCGTTTCGTCAAATCATAGGTCAACATCTGGTATCCTCATTTTTTCTTGTTTTGGTTATTTAAAAGAGATCAGATTTTATTATAATGAACTCATAAAGCAAAAGCAAGAAAGAAAACAAGTAGGAGGATTACAACATGGGCGTATATGCAATCACCGGCGCATCCAGCGGAATCGGCGCCAAGACAAAGGAACTGTTACAGCAAAGAGGACATGAGGTCATCAATATCGACTTAAAAGACGGCGATATCTGTGTGAATCTGGCAACACCGGAAGGCAGACAGACCGCAGTAGACAAACTGCACGAGATGCATCCTGAAGGCTTGGACGGCATGATCTGCAACGCCGGTGTCTCCGGTGCCTGCGGCAATCTGGAGCTGATCATTTCCCTGAATTATTTCGGACCCGTTGCTGTAGCGGAAGGTGTCTATGATCTTCTGAAGAAAAGGCACGGCAGCTGCGTCGTTACGGTATCCAACACGATTTCCCAGGGTGCCGGACGTAAGGATATCGTAGATCTGTTGAACAATATCGGTGATGAGAAGAGAGTCTTAAGCCTGGTATCTTCCATGGATGCCACCAATCTCTCCGTCGGCAACAGTCTCTATGTATCCACCAAATATGCGCTGGCCAGATGGGTCCGCAGAGTGTCCGCTACCTGGGCAGCCAACGGTGTCCGCATCAATGCGGTAGCTCCCGGCAACGTACATACCGCCATGACCGCTACCATGAGTACCACTGCGAAAATGGCACTGAACGCCCTGCCCATTCCCACCAAATACGGTCAGGAATGTCTGATGGCTCCGGAAGAGATTGCTGAGGTGATGGTATTCCTCGCATCCGATGCCGCCAGAGGTGTCAACGGCAACATCATGTTCGTAGACGGCGGTACCGACGCACTGTTAAATTCCGAAAAGGTATATTAAGGAGGAGCACACTATGAGACCCATTGAAAAATATGTAGAAGCTATGGAAAATAAAGATTTTGCCGGACTTGCAGAGTTGTTCACTCCTGACGGCATCCTGTGTGACTATTGTACCGCGTCCGCTTCCCAGCAGGAATATCATATCTACGGAAAAGAAGCCATCAACATGTTCTTCCGTAACAAATTCGGTTTCCGCCGCTATTCCATCCTGGATGCCGAGGTCGTAAATGATGAGCAGGCAGAGTTCATTGCGAACTTTGGCGGATACAACATCATGGCAATCGCCACCGTCCGTGAAACCGATGAAAACGGTCTGATCAAGTTTCTGACTGTAAGACCGAAATAATTCATTCAGCCAATCCCTGATACTTTTCTCTTATATCGCAGTAGCCCCGGCTAACCGGGGCTACTTTTACAGACAATTTGATTTGCTTCTTTTTTATTCCGGCGCCGTTCCCGAGATTACATAATTCGTCACGGCATATAGGATTTCTCCGTTATATTCCACTCTTGACCAGCCGGAGCCTTCACTGTATCCGGTACGATGGAGATTTGTTCCGTTTTTCACCTGGGTACGCACGGTACTCTCTCCTTCACTGGTGCTTGGTTCTGTACGCAGATTGATCAATTCTTTCGGTGTAATATAATCATCACAGTCCGTGAACACGATCACTCTGCCATCCAGGGTACTGACGCGATTGGGGTTCGAAGGTTTTTCCGGCGTCTTGTACGAAAGATCTGTGGTCAGATACGCTGACACCGCGTAAACCGTCTGCCCATTATAGGTAAGCCTGGACCATCCCGTAGAATCATTTCTGCCGGTACGCGGCAGGGTTTCTCCGTTTTTCAGCTGTCCTACCACATTTCCCGTATCTCCGGTGTAAGGTTCACTTCGAAGATTTGTCTCATTCTTGGCGGTAACCGTCTCATTCACCTCCCCGAAAGTCATGGAATTGCCCTCCGCAAGAGCATCACCGGCATTCCCTGTTGCAGGGAGTTCTGTGGATTCCGGCAACACTGCAGGAGTTATCTGTACCTCAGGTGTGGCTGCAGGCACTGTCTCCGGTGTCTTCGTCGGTGTGGGCACCGTTTCCGGTATAACTGTCTCAGAATCCGGTGTAATCTGCGGTTCCTCCACTGCCACTGTATTTTCAGTCTCTGTTGCAGTGGAAGTTGCCTCGGTCATCTGAGATTCTGTTGTCCGGGACTCTGTTGTCACAGCCGCTATGCTGTTATTCGTATTTCCACCATGACGGCTAATTCGCCACAGCGGAATGCAGATCAGGATTGCCAATATCATCATACCGACAAATGCCGGAATCATCCACGGTTTGAAACGGATCACAACGTCTTCTTCATCCACTTCATCCGCATCCGTAAAATCTTCCTCTTCTCCGGCATCCTCTGTCTCATATTCTTCATAAGCAAACTCTTCGTATGCATCCTCCACAGCTTCCGGTTCCTGTATTTTTTCCGGGGTTGACTGTTCCGGTCCGGTCTGCCGGTTATGAAATTCCTGATTTGCTCTGTCTGCTGCCACGTTTCTCCCTCCCTTTGTAATCTTTAAGCTGATTATACACTTCCTATATTTGCAAAACAAGTCTCTTTTCCTGTCTTTTCAGGTATGCTATACTAATGATAACTATTGACCCGAAAATCAATGAAAGAATATAATTTCAGGAGTTATGATCCTATATGAAAAATAAAATCCGCAATTTTATCCCTTACCTCGCCTTTCTATTGCTGCTTCTTAGCCTGATTCCTCTGGTATGGCTGGGGCGCTACGATTATCCCACCGGAGACGATTATTATTACGGTGCAGAGGCTCATCTGGTCTGGCAGCAGACTAAGAGCATCCCTCAGGCAATCTCCGCAGCGTGCACCGGCGTTGCCACAAGCTACCGGATCTGGCAGGGAACTTACTCTGCACTTTTTCTGATGTACCTTGCACCAAACGCTTTCTCCATGACAGCCTATCATCTGGTGCCTTTTGCAATCCTTCTTTTACTATGCGGCGGTATTTTTTACCTTCTGCGCCCGTTGGTCTGCCGTTTTCTTACCGGAACAATGGGAGAATGGATTACCATTTCTTCAGTGCTCAGTTTTCTGTGTGTACAGACTGTAGTCTTTCAAAGTGACAGTTTTTACTGGTATAACGGATCCATGTACTACACCGGTTTCTTTGCCGTCACTTTGTTTTTCCTGGGAACGCTTTTCCGTTACCTTTACAGTGGTAGAACGTTCCTTCTGCTTCCGCTCCTTCTGTTTGCGATCTTTCTGGGCGGTGGCAATTACGTGTCCCTTCTCCCCTGTATGCTGTTGCTGGCAACCGTAACTTTATTGTTGCTTTTACAAAAAAACAAAAAATCCTTGATCTGCGGAACCACAACGATTGTTCTTCTGTCAGCTTTTGCCGTCAGTGCCATGGCTCCCGGCAATCATGTACGGCAGGATGGTATGTGGAAGATTCCCGCATGGAAAGCCATTGCGAAATCGCTGTTGCAGGGTATCCGCTATACTTTTGCATGGACCGGGCTATGGTGGCTTCTGGCTGCCATACTGTTGCTACCTGTTTTTCTGCATATTCTGTGCAGAAAAAGTGACAGCCTTTCCAGGTATTTTTCCCACCCTGTTTTGTTTACCGGATATTTTTACGGACTGTTCTGCTCTATGTCCTGTCCGCTGTTCTATACCATGAACTCCACGGGTCCCGGACGGGCAGTGGCGATCGTGTATTATACCTTTTTGCTGATCAGCTTTGCCGTATTCTTCTACTGGATCGGCTTTATCATCCGAAAACTACATATAAGACTAAATGTTTCAGAGAAAAAGACGGGCTTTGGCAAGTTGAAGCTTGCCCGTTATGCTGCCATGGCAATCCTGTTGGCCGGCATCCTATTCACCGGTCTGTGGCAGGAAACCTCTGCCGCAAAAGCGATCCGGGTACTGGCAGACGGTGAGGCCGCCGCTTATGCTGCAGAATACGAAGAACGACTGCTTCTCTTAAATGACCCTGATGTTACGGATGTAGTACTGACTCCGTTCGTACATCAGCCTGCACTGATCTATACCGGAGATCTCCCCGGTGACCCGGAAGATCCCACCAGCAAAAAGGTTGCTCTTTACTTTGGGAAAAATTCTGTTTGCGTCGATTACAGCAAATAATGCGTCTGATCAGGCAGGTGACTTCGGTCTGCTTGGATACACATAGAAAGGACGCCTCCGGATTCATTGATCTGACTCCGGAAAGCGTCCTTTTATTATTGTATATTTATTCTCTTCGTCTTATTGTCCTTCGTACTTCTCACTCTGCATACGAATCAATTCCGCATCCTCAAAATAGTTGATACGCATTGCACTCTTTACCTCAGACAGGGTCTGGGCTGCCACTTCACGAGCCTCATCACTGCCCTTCTTCAGAATCTCATATACGGCAGGGATATCTTTCTCCAGTTCTTTTCTGCGGTTACGGATTGGCTCCAAGGTCTCCTGCATCACGTTGTTCAGGAACTTCTTGACCTTTACATCTCCCAGACCGCCTCTGGTATAGTGTGCTTTCAGTTCATCCAGATTTGCATAATCCGGCAGGTATCTCTCAAAGTGTTCCGGCTGGCAGAACGCATCCAGATATGTGAATACGGTGTTGCCCTCCAGATGTCCGGGATCGCTGACTAACAGATGCTCGGGATCGGTGTACATGCTCATAATCTTGGTACGCACATCATCGGCGCTGTCTGCCAGATAGATGCAGTTGCCAAGGGATTTACTCATCTTCGCCTTGCCATCAATACCGGGCAGTCTCTGACAGGCTTCGTTCTCAGGCAGCAATGCCTTCGGCTCTACCAGTACCGGTGCATATACAGTGTTAAACTTATGCACGATCTCTCTGGTCTGTTCGATCATGGGAAGCTGGTCGCCGCCTACGGGAACGGTCGTTGCCTTGAAAGCGGTAATATCGGAAGCCTGGCTGATCGGGTAAGTAAAGAAACCTACCGGAATGCTGGCTTCAAAATTACGCATCTGAATCTCGCTTTTCACCGTAGGATTTCTCTGCAGTCTCGCTACGGTCACCAGATCCATGTAATAGAAAGTCAGCTCACACAGCTCGGAAATCTGTGACTGGATAAAAATCGTAGCCTTGGAAGGATCCAGTCCGCAGGACATGTAATCCAGCGCCACTTCAATAATGTTCTGACGCACCTTCTCCGGATTCTCGATATTATCCGTCAGCGCCTGTGCATCCGCGATCATGATAAATGTCTTCTTATATTCACCGGAATTCTGCAGTTCCACACGTCTTCTGAGGGAACCGGCATAATGTCCCACATGCAGTCTTCCTGTCGGTCTGTCACCTGTTAAAATAATCTTGTCCATTTCATCCTCTCAATCCGTCGTCAGTACGACTCAACATCATTGTGTCTATCATACCATTTTTTTCACATCTGTACAACGGTTCGAGAGAACTTTTTCGGAATCGGAGGCTTTCCCTGTTCGCTGCTCTGGCATAAATGGCATACGCGCTTCCACACTATGTTTCAAATTTCTCATGTAAGTACGTCGATAATTTTGTATTCTCACTGTAATCCACAGGGCAGTCAATGATGCAGGGAACTTTCTGCCGGAATGCATCTGCGAGGATCGGCAGTAAATCTTCTGCTTTCTCGACCCGGTATCCCTTCGCATGCATGCTTTCCGCATATTTGACGAAATCCGGATTCTGAAAATCCACAAAACAGTTGTGCCCGAAGTGATCCATCTGTTTCCATTTGATCAGACCATAGCTTGCATCGGAAAAAATCAGGGTCACGATCGGTGTTCCCTCTCGCAGTGCCGTCTCATATTCCTGACTGTTCATCATAAATCCGCCGTCTCCGGAGATTGCCAGTACCTTTTTCTCTGGATAGATCAGTTTTGCCGCCACCGCTCCGGGTACGGCAATGCCCATGGTGGCAAAACCGTTGGAAATCATGCAGGTATTGGGTTTATAACAGTTGTATTCTCTGGCGATCCACATTTTATGTGCGCCCACATCCGAGATCACGATGTCATCCTCTCCCATGAACTTCCGGATATCATGCAGGATCTTCTGCGGTTTCATGGGAAATGAAGTATCGTCGACATAGCTTTCGTATTCCGCTACCATTTCTTCCCGCAGCCGTAAAAATTGCTCCGGTTCCTTTTTGATGTCACTGCGGTACTGGATCTGCTGCAGTGAATAAGAAATATCTCCGACTACCTCTACTTCCGGCTGATACAGCATATTGATATGTGCCGGACGCTGATCGATGTGAAGAATCTTATGTCTGCCATCCGCATTCCATTTTCCGGGTGCAAATTCCACGATGTCATACCCAACGGCAATCACCAGATCCGCCATATCCAGTACCTTGTTCTGGTAGTCCTTCTGGGGAATACCGATGGTCCACATAGAATATTTATTGTTAAACGGGATGATTCCCTTTGCCATCATGGTATTGACGACCGGGATTTTCAGGGCATCCGCGAAGCTGGTAAGCGCCTCTCCCACATGGTTGCGCACCGCACTGTGTCCTACCAGAATAACGGGATGTTCCGCTTTGAAGATCATTGCTGCCGCCTGGTCAATGCTGGAAAAGGAAGCATATTCCTTGTCCCTCTCAGGCTTTTTTAACGGCTGCGTTGCGATGCCGGAGCTGACAGGAAGCTTGGCCACATTGGTAGGCAGATCCACATGACAGGCCCCCGGCTTTTCACTTTCCGCATATTTAAAAGCAATCCGGACAATCTCGTTGACCGAATCCGGGTTTACGATCTGTTTACTTCTCTTGGTGATAGGTGCAAACAGTTCCACCAGATCCAGATACTGATGCGATGTCAGATGCATACGTTCCGTTCCCACCTGTCCGGTAATGGCGATCAGCGGTGCGCCGTCGGAATTGGCATCCGCTGTCCCTGTGATCAGGTTCGTAGCACCCGGGCCTAACGTAGAGAAACATACGCCGGCCTTGCCCGTAAGCCTGCCATACATATCCGCCATAAAAGCTGCTCCCTGCTCATGTCTCACTACAATGACACGGATATCCGACTTCTCCAATGCATTCATCATATCCAGATTTTCCTCTCCCGGAATCCCGAAGACATATTTGACGCCCTCGTTCTCCAGGCATTTTACCAGGACCTCTGCCACGGTATTTTCCTGCTTTTTTTCCTGCATTATGCTCTCCATTCCACAGACTTCTTATCTGTCCTTTCATTTTGCACAATCTCTATAAAACAAAAGAGACAACGCATTCCGTTACTACGGACTTCGTTGTCTCTTTATTCGCATATGGTAGCACAGAACCTATCGAACGTCAATCAGATTCTTCCTATTTTAGTGCATCGTCGTTGTACACAGTAAATTGAAAGTTAGTCAATGATCATTGGCTAACCGGACGAACTCCCGGAACGAAC
>ERZ1034946.372-NODE-372-length-25771-cov-7.151929_pt1 | contig 25771 bp, 8 predicted proteins | sample MGYA00520591_ERZ1034946 | MGnify/ENA primary metagenome ERZ1034946 (study PRJEB33766, sample SAMN09781753) | gut metagenome | biome: gut microbiome | host: Homo sapiens | place: Madagascar | study: EMG produced TPA metagenomics assembly of the PRJNA485056 data set...
ATTAAAACTTCTTTTTCTGAAAACATTAATTTGCTCCTTTTGTTATTTTGTGATTTATTGATGATTACGGCGAGTATGATCTTGTATATTGCTCATTTTTTATTAATGTTTTTATGTTGCTTTTCGAATAAATTATATCTAAAAAATAACAAATAGTCAATATAAAGCAAAACGGACAACTCCGAAGAGTTGCCCGTTTTTATTTTTTATTCGGTTTGCAGATTTAGGTTTATGCCATTGTCTGAAGTAAATCAACAAGTGAAGCAATAACCGTATCGGTATCACCCTTAAGAACAGGAAGTACCTGGTCTACAACACCTGAAACTGTTTCGTTGCCGCCTACAAGACCGGTTACAAGTGAACTGATCTTCTTGAAGTTGTCGCCTGCGTTTACAGTTTCGATTAAGTAGCTGAGAACTGCGATGAGAGTTTCTGAAGAGTTACCCTTAACGTAAATTCTTGTGCCGTAGGTAGCAGCCTGTGATGCGTCGGTAATTACCTTACCGTGGCTTGCAAGCTGTAACCAATTAATGTCGTTAAGCTTAATTCCAAGCGGTGTGCCCTTAATCTTAATCATTCCAAGAATGTTATTAAGAAGAGGAACGATAGCGTCAGCGCCGAGGAGCGGCTTAAGTGTTGCGTTAATATCATAGATATCAAGCTTGAAGTTTGATACGCCAATCTTGCCGAGGAGAGAGTTAAGGTCAACCTTAAGTGCCTTAAGAAGGGCAGGTAAGAGAGTGTTGAGGTCAACTATAGGCTTGACAGCGTCTATAAGTGCAGAGATAGGAGTGAGGAGATTGTCAAGAATCTGGCAAAGTCCGTTATTACCGATGAAGAGTGCAAGGTTTGGAAGCATTTCAAATAATGTTTCGAGAGGAGCATTGAGAATATCCTCAACCTTATCCCAGATAGGATTGATAATGTCAAGAAGAACATTATCATAAGCTTTCTTCATATCTTCTCTGTACTGATACTGAGTCTTAACGTTATACATTGAGAATGCTTCCATAAGAGGAACGATTGATGATGTATAACCGTTAGAACCAGGGATTCTTACGATATCGAAAAGACCGAGGTATGCGTCATTAAGAAGTACATCAAGTACGCCAAATACAGGACGAAGAACCGCAACGAGTGCATGGAAGAATGAATCTCTGTCCTTAACGCCCCACTTAAGAGCTGATGTATTAACCTTTGACCAAGAACCAGCCTTAGCGATTACGCTTGCATTAGCTGCATAAGTTTTGCCGTAAGCTTCGTCTGTAAGGAGCTTAGCAACATTGCTTGTTGAGAAGTCGATACCTGTTTGTGCAAGGAGGGAAACGAGTGAGCCGTCGCCAACCTTAACCTTTTCAACTGCACCGTAAAGACCGGTGAGAAGTGAGTTAACAATGTCATCCTTGAAGAGGAGGCCGCCGATTAAGTTGTTAAGACCGCCTTTAATTAAACTGCCAACAAGGCCGTCAAGCATAGGAGGAAGATTCTTAAGGAAGTCAACGTCTACGCCCTTAGGATATGAGAAGTCGAATGAGCCTGTCTTATATGCGGTGTAATCCCAGAATGCATTAGTAGGTTCGCCTGTTAAGAAGTAGAATACTGCACGAACGATATCATCTTTTTCAGCTATGCTGATTGTAGTGAATACACTTGAGATGATTGACTTGAGCATACTGTTCTTCTTAATAGCGTCAATTGAAGAAACAAGTGATTTGATTGATTTAGCGTTCTTAATAAGAGTGTCTGCCACATAGCGGAGAACTGCAACGAGAACCTCGCCCTTGTCAGCAATTACTTCCTTATTAGTGAACTTGCCTTCGGCATTCATAGCCTGTGACTTAGAGGTTACAACCTTGCCGTGAGCAGCGATTGTTGACCACTTGAAATCAGGAAGCTTGATGCCTGTTTTCTTAAGTAAGCTGTTAATAAGCGGAACAACGATGTCCTGAATGTTGCAAGACTTGAGGTCTGCAAGCTTAATGTTAAGCTTAACGCCTCTAACCTTAAGCAAGCTTGTTAAATACTTGCCGAGGTCCTTGCCAAGAACCGCTGAAATAATCTTATCAACGTCTAAACCTGCTGATTTAGCAGTTTTAACAATGTTTGTAATCGGAGCAAGGAGATTATCAAGAAGCTGGCCGATACCGTTGTTATCAATGAAGTATGCAAGGTTAGGAAGAACTGATGTAATTGTTTCAAATGGCTTGTCGAGAACTTGGTCAACAAAGCTCATAAGAGGATTAAGAACATCAAGAAGTACGTTATCCTTAGCCTTCTTGCAATCCTTCTGATACTGTGCAAATGTCTTAATCTTGCTGTTGCTTACCTGAAGAACATCAAGAAGAGGAACGATTGCACCTTCATAGCCGTTAATGCCGTTTACGCCGACATTGAGTGCGTTAAGGTCAAGCTTAATTGTTGAAAGCTTAGAATCGGCATTCATTGAATCCTTAGCTGTAAGAGTAAGAACACCTTTCTTAAGCTCATAGGTAAGAGCAATCTTGCTTGCTACCTTGCCGTCGCTTCCCTTAATATCAAGAGATGTTGAAGCCTTTGCAATTGTGATATTGCTAAGGTCAATCTTTCCTTCATTAAGGAATACGTTGAGAACACTGTTGAGAGGACGAAGAATTGCAACGAGTGCATGTACGAAGCCCTGCTCAGCCTTTGCGGAGCCATCCTTGAAGCCCCAGTTGATTGTTTTAACTTTCTTCCAGCTCTTAACCTTCTTGAGGGTTTTAGCTGCTGAAGAATAAGTTTTACCGTAGCTCTTATCCATAAGTAAGCCTGCAACACCCTTAGGTGAAACAGTAATGCCTGCCATATTGAGATAAGGTGAAATATTCTTTGTGTCAAGTGCACCGTAAAGTGCCTTAGCAAGTGAAGTGAGGTTAGCGTTTGTAAATACCAAACCGCTTACAACACCCTTAAGATTTGATGCATCAACTACGCCAAAGTTAGTGAGAAGAGCCATAACTGCATCAACTGCACTGTCAAGCTGGGTGATAGCAGATTCAGCATCATAAGAAGAAATACCGTCAGGGTACTTGAACTTTAATGAAGTTCCCTTGTATTTGCTGTAAGCCCAATAAACTTCTGTAGGTGACTGTGTGAAGTCGAGAAGCTTGCCTACAATCTTAAGAAGTCCCATACCGTCAAGCTTACCTGTTTCGATATACTTGATGAGCTTCTTAACGCCTGAGCTTACCTTGTTGTTGCCCATAATCAAACCGATGATTGTGGAAAGGTTATGATTTGTCTTTACAAATTCAACAACATAATCGAGTACGTATACAAGTGTTTGAGCAGGAGTTGTTGTCTTGCCAAGCTTGTTCCAATTAATGTTGTTGAGTTTAATACCTGTCTTTGCAAGAAGGGTATTAATAATAGGAACAATGTTGTTACCTGAAAGAGCATAGCCCTTAACTTTAAGTCCAAGCTCTTGCTTGTCGTTAACTGTGATTAAATCACCGAACGTCTTAGAAACGATACCTTCAAGCAGCGCTGCAAGTGACGGTGATGCGGCACCAAGCTTATCACTCTTAATCTTAAGAATGTTGGCTGCGCCGTTGAGCTCGTTTGCAATAGCCTTAACTGCGCTTGAAACAACAGAAGCAAGTGTAGGAGTTGTTGTATCGTCTAATACAACGCCGATAGCCGACACAAGATTGAGCAATGTTGTTACAGGCTTTTCAAGGAACTTGTCAAGAAGTGAAACTATTGGATTAACAATACCGGTGAATACTTCATCACGGTATGGATTGCTCTTATCTGCAAACTTAGTAGGAGTATCAACTGTGATGCCTGTCTTTTGAGCTATTGTATTAAGAACAGGGTAGAGAGCATTTTCATAAATGCCTGTATCAATAAGAACTACGCCGAGGATAGAGGTGAGAAGTCTGAGTGAGGTTGAAAGACCTGTCATAAATTCATCTCTGTTGCCTGCTGTGATGCCCCAATTAATGCTTACGTTAAGAGTACCGTTGTCATTAACTGCGTCACTCCAACTGTCAAGCTTAGAAAGCTTCTTGCTTGCGTCCTTAATGCCTGTGTCCTTAATTCTTACAGATAATGAGTCAGGAGAAATAAGTCCGTTGACTGCTTCACTGATAAGATTGTATTTTGCTGTTACGTCGGCATTACCATTATTATATGTATAAGAGTATGCATACTTGTCTGTAAGTCCTGCAACAAGTGTTTCGACGAGAGCATAGGTTCTTACTACTACTGTTGTAAGACCTTCGTTTGTGTAGATATCCTTAGGATTAACGTTACCATTTGAATCAGGAGTACGTGCATCCTCGCCATTAAGATAATATAAATAGGTATTAAGTAAATCAATTGTTGCGTTTGATGCATTTGCACCAATGTAATTTGAAAGTAATGAAATTACGCCGACAATAATGTTACTTGTCTTGTTGATTGAATAGCCGTTTACGCTTGAATCCGTAAGGAGAGATGACAATGTTTTATCAAGCTTAGCTATTGTGTCATCAACGTTCTTCATATCGCTGCTCTTATGTGCTGAAATATCAACTGAAGAGTTAGGAGTTGCAACTGCCTGTGTAGTGGCAGGTGATGAATTATTGTTATTGTTGTTATTTTTGTTATTGTTGTTATTTGACTTGAATGAATTGATAAGTGCCTTAACAACGTCAACAAGCTTGCTTACATTAGTAATAAGGAAGTAAGCGTTATCTCTGTCAAGACCTACAAATCCGCTTGATTGCGGTTCAAATGTGAAGCTGTACTTGCTGTCACGTGTAATCTGGAAGATACTGTTGAAAAGGTCTGTAAGAGCACTTGTTTCGGTGAAACCGCCTACTGAATTGAGAAGACCTGTGATAATAGGAAGGTTCTTTTCAAATTCACTGCCCTTAGAGCTTATTACATTGTTTACAAGACCAAGAATAGCGTCAAGCCAATCCTCTACGAATACACCTACAAAGCAGTCAAAAATCTTTGTTGGGTTTGGATTAGCGGCAAAATCCTTGAACTCTGTCATCTTAGAGTTACTTACTGCGCCGTTTGAATCCGTAACAATCTTGCCCTTGTAGCAATATGTCCATGCATCCTTGCTTACACCGTATTTGTCTGCTGCAAGGTTTTCCATAATGTCAAAGAGCTGAGGAATTGCAACCATAATGTTGTTAAGACCTGAGTTGATGACTTTTCCTCCGTCATCATGGCCCTTAACCTGGTCTCTGTACTTAGGAGTGCTAACGTATGTGTCAACTGCAGTAGTGAAGAGGCCTGCAATTTCTGTTACCAATTCATAAAGACCTGCGCCAACCTGTCCGTTTGAAGCTGTGATTGCTTTCTTAAGGATACCCTCAAGGTCGCTGAGCTTAGCATACTTGAGAGCCTTATCGGCAATGTAAATACCTGTAATCTTAGGTACGCCTGCTTCGTATGTGTATTTAACATTGAACTTAGTAGTGCTTGAAACGTTAGCAAGTACATCTGCAAGAGAACCGCTTACGCCATTATAAGAATAGGTATAAGAACCGTCGCTGTTCTTTGTATATGTGATTGCTTTACCGTAGCTGTCTACAACCTTGTCATACTTAAGTACGTAGTTAGGAGTTGCGATAATGTCGCCGGCTGAGAAGTCGGTAGGTGTTTGATAATTGGATGAGAAATCAGAAAGATAACCTGTCTTTTCGTTGCCGTCGTTCCAATAAGTACCGCCGATTTCCTCAAACTTGCCGTCTCTTTGGAGCCAATGCATAAGCTGAGGAAGCATAGCGTTGAGGTCCCAAGCAAGCTGACCGATACCGATGTATGAGCCTGATGATGCATTCATACTTTCAAGCAAACCGTCGCCGACAACGCCATAGAGGAAGCCTTCTTGGTTATTTCTTTGCGAATTGCCGATTTCAGAGAAAAGAATAGGCTCAAGAAGCTCGTTAATTACTACTGTAAGTAAAGGAAGAAGGTTTACGACTGTCTTAATCGGGTCGTTAACAAGATTCTTCCAAACATCGGTAAGAGCGTCCTTAAGATTTACGTTTGTCTTAAGAAGTGACTTAAGCACAGCGTCAACCGCTTTACCGATATCTGTACTTGGGTCAACGATATCGCCGATTGTGTTGTTGAGAATAAGATTTGTAATCTCGGTACCTGCCGAACCTGTAAGGTCAACATTTTTACCGTTGAGAATTTCCTTTTGAGCGTCGGTAAGAATGATACCTGAAGTTTGAGAAGTTTTTTTCTTTACAATATCATCAAGTACGAGTTGAACGTTAAGAAGGAATTTGAAAGAATACTTATAGCTGTATGTATAAGTAGTGTTATCTGTGCCAAGGTCGTTTGTATCAACGCCGAGGTATTCAGATGCAATCTTAGTAACAATGTAGTCGTAAGAAGCTGCAACCCATTCGTTGATTAATGGCTTGCTGTAATTATTTGAATTAGTTACAGAGTCAGACTTAAGTGCATTAATGCCGACACCCGGGTCTGAACGTGAAGCATCAACAAGTGAATTAACAGGCAAGTATTTTGTTTTGTCAATATGTGAACGGTTTTTAGCAAAGCCGCCAAATGAACCTAACAAATTATTGTAATTTGTTGAATTCTTTTTTTGGTTAGCTGCAATAAGAGACCAGAATTCCGAAGTGTAACTGCCTTTAATTGAAGCAGGAACAATGACTGTCTTGTTCTTTTTGTCGGCATATTTATCGTTAAAGGTAACTTCGCCGTCCCTAAAGTAGTTTGTTACAACATTAGTGGTGGCGTTTGCACCGCCGACGCTGGAGAAGAATGCACGCAACTGAGTAAGTTCGTCATCGCTGATGAAGAAACTGTCACCCTCTTGCCAATTTGCATCATATCCTTTTGGAAGCTTAGCATTGATTTCGGAATTAAGCTTGTTGAGGTCAACGCCGTTTCCGTTATTACCGAAACGTACAACCATACCCTTAAGTATATCAGTGTAATACGGAGAAGTGGTTGTGTCGACATTACCGTTCATAAGTGCTTTTTTGCACAAATCGGTCTTAATAGTGTTGCCAACTACATATTCGATATATGACTCGATTTGGTAATCTGTTGTCATGCCCTCTTTTTGTGCAAGAGTCTCGAAAGAAGCATCTTCGGCAACGCCTAATTTAGCGGCAACAGCTTTTCTTGCGATTTCCTTAACAGTGTCATAAACATTGTTTTCGGTGTCGCTTACTGTGAAGCCCTTAAATGTCATAGGAACCTGATAAAGTGATGTGCTGTCAACTGTTTGGTTAAATGTTGCACCGCCGTCGCTTATCAATCTGATAAATTCGCTTGCTGAGATGAAGCTCTGACCGACACCGAAGTCGTAGTAAATAACGTCAGCCAAATCGTTAAGCTTAACGTTGATACCGTATGTTGCATACTTAACGTTAAGTGTGCCCATATAGTTGTTAACAACGGCTTGCTCATCAGCTGTGAGCTTAAAATCAAAGTTCTTCAACTGGTAAAGTGTGGCAGTATCATAAGTGTCACCGATAGCTTCGCCGTTAAGCTTAACTGTTTCAACAGCACCGCTTTTTACAGCTTCGGTATAACGCTTAGCAATTGCTTCTACCTTATCACTGTCTGTACCTTGCTTTATCTTTTGAGCATAAAGGTCGGCTAAATACCAAAGGCTGTTTGTTGAGAACTTGATAGTTTGACCTGCGGCATTGTAGCCTGAAACGGTACGTTCGCTTTCTTTACCGTATAACCATTCGTCAAGCTGATCTCTCGTGTCTTTAGATAAGTCTTTGTTGTCTTTGTACTTTAAGCAAAGGGCAGTAAGTGAAAAATAATCAATTGCGCCCGTTGAACCGCTTAAGTAGTTATAATCTTCAGGATTACCCATACCTTTCTGAATATAACTTGTTACAAAGTCTGACTGGCTTGTCTTTGCAAGTGCGCCGATAAGAGTCGGCTGCAATACGCCGAGTAAATCCTGAAGTGTTGTTTCACTTACGATTTGCTCTTTTTCTTTGGTGGTAAGTTCCGCTGCGGTCTTACCTAACTTTTTAGCACCCTTTTCATAAACAGGCTTGCTTATTGCCTCAATGCCCATGAGAAGGGAAGGCAGCTGGTCTGCCAATTTGTTAAGTGTGTCGAATGCCGAATCGGCGTCAACACTTGTCGTTTTCCAAAGCGGGTTGTCATTACTCTTGGCGAACGCAGTAAATCCAACCGAGCATGTGGTCACGACCATTACTACAGCTAAGAAAAAGCTGAGTATCTTTTTGCTCGTTCTCATATAAATCTCTCTCTCCTTTACATATGATTTACGAACTTGTCGTATGGTAACGCATTTTTTGGATAATGCGCCGAGCAGTATTTGTTCACAGTTTCTACACAAAAAACTGCTTTTTAGGCGCAGGATATCCACACGCGTATTAACAAATACAATATATTTATAACAAATAAAAACTTATAAGTCAATAATTTTATAACATATTTTGAATTTATTGTGAATTTTCACATATTTTTGCATTGATTTTTGACGATAGAGAGTTGCAAAATAGACAATACAACATAAAAAGTCTAACAAACATAATTCGACAGAAAATTGACTGTAAAACGTAATATAATCCATATAAAGTCGGGTAAAATTCTGTTCACTTTGTAAAGGCAAACATCTTTACAAATGTAAATTTTGTGTAAAGTATCACAGCTTTACTTGCGGAAAATCAAGTGTTTTTTGGTGTCAAATTATAAACAAATTGTAAACTTTTAGTTAATAATTTGTGCAAGGTGTCAAAAATAAGTTTGCTTTTTTGGACATTGTTACAAAAATATCATTTGTCGTTTGTCTTTATTGACTTTTTTGTTGCCTTATGTAATAATTATAATGTGTTTAAAGCACATATTGCGCAGTTTTTGGTGCAACGGTTTGGCTTTGCCGACCTTCAGTCTAATTCAGATTGCCTGATGGTCAGAGATTGTGACAGGCTCCCCTGCAATATGTTAACACTTTATTATTCAATTATTTTAAATTTAATGGAGGTAAAAAATGAAAACGAAGGCAAAAAAGTTTTCACATAAGCTTCTGGCATTATTTATGGCAGTGCTTATGGCAGCTTCCTGCTTTACCGGTGCTTTAACTGCTTATGCTGATACTATGAGCAGTGAAAAGACGTATGCCGACGAGTCAATCGAATATAACGATTTGGCGTGGGCTATTCTTTCCGATGAACAGGTAGCTACAGCTTTACTTGACTATGCTGATTTGATGCTTTCCGAATACGGTCCGCAGATTGATAAGCTTCTTGAAAACCTTCCATCAAGTATTACCCAGTATATCACATGGGACAGCAACAGCCGTACACTTAAGCTTAATGCTTTTGGTCTTATTAAAAAAGACATTCCGGTACGTACTCACAGTGTTGATGAAATTTTCTATACACTTAGGGGTGTCGCTGATCTTCTTAATCAATATGGTAACTTACTCGGTGATGCCGGCAACCTTAACTTTAAGGCTGTTGCTACTAAGGATTGGAATATCACAAGAGAAACTGCATCTTCAACTGATATTTTAAGAAGCGTAATCGGTATTTTCCAAAACCTTTCTTGCGACTATAACGGCGCTGATATTTTAGGCCAGGTGCTTAGAGGTAACTTTAATCTTGGTACTCTCGGCAATGTTGCAAACCTTGACGTATACAAAATTATTGGTAACCTTTTGGGCTTTACAGATACGAAGTATAAAACAAACTTAGTATACAATGTTGCTCAAAACCTTATTTTCCAATATACTAATTGGTATACAGAAGATGAAATTAATAATTTCAAGAACGGTACTGCAACATGGGTTTATGATGACCAGCTTATTAATAAACTCACAACAGAGCTTCTTGATAAGATTAGTGTACTTGTTACATATAATCAAGAATACACAGATGCTGATTCGCAAACAGCAATTCAGGATACATCGGCTACACGTTATTTGAAGATTAAAGCTGAAATGAAGGCAAGCGGTTCTGACTATGCTACTGCAGCTGCAAAGCTTGGTTATGACCCTAACCTTATATATTCAGATGAATTTAAAGATGATGATGGTAATCCTCTTAACGTTCTTCTCTTTGCTTACGGTGCTCCTGACAAAAACGGTTATGCAACAGCATCAACCACAAAGGTAACACTTAAGGCAACCGATAATCTTTTTGATTTCGGTTACAGAGCTCTTGACCTTGCTTGGGATACAGTTCTCAAGGGTACAGTCAAACTCCTTCACGTAAATGACGGATTTGATAAGGGTCACGGCGCTAACTTTGATAACAACTATTATTATTTCTTCGACCAAAAGGGCGAGTGGAATGATAATGATGTTGCTGCAAACTATACACAGGCTAAGCTCGATCAATGGGCAAATGCAGTATATAAGGATTATAAGTTTGATTCAGCAAAGGATTTCCTTGCTTATGTTAAGAAGACGGTAACTTATGACCGTACAGCTGCCGAGGACTCAACAGGTTCTTGGAAAGATATTGACGCAACGAGACTTTTCGCTAAGTTAAGATACAGCCCACTTGCTGATTACGGCTTTAACGTAACAACAGGTCCTATCAATCTTTACTTTGCAGAAACAGGTACTCCAAACCTCGATAAGTTCTTTAGCGAAAGCTATTCAAAGTACAGCTCAATGGTAGCAGGTTTTAATGACGCACTTGTTGCAGCAGTTAAGGACTTGTTCCCACAGCGCGACAACGTTATCGGTACACGTCCTGAAATGACAACAACCGGTGATTTTGCAACTATTGATGCAGCAGCAATTAAGTCAATCGTTTCAACACTCGTTGGCAACGCTTGCAAGATGGTTCAGTACACAGCAGACGCTACAGATGCTAACATTCTTAAAGCTTTCTACGCAAAGAACGGCGCAAGCGCTGCTCTTACAGAGAAGAATCTTGAAGCAGCAATGATTCCTATGCTCGTTGCTTGCATTGGTCAGGTAAATCTTGGCGCAGGCAAGCTTGAGAAAATTATCCATCCTTCTGATTGGGACGGATGTAAGGACGCAGAAGCAGTAGCTTATGTATGCCTTAAGGAGTATTTATCATACTCAATGCCTAACAAGGATTATTCAAAGCTTGTTAATATTGGCAGCGACGGAACAATCAATGCAACACTTGAAGGCACAATTCTTCCAATGGCTCGTGACGCAGTTGCTTATGTAATTGAGGCTTACGTTCCTCTTGAGGACGAAAACGGCAATACTTGGAAGACAGAGTCAGCAGCTGTTGATTCTAAAACAACACTCTTTGACCTTCTTAATTCTGTAGTTTGCTACTACGGCGGCGACCATGCAATGGAGAAGGCTGTAAATAAGGGCGAAAGAGCTATGGGCGTAGGTGCTCTCCTTGGTATTTGTGATCAAAACGGCAACAGCCTTATCACAACAAAGAATACTCTTTGGGAAAACATTAATGCAATAGCTAATAAGCTTATGCCTGTTCTCGGTACACTTCAGGGTACAGGTTATGCTAAATTCAATTCAGAGGAACTTATTTGGAACAACATTGTTCTTTCATTCCTTGATATTGGTAAAGAAAATTCAAAGACAGGTCTTTGCGGCGTATCTAACTTCCTTAACCAGTTATTTACAATCGTTTCTGCACAGCCTATCCAAAAGACTTCAATCGTCGTAACAATTTATGATTTACTTAAGGATCTCATTAACGGATTGTTTGGCGCACGTTACAGCGGACAGAGCTTTAAGACAATTGTTCCTGATGCTACAAGTGCTCATCCATTTGATGATTTCTTCCAGGTTAAGGTACTCGCAGGTACAGACGGTAAGAACTTGGGTGCATTCCAGAAGCTTATCTGTAACTTTGTAGAGTTCGGCGGATACGGTACAAACGGTCCTAAGACCTACTCTGATTCTATTATCAGAGGTATCTGTTTCGCAGTACAGGCAGTTAACAGCTTCCTTCCTAATGCATTGACTACACTTGGTCAGCATCAGCTCAAGATGGCTACTGCTTCATTCGGTTCTAACACCGTAACAGGCTGTACTTCAGGTGAACCTTATGATGATGTACTTACTGTTACAAACAACTCGGTAGGTATCAATGCATCGTACATCAAGGACGGCAAGGCTACTCAGCTTTCACGTTACTATGTAAAGATTACAAGCGTGCTTCAATATGATGTTTATAATCCGGAAACTCCTGAGGAATTATCTTTCCCTGAAACTCCTATTGAGCCGGGTAAGAATGCTGAACTTAATATTTCAGTTCCGTTCGAAGTTTCAGGTTCTGATACAACAAACACATGCCGTGTTGTTGTAAATTATGATATCGTTGATGATCAGGGCAATGTTCTTTATGGAGGCAATACTGTAACAGCTTATAAGCTTCTTACAAGTGAAGTAAGCTTCAGAAATGCTCTTTATGATGCTGATTATAACTTCAACTCTACATTCCAGCAGACAGACGGCACTGACAGAGAAGAAAACGGTGTAACCGTTCATTCTCTTACAGGTATCGGCGGTAATATCTCTGCAAACTATCCCGAAAAGATGGTTATCGCTTCTAACAAGCTTAACGAAATCGCTCAGTATTCATTCTTTATGAAGGGCGGCAGTAAGGAAAAGAGCATTGACGGTGTATTCTTCTTTGACAGAAAATCCGGCTATGAATCAAATAACCTTACTACTGCAGCTAAGGCATTCGATGATTCTAATTTAACAACAGTAGATATCGGCGAAAATAACGCTATTGCTCGTTGGGATAAGTCAACAGGTGATCTTCTTAAGATTGGTATGTATGACTATCGTGTAGAAACATCTGCAGGCTCAGGCGAATTCGGCGAATGGCAGCGTAACCGTACAAACGGTTCTACAGGTAGCGGCCTTGGTGCTGTTGACTACTACAGAGGTTATACTTCTGAGGAAATCGGTAACATTTCAAAGCAAAATGAGGGCAAGGAGATTGAAACAAGAACTCACGTTGCATTCACTCTTCAGGAAGCACTTGATGCTAAGATTATTGCCGGTTACCATATCAATGAAAGCGGTATTTATGATACAATGTATCTTAAGACCGGTGGTAAATATAACTATGATAACATCTTTAATATGGTTACACTCGGTACCGGTATTGATGCTATCTATATAAATACCTCAAAGCAAACATTTGGTTCAAATGCTGTTAATAACTACAGACCGTTTGGTTTCGACGGTGAGGCTACTGTTAAGACCGGCACTTATGATGTTAATGTTAACTTCTATAATTCAGGTTCTTATAAGACAGGCAGCTTCCAGCTTGTTATCGGTGAAAGCGGTTCAGCCGGCTCACTTGATAAGAACTATAAAGAACTTGCCAATATCATGGCTAACTATAAAACATCCGACTTCAAAGAGGATGCATCTATCGGTTCAGTTTATGATTTGGCTAAGGATGCTCTTATGAATGTACTTAGCGTTCAGTCAGCTCCTTACACTGCTGAATCAGCTCTTACTCAGTCAGATAAAACAGAGTATGCAGTTAAAACTTCAGTTACAACTTCCGCAACAGGCGATCGTGCATACGTTCCTTACTCAACCTCTAACGAAACAGTAACATTTACTGTAAAGGGTACTCAGGTAAGCTACACAATCCCTGAATCGGTTAAAGCAACTGCTTATGTCGGCGGCACAGTAGACAGTACAGGTGCAACCAGCGGCGGCGTAAAGGGAATTTACTATTCCGATGAGAAATGTACAATGCCTATTTACTCACCAAAGCCGCTTACATCATCAGATGTTAAGAATGGCAAGGATGCTGCATTGGCTAATGTAACACTCGGTCAGGACGGTAACTATTACCTTACTAACTCAGTTAAGTATGCTACAAAATGGGATCTCGATACATATCCTGGCGGCCCATGGCAGAAACCGACAACTACTCAGGCTACAAACAAAGATAACGAGCCTCTTTATAATCAGGTTCAATATGTATACAGAAATGCTGAAGGTAAGAAGTGCAACTCAGGCGATAATTGGGCATGTAAGTTCCCATCAGCTGAGTATCAGCTCATTCCTAACTCAGGCGAGATGGATTCAGTAGATAATCGTGGTATTGCTACTCAGGCTAATGACAGACTTGAATATGTTCTTAGCGTAGTTAAGTCTCACCTTATCAGCTCATCATCAACACTCTACAATGAGATTTCTGAGCTTAGAAATGGTCTTGAAGAAATTAACTTTGATATTCTTACATATAATAAGATGGTAGAATATGCAAAGAAGGCTGAACAGCAGTATACAGTTGACGTTGATTACGTTGACGCAACAACAGGCAAGACTGTTGAAAGAAACGGTATGTCTTATGTTGACGCTGCTAAGCTTATGAATGACCTCAAGAATGCAGGTACTAAGTTTACTTATACCACAGCTTCTGAAGTATCTTCTGTTCAGGCAAAAGAATACGTTAAACTCTTTAACATATTCGCTTCTGCAGTTATTGAACGTGGTTACCAGGGCAAGCAGCTTGAAAGTGAAATCAAGTGCGCATCGGGTAATGCTTACTCAATGCTCAAGGCAACACCTGCTACATACAATGAAGACGGTACAGTTGCTACTGAAGCAACCGTATCTAAGAATGGCGTAGCAGCTAACCCACGCTTTGGTTCATTTGATGCAACAGGTAAGCTTGTTAACGAAGGCGCAACAAAGTACTCATCAGCATCTTGGAACAGATACGTGAGAGCTCTTGCTGCCGCAGTTGACCTTGCTAACTATGGTAACGGTTCTTATAAGTATAAGAATTCCGGCACATTCAATATCAATGACCGTAAGAACTATGACGCTCAGCTTGCTAAGATTTACAATGTTGACACTGAACTTCAGGCAGCTGAAATCGGTCTTACCGAATTCGAGAGCTGTGAGCTTACTGTAACTCCTGTTGCAGGTGCTAAAGTAACAATCGACGGCGTTGCTTACTCAGGTCCTGTAGCTGTAGAAAAAGGTCAGGTTGTTTCAATCAATGTAACAGCAGAGGAAGGTTATACTCTTAAACCTGAACTTACTGTTAACGGCGACAAACTTACATTTGACGATACAGCAACAGCATTCCCGTATAAGCTTACTGTTACAGGCAATACTACAATCGTTCCTTCGGTTGAGTCATTGGCTCCGTCAACTCATAATGTTACTGCTTCACTTGTTGTAGCAACATCCGCAAATGGTGCTACTAACAATAAGGGCGTAAACGGAACATATAAAGTAACTGTTTATGATGAAGCTAACGGCGTTGTTCTTGAAAAGCCATTTGACCTTACCACTGATGCAAACGAGATTAGTCTTGACCTTGCACCGGGCACATATACAGCAACAATTACTTCTGAATTTGCTCTTGCACGTACAGTAAGCATTGTTGTTGGTGACGCTGATATTGCAGGTCCTGCAATTGCAATGATTGTTTGTGACTATAATAAGGATGGTAATGTAACCGGTACAGATGCAACTTCGGTTTATGCAGCCGCTTCTAAGGCTATTGATCTTCGTTATGACCTTAACGGTGACGGCTCGGTAACCGGTACAGATGCTACAACCGTCTTTGCTCTTGCATCTTCAACTATTGCACTTCCTACTGTTACTATTAAGTAATAATCGTTTCTATACTTCTTAGGGGCGAAAGTCCCTAAGAAGTTTTACTTGAAAATTACGATAACTTGTGTTATCATTTAATTAAGCAGAGCTATGGCTTTGCTTTGTCTTGATATATTCGGCTTTTGCCGTTTATATACTATGCCCGCTTTGGGCGGGGAGGCTATGGGCAGTTTCGTTTAGTAAATATTTAATGTTTCACGGTGTTTGGCTTTTGCCAAAGTTGCTTGGTTTCATATTTTTATGTTTTCTGACCGATTTTGTCTTTGCCCTTCACGGCGATTCTGCTTCTCCCCAAATTAAGCGAATTTTTTTAACAAGGAGGTAACACCAATGAATACAATTGCAAAAAAACGAGTAGGTGTTATTTTCGGTACACTTGCGTTTTTGGTTTTTGTTGCGCTTGTTGTGTGCCTTCCTCGTACTTCGTATGCTGCTGCGCTCGGAACGGAGAGCCCGAACGTTTATTGCACATACACAGATTCTAACGGCAAACAATACGACGGTGATAAGTTACCTGCCGGTACATACGACGTCAGCTTTTATTTAGAGGGCGTTACCGAGTTATCGGTTGTGCAGGTTACATCAACCTATTCTTCGGATGTATCGGTGCAGAGTGAGCCTAAGACTCTTCTTTCTGATAAGGTTGCCGGCGTATCTTCGATGGGAACCGTAACAAATGATTCTAATTTGGTATTCGGCTTTGTTTCAGATGCTGACACTTGTTCATCTGTAACAAAGGACGGCACGTTGCTTGCAACCTTCTCGGTTACTTTTGCAAAGGATTGTGACGCCGCTGATGTTATTTCAGTTTCAACAGACCCAAATAAGACTTTCATTATGGTTAATTATAATGACGGATTTGGCAATGAGTATGCTCTTGTTAAAGAATTTGCCGATTATCCCGGTTCTCTATATTTAATGACCTGTGACGTTTCACCGTCAACCGGTCATAGCGTAAACGGCTCGCTTGTTATTATGACAGATGCGAAAGGCAATACTGCCAACAGTCCTGTTTACGGCGAATATACTGTTAACGTATATTCCGATTCAGCTCGTACCGAGCTTGTCGGTACAACCACATCATCACTTAAAGATGGTGTAAACGCTTTCTCTATTGATTCGTTAAAGGACGGAACCTACTATCTTTCAATCTCGTCTGATTATGCAATAACTCGTAATGACGTTACCGTTATCGTAAACGGTGCCGATATTACTAATGCGGTTATTCCTATGATGGCATGTGATTTTAATAAGGATGGTATAATTACAGCCACCGACGCAACAAGTGTATATCTTTTTGCTTCAAAGCAGACGGATTTAAATTATGACCTTAACGGTGACAGTTTAGTAACCGGTACAGATGCTACAACTGTTTATGTTTGTGCATCAGGTTCCAATTACTATAACGGATTAGAGATAAAGTGATTTTTTCAAAATAAATAAAGGGGATTTCTAAGTGAAAAAGACATTTAGAAAAGCAATAGCTGTTCTTCTTGCAGTTCTTATGGTTGCATTCTCCGTTCCGTTTTCTGCGTTAGCTGCCACTAATGGTGTAGCTGATATGTTCGGTTCAACAGATTATACTGTTACTCAGAACAGAAAATGGTGGGTTGATGATGGCGTAGATACAAGCCTTTCAAAGCTTCAGTCAACTCCTGAATATCGTGGCTATGCTAATGATGACGTTAGTGGTGGTTCGGTAGATTTCGGTGGTGAAATCGTAGATTATGCGAACAATGGGCTCGAAGACCATCGTAATGACTATAAGCCTGTAGTTGCTGCAACAGTTTCCAACTTGGGTTCAAAACAAGAAGCTGAAGCTGCCATAGCAGACGGTACATTCGCTAAATACAACAAGCAGTACATTAACCAATATTATGGCGTAAATGCTGCACATACTTATGAGGCTGTTAAAGCAGCAGGTAATATTGTAAACCCTGCTCATGTTAAAGCAGGTCAGCGTATTGCTATTACAGTTGAAATCGGCGGATTTGATGTTGTCCAATCAGGTCAGTTCAAAGGTAAATTCAACAATGAATATCTTCAGGCGTCCACTCCGGGAACTCTTACTAAGGCACGTGATAATTGGAAAATTAATACAGGTGACAAGGGCGCAATTAAAAACGGTACTGCATTCTATTCAGATGCAATGCAGTTTAATAGTTCAAGGTATAATAATGATGAAGGTATATTTTATGGTGCTATTACAGGCGTAGCAGCCGGAAACGGTCAGCAGACAACTTCCAACTACATTGGAGTTGGTCTTGATGGCACACCAAAATTCGGTAAGTACGGTATGGTTTGCTATACTTATGCATTCGAAGTAATTAAGGATTGCGACCTTTCCGAAGTTTTTACATTTAATACCGATATTGCAGGTACAGAATTTGAGCCTTACTACAGAGCTTCACTCGACGGTACAGGCGAACCTTCATGTAATGCTGCAAATCCTGAATTGTTCCTTATTACAGGTGACGATACAAAAAGTACTTTTGCTAACTGGGCATTAATTTGGACAGATTATGCAAAGGATTCAACACCTGAAACTAAGACTTATACTATTACATTTAATGACATCAACGGCAAGACTGTTGATACGCAGACAGTTAAAGAAGGCGAAACTCCAACAGTTCCTTCAACAAATACTGCTGCAACTGTAAATTATAAGAGCGATAATAAGCACGAAGTAACAACTTACTCATGGCCTGAAGTATCAGCTGCTACTGCAGATACTACTTACACTGAGGTTGCTACTAAAGCTGAGGAAAATTGTGACATTACTTATGCAGAGACAAGTAAGCATACACTTGTTTCAGGTACTGTTCTTACAGGAACATGTACTGTATGCAAACATGTAGATACTCAGACTAAAGACGATAAGCTTGACGGTACAGCTTACTATGCTGCACTTGATGCTGCAAAGGCTGTTGACGGTTCTAAGTACACAGCTGAATCTTATGCTAAGGTAACAGCTGCTCTTGAAACTTATGCTCAGGCTAAGGTTGAAGCTTATACAGATCAGGCACAGGTAACTGCTGCTGCTACTGCTCTTGAAAATGCAGTTAAGGGTCTTGAGGCTCTTCCGACATCAGATGTTTATACTTACACATTCGTTGGCGGTAAAACTCAGACTGTAACAGTTGATAAGGGTGCTGCTCCTACAGCTCCTGCTAACACAGCTGCTACAACAGTTGATAACAACGACGGTACTCATACAGTAACAACTTACACTTGGGAAAAGACAGGCGAATTCACATTTGCTGAAAAGGCAACTGCTGATACTAAGGATTGTACTTACGGTGAATACACAACTGTAACTCCTTCTACAATTGTTAAGGCAGGTACTGAAAAGGCTACATGCTCAGTATGCGGTCACGAAAATGTAAGAGACCTTGCTAAGCTTGACGGTACAGCTTACTATGCTGCACTTGATGCTGCAAAGGCAGTTGACGGTTCTAAGTACACAGCTGAATCTTATGCTAAGGTAACAGCTGCTCTTGAAGCTAACGCTAAGGATACTGTTGAAGCTTATACAGATCAGGCACAGGTAACTGCTGCTGCAACTGCTCTTGAAGATGCAGTTAAGGGTCTTGTTCTTGTTGAGGTTTATACAATCACATTTACAAACGCTGCAGGCACTGTAGTTGATACTCAGAAGCTTGCTGCAGGCGCTACTCCTGTAGCTCCAAAGACAAATACTGCTGATACAACTGCTACACCGGCAGGAAGTAAACAGCACAGCCATACAACTTATAGCTGGCCGGCAGTTTCTGCTGTAACAGCAAATGCTAACTATGACGAAGTTGCTAAGGTTGTAACAGAAGATTGCACAAAGGGTAAACCTGTTGTAACAGAGCCTACACTTGATAAGCCGGGTTCAGAAGTTACAAGCTGTACAATTTGCGGTCAGGTTCTCGAAACTAAGGTTCTTCCTCAGCTTAAGGGTTATGATATCACAGTTACTAAGACTGCTTACGGTACAACAACTCTTAACAGCGAGGACGCAACAAACGGTAAGACTACTAAGGTTATTGCTAACTCAACTGTAACTCTTACAGCTCAGGCTAATAAGGGTGCAGAGTTCGTAGGTTGGAAGGTTGCTAACAAGCTCGTTTCAACTAACGAAACATATTCATTCACAGCAGTTGCTGATACAGAGGTAACTCCTGTATTTACAGAAACAGCTGAATCAACATTCGTAGTTGTATTCATTGATATGTACGGTAACGTTGTATCAACTCAGGAAGTAACAAGCGGTGCAAACATTAAGGTTCCTGCAACTGCTCCTATCTATCCTGGTTATACATTCAAGGGCTGGGCTCTTACAAACGATGAGATTACCGCTCTTACAGAAGGTAAGACCATCAGAGCTATCTATGAGAAGGATGCTACTCAGACTTACACAGTTAAGGCTGCAGGCGCAACAATCACAGTTAACGGCACTGACTACACTGGCAAGGCTGAAAATGTTGCATACGACGCTAAGGTAACAGTTACTAAGGCAGGCGCAACATCATGGACAGTAAACGGCGCAACAGTTGGTTACGGTGAATCATACTCATTCTTCTGTGCTTCGGATATCGAACTCACAGCAGTTACAAAGGCTGATGACACTTCTAAGACTCAGGTTGCTATCGTTTCAACAACTCGTCCTTCAGCTACAGATTGTGACGTTCTCTTTGTTGCAACACGTACTGTTGCTGATAATGAGACAGTAGTTAGCCAGGGCTTCGTATACGGTAAGAATGTAACAGCTTCTGACCTTGCACTTGAAAACGTTGGCAATACTGCATCAGGTACAAATCCTGGTAAGGTTAGAGTTATTTATAACAACACCAACGCTTCACAGCTTGGTTTGAACTACGGTCTTACTGCAAAGACAGGCGTTGCCGGCGCAAGAGCATTCGTAGTCACTAAGGATGCAGATGGTAATGTTCATACTTACTATTCAGAACCATCACTTTACGACTATAATGCTTAATTAACACAATTTAGCAAAGCTTTCACCTCTGCCTTAAGGGGTGGAGGCGAGCTTTGATAAATTAAGGAGGACACACCTAATGAAAGAGCTTTATACAAAGCCGGTGTCAGAGGTTAATGAATTTTCTCAGACAGCTGATGTTATTACTACATCCGGTGGTACTGACTGGGGCTTCGGTGGACAGGACTAATCTGACACTTTGATTAAAGCATTTGGAGACGGCAGAAATGCCGTCTCTTTTTGCGTTTTAAAAACCTTGAATAAAAAAATAAACTAAATATTAATCATTCCCGAATATGACATTTTACCTTTATTTGTATATTGACAAATAATTAACAAACATATAAAATGATATTGTAATTTATGACATAAGACGTATATTTTAGAGGGAGAATACTATGTCAAATAAGGAGTATGAATACAAATTCGATACTGTCAAGCCGCCTGAGGATAGGGTGTACGATGACAGAGTGATGCATTATTATGAAAATCATTCAAACGAGCCTGCACGTCCTTTGATTTTGGCACTCGGCAAGCATATTACAGACAGAGTTTTGTATAAATTGCCGTGGCTTCCAAAGGTAGGTAAAGAGCTTACCGTTAACGACCCTGAGTATTGGGGGCTTGCTTCAATTGTAACAGACGAGATGGCAGAGGTTGCCCTTAAGATGAAGGTACACAAGGGTATGAAGCTTAAAAAAATTATGAAAGCTACGGGCAAAAGTGCCGCTTACCTTGAGCCGCTTCTTAAGGAAATGGCAAATGTAGGTCTTGTTGAATTTAATTGGGAAAATCCTGAGCATGAAAAGCAATATATGCTTCCTATGTTCGTTCCCGGAAGCGCAGAATTCTTTAATATGAAATGGGATAATATTTGTGAGCATCCGCAGGTTGCAAATTTCTTTGAGCGTATGACCCAGCTTCCGCTTGAAGCAATTACGCCGATGGTGCCTCCGGGAGGCGCCGGAATAGGTATGCACGTTATCCCTGTTGAAAAGGCAATTTCAATGGAAAATCAGTCTGCTGATGTGGAACATATTTCTCATTGGCTTGATAAATATGACGGCAAATATGCGGCAGGCCCGTGTTCGTGCCGTTATAGCCGTGCAATGTGCGGCGAAGGCTGTGCCGATGACCCTGAGGATTGGTGTATCGGTGTCGGCGATATGGCGGATTACCTTGTTGAAACAAATAAGGGCCACTATATCACACGTGAAAAGGTTATGGAAATTCTTCAGCGTGCCGAGGATAATGGTTTTGTTCACCAAATTACTAATATCGACGGTGAAAATAAAATTTTTGCTATCTGTAATTGCCAGGTAAAGGTATGCAATGCGCTTCGTACTTCTCAACTTTTCAATACGCCTAATATGTCACGCTCGGCGTATGTTGCTAAGGTTGAGGCTAAGGATTGCGCAGCCTGCGGCAAGTGTGTTGAATTTTGCCCTGCCGGTGCCGTTAAGCTCGGTCAAAAGCTTTGCAAAAAAGACGGCTCTGCTGTTACATATCCTAAGCAAGAACTTCCTGACGCAGTTAAATGGGGCAAGGAAAAATGGTCGCCAGTTTATAGAGATAAAAATAGAATTAATTGCTACGATACAGGTACGGCGCCTTGCAAGACTGCCTGCCCCGCTCATATCGCAGTTCAAGGCTATCTTAAAATGGCGGCTCAAGGCAGATATACCGATGCTTTGGCTCTTATTAAAAAGGATAACCCTTTCCCTGCGGTTTGCGGCAGAGTTTGTAATAAGAGATGCGAGGAGGCTTGCACAAGAGCAACTCTTGATGAAGCGGTTGCTATTGATGACGTTAAGCGCTTTATCGCTCAAAAGGACCTTGACAGTAAAACAAGATATATTCCTAAAAAAGTAATACCTTCAAATAGGGGCGAGTTTAAAAATAAAATTGCCATTATCGGCGGCGGACCGGCAGGCCTTTCCTGCGCATATTATCTTGCACTTACGGGATACAGACCTATAGTGTTTGAAAAGAATGAAAAACCCGGCGGTATGCTTACTTACGGTATCCCGTCATATAAGCTTGAAAAGGATGTTGTTGAGGCGGAGATTGACATTATTCGTGCGCTTGGTGTTGAAATTAAATGCGGCGTAGAGGTCGGTAAGGATATCACTCTTGACGAACTTCGCAAGGATGGATATGAGGCATTTTATATTGCTATCGGCTGTCAAGGTTCAAGAAAATCGGGATTTGACGGCGAAGACACAGACGGTGTTATGAGCGCTGTTGATATTCTCCACGAGATTGCCGAAAATCACGACCTTAACCTTAAAGGCAATAAAACCGTTGTTATCGGCGGTGGTAATGTTGCCGTTGATGTTGCTCGTTCGACTAAGCGTTGCGGCGCTGATGTTTTGGGTATGTTCTGCCTTGAAAGCAGAGCGGAAATGCCTGCGAGCGAAGAGGAAATTTTTGAAACCGAGGACGAGGGTATTCAAATAAACAACGGCTGGGGCGTTAAGGAAATTCTTACGCAAAACGGCAAGGTGACGGGCATTGTGCTTAAAAAATGCACAAGTGTTAAGGATGCTAACGGCAAATTTAACCCTCAGTATGACGAAAATGATACTCAAACAATTGAATGTGACCGTATTTATCTTTCAATCGGTCAGTCAATTGAATGGGGTAATCTTATCGACGGTGAGGCAGTAGAACTTGGCAGAGGTAACGCTCCTCAGGCGGACAGTCTTACTTATCAAACAGAGCAAAAGGATATTTTCGTCGGCGGTGACGTTTACACAGGCCCTCGCTTTGCTATTGACGCTATTGCTGCAGGCAGAGAGGGTGCAGAGTCAATCCATAGGTTTGTTCATTTCAACGCAAGCCTTACAGTCGGCAGAAACAGACGTGATTTCATAATGCTTGATAAGAACGATATCCTTGTTGACAGTTATGATAATTCCTCACGTCAAATCCCGAATATTAATAAGAAAATTGACGCTAAATCTTCGTTTAAGGATGCTCATCTTCCCCTTACAGAGGAACAGGTTAAAAAAGAAACTGCACGATGTCTTGGCTGCGGTGCATCCGTTGTTGACGAAAACAAGTGCATAGGCTGCGGAATTTGTACTACCAAGTGCGAATTTGATGCAATTCATCTTTTTAGAGATAATCCCGAATGTAGCACAATGGTTAATTCAGATGATAAGATGAAAGCAATTTTGCCTTATATGATTAAGCGTAATTTCAAGATTAAAAAAGCTCAAAAGGCTAAAAAGGATTAATTATGCACGAACTTGGTATAGTTTTTCATATCATTAACGAAATTGAAGATGTAGGCAAGGAAAATGAGCTTAAAACGGTATCGTCTGTTACGGTTGAAATAGGCGAGGTTTCGGGTGTGCTCCACGATTATCTTGAGGATTGTTGGAAATGGGCTTGCTCAAAGAGTGAGCTTATGAATGGGGCAGAACTTAAGGTGGAAGTTATCCCGGCAGTAACGTATTGCGAAAGCTGCAAGGGCGAATACAAAACCGTAGAGTATGGTAAAATTTGCCCTTACTGTCAAAGCGAAAACACCTATCTTCTTTCGGGTAATGAAATTATGATAAAGGAAATTGAGGCACGGTAGCATATTAATGCGCTCTGTCTTGATGATATGATTTTTATTTAACTTTTTTTAGAGGAGGAAAATGACAATGTTATTCCAAATTTACGGCGATATGGCAGGCTGGCAACTTCTCGGTTGGGTAATGGTCTTTGTCGGTCTCGTCGTTATGAATGAAATTGCAAGGCGAACAAAAGCAGGCGGAATTTTTTGCTTCTTTGTTTTACCGGCAGCACTGACGGTATATTTCATTGCAATTTATATCGGTGCAGCTAAGGGAGCCGATTGGGCACTTCAAAATGATACCTATGTTCATATGAACAGCTGGTTCCATTATGCAAAGCTTTATGCGGCAACAGCAGGTTGTATCGGCTTTATGATGCTTAAATATAAATGGGGCATCGGCAAAAAAGATTGGTTTAAGGTGTTCCCGTTTGCAATCGTCGCTATCAACATTCTTATCGCAGTCGGTTCTGACTTTGAGTCGGCAATTAAGGGCGGAATTTCAGGCGGCTGGTGGCTTTCGTCTGAAAATGTATGGCTCTATGGCGGCTGGTGGAACTGGGTGAACGGTATCGCCGGTATTATAAATATTTTCTGTATGACAGGTTGGTGGGGTATCTATTTATCAAAGAATAAGCAGGATATGCTGTGGCCTGATATGACATGGTGCTACATTTTGGCTTATGACCTTTGGAACTTCGAATATACTTATAATAATCTCCCTACTCACTCTTGGTATTGCGGCCTTGCACTTCTTCTTGCTCCTACATTTGCAAATGCATTTTGGAATAAGGGTGGTTGGATTCAAAACAGAGCTAACACGCTTGCACTTTGGTGTATGTTTGCTCAGGTATTTCCGCTTTTCCAAGACAAGAGCCGTTTTTCGGTTCTTACATCCGTTTATGCAGACGGATATATGGAACCTACAGTTCCGCCAACAAACGCAGACCCTACAATGCAAGGTGTAATTGCTATTATTGCTCTTGTGGCTAATGTTTGTGTATTCGCTTCTATTATTAAGCGTGCAAAGGAACAAAAGAAAAATCCTTATAAAAACGAAATATTTACTGACCAAAAAGATTATAAGCTTGCACTTGAAAGAGTAGCTGAAAAAGCTCGCAAAGCAGCTTAATCTTTATAAAAATTCAAAAAACAACGCCGTCGATTATTCGACGGCGTTTTAAATTATTAATGAAGCGGATAAACCGTGCTTCGTCGTTGCTGACTCCGTATCATTCAAAATAAATTTCTTAATATTTTTATGAAATTTATTTCTCGCTTACTACGTAGCTCCTCCTCTCAAAATCTGCCGTACAGTTGTGTGTCAGATTTTGAAATAAACCGTAGGGGCGACCATCGGTCGCCCGTTTTACAAACATGGAATTTCAATCGGGGTCCCCGAAAAGCAAAAGCTTTTTGACGAGTCACAGGTTCGAGCCAAAAATATCCGATTGACACAAGAAAACAATATGACGGGCTCTAATAAGAAACAAAGATACTACGAAACAGTCCACCGGACTGTTTCTCAGACTGTCGATAAAGTGGCTAAACCGTGCCGTGCTTAAATATCATAAATTGAAATCGTAGGGCAAGGGAGATTCCCCTTACAGGGGAAATGTCACGAAGTGACAAAAGGGTTTGCCGAATCGCA
>ERZ1034946.373-NODE-373-length-25709-cov-7.059835_pt1 | contig 25709 bp, 21 predicted proteins | sample MGYA00520591_ERZ1034946 | MGnify/ENA primary metagenome ERZ1034946 (study PRJEB33766, sample SAMN09781753) | gut metagenome | biome: gut microbiome | host: Homo sapiens | place: Madagascar | study: EMG produced TPA metagenomics assembly of the PRJNA485056 data set...
ATTTATCGGACACTTATTAGCATAGGCTGAATAAAAATATTTGTGCAGAGACTATCTGCTCAAATGGATTAGAAGGTGAAATATGGATTTACAGAACATACAGGATCAATTAAATACAGAATTTGCCAAGTCAGAGACAAGAATTATATTCTGGTTTGATGATAAAGGTGAATATGAGGATGAGGTATCTGAACTGCAGCTTGGTGATGTAAAGCTGCACATTCTTGATGGTACAAACTGGCTCTATTCAAAGTATCTATTAAACGAAGAGGATAAAGAGAGTAAATATCTTGTCTATGCAGCCTTTGCAAAGCCAAGTGATGCAGAGAATCCTCTCGCAGATATGTATTATTACTCAACACCTTATTATACAGACAGAGTATCGCAGATGTCTCAGGAGATTGGTATTGATAATCGCTTTAAGGAGCATTTATCACAGTATGGCAATTTTTGGAAAAATAAACATCGTATTGAGAAGTTCAAGGAACTTGGAATTGATCATTACAATGCTCAGACAATTGATATTGGTTTGATTGCTGTACTCACGGATGTAAAGACTCCAAATTTTGAGGAAGTAGTTAAGCAGATGATGCTCGGTGACAATGAGAAGTATTTTAAGGCATTGGATGATAATAGATTGACCGACAAGTTCTGGGAACTTTGCGAAAAATTCTTTGGATATAAGTCAGACAAGCCAAACATAGATGATTTGTCTGCTTGCATGATATTAACTTATGCATCATCTACATTAAAAGCTACTGTCCCGGAAGCAATGAGGTCTTATATTCTTAAGAAACGCAATGATGTTGTGGTCTTTATCCGTAATATCATGGACAATGTGAATTATCGGGATGACTATGACAAACTGGTAGATAGAATAGATAAATCATTGCGTTTTGTGACAAGAATACAGGATGGATTAAAGAAAGATGTAGAGAAGAAAAAAGACAGTTCTCTCCAGTTGGCGGATGTTTTCGCTTGTGATGCTTTTGCCGGGTTAGATGACATTATTATTGATTGGGCATTGGAACAGTTAAATGATGAGATTTTAGATGCACAGATTGATGGACTTAACATTGCACAGGTAGCTGATCAGAGAATGTCTAAGGCATATCATTATAGCGAAAGATACAAGAATGAATATACGACTATCAAGTATGCGTATTTGATGATGAAGTCTGTATCACTTATGGAATTTTCAAGTGATATTAAGACATTGGTTGCAAATTATCAGAAAGAGTCCTATTTGATAGATTCATATTATAGATGGTTTTATTATGCATATGACCAAATTGAAGATAACAGTAAATTCTCTGATGTAAGACAGAGAGTAGAGAATATTTATGCGAATACATATTTGCAGAAGATAACACCGAAGTGGAATGAAAATTTCACAAATGAGGTAATGAATGCTACAGACTTGCCTAAGCAGGAAGATTTTTATAAGCATTATCTTAGAGGCTACGATGGAAAGCAGAGAGTCATTGTTATTATTTCCGATGCTTTCCGGTATGAGTGTGCAAAGGAACTTTTCGGCAGATTGGAATTAGATGAGAAGTGTACACCGAAGATGGAGTGTATGCTTAGCTGCCTGCCTTCTGTTACATCAGTAGGAATGGCGAGCCTGCTTCCACATAAAGAGATGCAGGTGGATGGCAACTTGAATGTGACTGTTGATGGACAGGCGTGTGCAAGTATGGAGCAGAGAGACAAGATACTGAAATCTTATAATGAAAATAATGTGGCTTTGTCATTTGATGAAGTGGTAAATGCTAATCAGACTCGAATCAGGGAGTTGATTCAGGGCAAGAATATCGTGTACATCTATCACAATCAGGTGGATGCAAGAGGAGATAAGCCAGCAAGTGAGAATGAGGTCTTTAATGCTTGTGCAGAGGCTATAGAAGAGATACATAAGTTGGTTAAGAAACTGACTGGTTATGTATCAGCACCAAAGTTTTTTATTACTGCAGATCATGGTTTCTTATATAAGAGAGACAGATTACAGGAGTTTGACAAGGTGTCATATCCAAAGGATAAATGCATTTATACAAACAAGAGATTCCTTATTACAGAAGATGCAGTAAATGAGCAGGGAATCATGGCAAGAACAATGGCGTATCTTAATAAACTCTATGTAGATACTCCGATAGGAGCAGATATTTTCAAGGTTGCCGGAGGTGGACAGAACTATGTACATGGTGGTACGTCCTTGCAGGAGATGATAGTTCCAGTCATTGAACTTACAACGAATACCAGAGGTGTGGCATACGATTATGTGGATGTTGTCCTGACATCTGTTACCCGTAAGGTGACGAATCTCATCACATACTTTGATTTCATTCAGACAGAGAAAGTCACAGACACCATGAAAGCAAGAAGTATCGTGGCTTACTTTACTACGGAAGCAGGAGAAAAAATCTCATTTGATGTGCCTATGATTGCCAATAGCAGGGAAGATGCACCGGAGAAGAGAACATTCCATGAGAAGTTTACTTTGAAATCAAGAGAATATAAGTATGGAGACAAGTATTATCTTGTGTTGGCGGATGCAAATGATGAGAAGAATATCTTGCAGCAGTATGAGTTTATGATTGATATTGCGTTTGTTGATGATTTTGGGTTTTAATAGGAGTGATTAATGTGACTACAAATAAAGTACTTTTTTTAAGAAACTTGAATGATGAAGAACCGGAAAACTGGCAAAGATTTTGGAAAAGTTTTAATGCTTGGTTTGAATCAGATGCATTGAATAAAAATTTCATTAAGGATGAATACGTATATTACAATAGTGGCTGGAATGGTGGAACATATGAATTAAATATTGATATGGAGCAGGAATATAACATTGAATATGGAGAGTCATATTCAGGTTTTAATATGCATGTAGATTATGAAAGTATTAAAAAGTTTGTAGAGATTGCATTTAGTAGATGGATAAAAAAAGAACAGCGATATGCATATACGATTAAGGTAAATGAACTTTTAAAAAAATTTGATTTGTCTTATAGGCTGAATCAAGGAAAATTAGCAAGAATAGGAGATCAGGATTTAGAATCGATTTCTAGAGTTAATGATATTAAATTGAATAAAGGTGATAGAGTATATTCTGCGTTTGAGACGTATACAATCAGTGAATTTATTGCTCAAGGAGGTAATGGTAAGGTATATAAAGCAGAGGATTCTAGAAATAGAATAATAGCAATTAAAGTAGTATTGAGGGAACAGGGGAGTAAACTTGCAAGATTTAGTAATGAGATTAATTTTTGTGAAAGAAACCAAAATAAAAACATTATTGAAATCTATGATCATGGGACCATAGGTAATAATATGATCTTTTATGTTATGCCGTTAGCAAAAGAAACATTAAGAGATAGAATTAAAAAGCACATACAACATAGTGACGCAGAAGAGATATTTATTAATATTTTGTATGGTCTTAAGTATGCACATGAGAAGGGTGCCTATCATAGAGATATTAAGCCTGAGAACATTTTATTTTTAGATGAAACTAATAATGCTGTTATAGCGGATTTTGGAATAGCTCATTTTTGTGAAGAAGATATTATTGCAAGTGTAAAAACAAAGGCATCCGATAGAATGGCAAATTTTCAATATGCAGCACCAGAGCAGAGAATAAAGGGAAATGCAAAAAATGTGGACGGAAGAGCTGACGTTTATGCTGCTGGACTTATTCTAGTAGAGATGTTTACAGGTGAATTGGTAGGAGCTGGTAATTACACGAAGATATCAAAAGTGGCACCAGAATATAAATATTTAGATGATGTGTTTAATGAACTTTTTTGTCAAAATCCAAATGACAGATTGTATCCAGTTGACGCAATAATAGAAAAAATCAATAGTTACAGGTCAAAGGAGAATAGTGATGGATCAAATTAATGAATATAATAATATATCAGAAACTGACGATAGACGAGAAATCATAAAGCAAAAACTCCGCCAATACTATGACGGACGTATTGTTCGCAAGGACTTAACAAAGTCAATCCGCGAAGGAGCCAATGTACCTGTTTATGTACTAGAATATCTTCTCGGTCAGTATTGTAATTCCGATGATCAGGAGATTATTGACGAGGGAGTAGACAATGTGAAGCGTATTCTGCGAGATAACTATGTCCGTCCGGATGAAGCACAGAAGATATTGTCACTTCTTCGAGAGAGAGGAAGCTATACAGTTATTGACAGGATTACAGTAGTTCTTAATACAAAGGAAGACCGGTACGAGGCAACCTTCTCTAACCTTGGCATTAAGAATATTCCTATCAGTGCTGACTATGTAAAGGATTATGACCGTCTGCTTTGTGGCGGTATCTGGTGTATTCTCCAGCTTGACTATGAGTTTATCGAGGAAGACAAGAAGAATACACAGCCAATCCGTATTAGAAAGCTGACACCGATTCAGATGCCACATGTAGATATGGATGAAGTAAAGAATGGTCGTAAGGCATTTACAAAGGAAGAGTGGATGGATATTCTGCTTCGTTCTACTGGTATGGAGCCGGACAAGCTTTCTGACAGAACTAAATGGTTATTGATTGCCCGTATGATTCCACTTGTTGAGAACAACTTTAATATGTGTGAATTAGGACCTCGTTCTACAGGTAAATCATACATATATGAGCAGATCTCTCCAAACAGTATCCTTGTTGCCGGAGGACAGACTACAGTTGCAAATCTGTTTTATAACATGTCTAACAACACAGTAGGTCTTGTCGGAATGTGGGATGTTGTAGCATTTGACGAGGTTGCAGGTATCAAGTTTAAGGATAAAGATGGTATCCAGATTATGAAAGGATACATGGCATCAGGTGCATTTTCCCGTGGCAAGGCTGAGATACAGGCAAAGGCATCAATGGTCTTTGTAGGTAATATCAATCAGAGTGTGGAGACTTTGCAGAAGACATCAAGTCTGTTTGATCCATTTCCTCCTGAAATGGGTACGGATACTGCTTTCCTTGACCGTTTTCATGCATATATACCGGGCTGGGAGATCCCTAAGTATAGACCGGATTCATTTACAAATGATTATGGATTTATCACAGATTATCTATCAGAGTTTATGCGTGAGCTTCGTAAGGATAATTACAGTAATATCGCAGAGAAATATTTCAAGTTAGGAAATAACTTAAATCAGAGAGATGCAATTGCTGTTCGTAAGTTGATATCTGGATTTATCAAATTGATTTATCCGGATGGAGAAGTCAGCAAGGAAGAAGTTGCAGAGATTATGGATATTTCACTTGAACTTCGTAGACGAGTAAAAGAGCAGCTTAAGAAGATTGGTGGAATGGAGTTCTATGATGTGAACTTCTCATACATAGACAATGATAGTTTTGATGAGCATTTTGTAACTGTACCTGAGCAGGGCGGCGGAAAGATGATTCCTGAGGGTATGGGAAAACCGGGATGCTTATATACAGTATCAAAGTCAAAGACTGGAATGATAGGCTGTTATCGTTTGGAAACTCAGATGATGCCGGGAAATGGAAAATTGACTTGCACAGGCATTGGTTCAGGAAAAGAGCCGAAGGAAGCAACCAATACGGCATTTAATTATCTGAAGGCAAATGGCAATGCAATATCTGGAAATATCAGTACAACAACTAAGGATTACATCATCAATTATCAGGATATGCAGGGACTTGGTATGACGGGAAATCTTGCACTTCCTACACTGATTGCTATTTCATCGGCAGCACTCAGCAAACCTCCAATCAGCAGTCTCGCAGTACTTGGTGAGATTAGTATTGGTGGAACACTTATTAAGGTAGAAGATTTAGCAAGTACATTGCAGGTGTGCCTCGATAGTGGAGCTAAGAAAGTTCTGCTTCCAATTACATCGGCAGCAGATTTTGGGACTGTACCATCTGACTTAGTTGGAGCATTTAGCCTGATATTCTATGCTTCACCGGAAGAAGCAGTGTTCAAAGCTCTGGGGGTAGAATAAAAGCTGAAAAAAGCTAGCTCGCTATGAATTACTCATAGTGGACTAGCTTTTATACGTTGTGATTAGCTCTTACTGAAAACTCGTAGCCCCATCTCTCAACCGGCTCTCAATATATTCCATAATATACACATTATCCTCCGGCATCTGGCATCCCACTATATAGACACCATCATGGTCAGAGCAACGGATTATCTTACCCTCCAGCACATTGCGCGATGCAAGAGCAAAATTATCAATTTTAATAGTCAGCGACTCACCCTTTGCATTGGTAAAGGCTGGTGCACTTGAAGTAAAAGCAAAACCGTTTGCGCTGATATTATCAAGCTGACCGGAATAGCTCTCACCGGAATTGGTCATTGTGATTGTACATGTATTGCTGGCATCAATTCGCGGATACTTACGTCTGTTATTGATACGAGGGCGTCCATTGATTAAGATACTGTATACACATTCGTGGCTTGTGTCAGGCTGGATAATTGCAGTATTCCAGCAGTAGAGTACATTGTCCACAACAACCTGGATTTCACAGTTAGCTTTTTTATTAATTGAGATATGGTCATTTGTCTTAACTACAAGTCCTGTATCGGTCTGTTCTATCAGCTCACCATGGTAAGGCTTTGCAGAATCTTTGAGGGTAATGATGACTTTCATGCCGGCTTCTACATCCTCAATTCCCATAAATCCGCCCAGACCAAGCTCACACATAAGACTCTCAATAACTGATTCAATTGAGTTGATATTTGAAGCACTTTCCTCATACTTGCTGAGCATACGCTTGCTGGTCTCGTCGGAGTCATCTATACAGTTGGTCATATGGTCAACAATCTCAGATACCAGTTCCATATTTTTTACGAGCTTGGAATTTGATGTCTCAACCTCACGCATTGCAGAATCAATATTCTGAATATGGTCGCCAAGCAGGGAAGAATCATCATTAATTTTGTTTACATTTTCACCTGTCTGGCTGACCTTTTCCATAGTCTGCTGGATTAATTCCAGAGTCTGCTCGATAGAAGAGGTCATCTTTGCAGATGTATCTTCAAGACGAATCAGAGCATCCTGAATCTGTCCGGATGACTCGCTTGTCTCGGCACTAAGTGTACGGATTTCCTCAGCAACTACAGCAAAGCCCTTGCCGGCTTCCCCGGCTCTTGCAGCTTCGATGGATGCGTTTAAGGCGAGGAGGTTTGTCTGGCTTGATATGCTGTCTATGGTGCTGGTCTGCTGTTTTACCATTTCAAACTCGTTTTTAAAGTCATGCAGGATAGAATCGACTTCTGTTGAAAGTCTGGACATAAGCTGGGTCGTCTCAACCAGACTATTCAAATCAGAAGAACTGCTCTGGGCATGGACACCGGATTCCCGGGTAAGCTCTACCATTTCCTCAATCATGGCTGCAACATGCTGTACCTGATCATTGATGTCTGTGGTCATATCCATAGAAGATGAAGTGCAGTCCTGCAGGCTTGAATTATTATCTGTCAGTTCATTCATGCCAAGCATGACAACATCTGCACCATGTTTGTTTTCGGAAGCCAGCTCACGGACAACAGTTATGCCGTCAAGGATAGTGTTGCTGGCACCTTTTACTTTTTCTACGGTTGTGACAACTCGGTTCAGGTCTGACTTGATGCTGTCTGTCATGGCTCCATCGGATTCGTTCAGGTGCTGGATTGAGCGGACATATGCTATATAACACAGAATAATGCAGGCAATCTGTAACTGATAGTTCTTCATATCTGATGCTGAGGTGTATCCCTGTATATAATGAATTATACAACTGAAAATTATCATGAGGGTATTGGCGATACCACAGTATTTCATGAATTTTTTATCCTTATACAATACCAGAAGGCTTGTTACAGGCAGGATATATGTAAAGGCTATTGGTGATTCTGTAGTACAGATTACAAACAGATAGAAAATACCATAGCCGATTGATAAATCATAGCGGTATAAATCGTTGTCTGCTCCCTTAACCTTCATGAATATCTGACCCGATGCAAATGGTATCCAGCATAAGAGCAGAAATATTACATAAAATTTCGGGTTATACAGCCCATTGGCAACGTCTGAGCCATAATTTGCGGTGAGCAAAATTGAAAAGACCAGCCAGATATTGCGGGCTATTTTGTTAGCTTTTGCTTTAAATATGTTCGCATCATATTCCATAGTGATTCTCCTTTGTGCTTCATAATATGAAAGTTTACACTTATGTATTATTTTAGTGAAAAATGTCATGGCTTGCAATAGTACATTTACGATTTGTGTTTGATATATGGTTTTTTCTGTGTTAGAATTAGAAACAGATTATTTAGGAGGCAAGTTATAATGCAAAAACTGATTGATTTAATATCAGAAAAGGTAACTGCTGCATTCGTCGATGCAGGATATGATGAGAAATACGGAAAAGTTACACTGTCCAACAGACCTGATTTATGTGAATATCAGTGTAATGGTGCCATGGCGGCTGCAAAGGAGTATAGGTGTGCACCATTTATGATTTCTGACAAAATCGCAGAGGCTTTAACAGGGGACGAACTGTTTGAGTCTGTAGAATCTGTTAAGCCAGGCTTTCTTAATATAAAGATTGATAGCAGATATTTAGCCAGATTCCTCAATGAGATGATGGCTGATGATGGCAGATATGGCTGTGAAAAAGCCAAAAATCCAAAGACAATCGTTATTGATTATGGTGGACCAAATGTTGCCAAGCCTCTTCATGTAGGGCATCTTCGTTCTGCTGTTATCGGTGAGAGTGTAAAGAGAATCTGCAGATATATGGGACATAATGTAATCGGTGATGTACATCTGGGAGACTGGGGACTACAGATGGGACTTATTATAACAGAGCTTAAGCTGCGTAAGCCGGAGCTTTGCTATTTTGATGAGGCCTATGAGGGAGAGTACCCTGAGGAAGCACCATTTACAATCTCGGAGCTTGAGGAAATCTATCCTTGTGCCAGCGGTAAGTCAAAGGTGGATGAAGCTTACAAGGCAGAGGCTTTAAATGCTACAAAGGAGCTTCAGTCCGGAAGAAGAGGATATCAGGCCCTGCTTGCACATATCATGAATGTGTCAGTGACAGATTTAAAGAGAAACTATGAGAATCTTGATGTACATTTTGACATCTGGAAGGGAGAGTCAGATGCCCAGCCATTCGTACCGGATATGGTTCAGATGATGAAGGACAAGGGCTTTGCATATATGAGCGAGGGTGCACTGGTAGTAGATGTAAAAGAGGAGTCTGACACCAAGGAAGTACCACCATGTATCATCCTTAAGTCAGATGGAGCGTCATTATACAGCACTACAGACCTTGCAACTCTTGTTATGAGAATGAAGGAGAATAATCCTGATGCAGTGATTTACTGCGCTGACCAGCGACAGTCAATGCATTTTACACAGGTATTCCGCTGTGCCAGAAAGACTGGCATTGTGCCGGATACTACAGACCTCAGATATATAGGTTTTGGTACAATGAACGGTAAAGACGGCAAGCCATTTAAGACAAGAGATGGTGGAGTAATGCGTCTTGAATACCTCCTTAAGGAAATCAATGATGAGATGCTTTCAAAAATCAAGGAGAATCAGAAGGAAAAGGAAAACCTTGATATAGACGAGGAAGAGGCAAAGCAGACAGCAAAGACTATTGCACTTGCTGCAATCAAGTACGGAGATTTGTCAAATCAGGCAAGTAAGGATTATGTATTTGACCTTGAGAGATTTATTTCCTTTGAGGGAAATACAGGACCATATATCCTGTATACAATTGTGCGTATTAAGTCTATCCTTGCCAAGTATCAGGCGAAGGGAGGCAGCTTAGATGAGGTTAAGTCTGCAATAGTTCCGGCTGAGACAGCAGGACAGAAGGATTTGATGTTATCCCTTGCCAAGTTTAATGCCACAATTGAGAATGCGTATGAGGAGCTGGCACCACACAAGATTTGTGCATATATTTACGAGCTCGCAAATGCGTTTAATGGTTTTTACCATGATACAAAGATTCTCTCTGAGGAGAATAAGGAGCTTCAGAAGTCATATATTGCGACTCTTGTGCTTACTAAGTCTGTTTTAGAGGCTTGTATTGACATGCTGGGATTTTCAGCACCGGAGCGTATGTAATTTGTTGGAATAAATAAATAGACAAGTCATATATATAAGTCATAGGCAGTAATTGCCTATGGCTTTTTTCTTTATAGATTGCTGATATAAGAACCATAGTGTGTGAATGGATAGTGTGCTTAGGCAGTCGGTTATTTTTACCGGGTTACGGGTATAAGATTTTCTAAATACTCTGAGTAAATTTGTGGGGAGTTGACGCAATCGCTCGACATTCGCCATCCGTGGCTCAGGTCTCACTCTCGGCAACGTCCTGTTGCCGAGTTGCTGGGAAACGAACAGAGTATTAAGAAAATCTAATATCCTTCACAAGGTAAAAGTAACCGACTGCCTAAGCACACTATCCAAACTACAGTTGTTTAGTTGCTTTTGTCAGCATTATAAAAGTGTAAAGCTATATATAAAAAGCCAAAGGTGGGAGAACAAATCGTGGGTATAGAAAATTATCTACCAAGAAGCATGAATGTGACTAAAGAACAGGCAGATAAGCTTGAGGAAATACGAGTCAGGATAAACAAACCAATTGAGTTGATCACAGGTGATGCTATCACTTTTGGCGAGAAAAAAGTCACAGGAGATGAGATGGAGGAGCTTCTTAATTACCTGACCGACTATTCCTGGTTTAATCTGGCGTCACAAATCAGGCAGGGATTTTTTACAGTCAGGGGCGGTCACAGAGTAGGTATTGTGGGAAGGGCTGGTATATATGATGAGAGGATTGAGAGCATCAATGATATAAGTGGTGTGAATATCAGGGTTGCGCATGAATACAAGAACTGCGCCAGAGAGATTATGCCTTATATCAGGAGGGCTGATGATATTTATGACACACTTTTTGTCTCACCGCCGGGGGTGGGTAAAACTACATATCTCAGGGATGCTATAAGGATTATTGCCAGTGGCTGTGATGGCAGCAGAGCGATGAAGGTGGCAGTGGTGGATGAGAGATCGGAGATTGCTGCCTGCTACAGGGGAGTGCCACAAAATGATTTGGGGGGCAGATGTGATGTGTTGGACAACTGTCCTAAGGCAAAGGGAATGAGGATTCTTCTTAGGTCTATGTCGCCGCAGATTATAGCGGTTGATGAGCTGGGGGGGACTGAGGACGAGAGGGCAGTTGAACTGTCGAGAAAATCAGGAGTCAGGATTCTGGGCACAATTCATGCGAAGGAGTTTAAAGAGCTTGATGATAAGGGGATGACTTATCTGGCAGACAGATTTGTTTTTCTGAAAAAGGGAGAGCATGGTGAGCGTTCCTTTTCTGTCTGCGATAACAGGGGGAATATGGTTTGTTAAAGCTGTTTGGAAGTGCTTTTATCATAATGGGCTGTGGTGGAGTGGCTTATTCAGGAATCCGGGGATGTAGGACAAGGATAGAGCTGCTCACGGATTTGGAGAGACTCTTGCAAAAGGGGATATATATTTTACTGGGACAGCAGCAGAATACTATTATTTTTTTGAAAAATGTAAGCTGCGGGAATAAGGGACTGGAGGGAGAGCTGTTCAGGATGGGGGAGGCGTTGGAAAAGCATTTGTATCCAAATGGGGATATGGCATGGAGAAAAGGCCCCGCAGACTTTTTGGAAAAATATGGTTTTCGTCATGAGGACTTGGAAATTATAAAGGGGTGTGGTGCTGCCTTTTTTGAAAAAAGCTCAGATGAGATAAGGGCAGGACTTCAAAACAATTTAGAACTTATGGAGCTTATAAAGGAGTACGAGCTTAAGCAGCAGAGAGATATCAGGAAGGTGTGGCTTCCAGTGAGCATTATGGGGGGAATTGCATGTGCATTAGTGTTTGCCTGAACGATGCACCAAAGGAAAGACGAGGGTAATAATGGAAGTAGGTATCATATTTAAAATTGCGGCAATAGGAATTATTATCACGGTGTTAGGTCAGGTGCTAAAACACAGTGGGAGGGATGAACAGGCATTTTTGCTAAGTCTGGCAGGACTTATAATCGTACTGTTCTGGATTGTACCTTATATAAGTGAATTGTTTGTAACTATGCAGAATTTGTTTACATTATAGGGTTTTGTTATGTGGAAGGTTTCTTTGATCGCGGTTACAGCAGTTATTTTATGCATAATGATAAAAAAATACAGACCTGAACTGTCATCCCTGCTTAGCATAATCGCCGGAATAATTATTTTTTTCTACTCGCTGGCATGTATTTCATCGGTGCTGTCCTTTGTAAGGTCTTTGATTGAATTGCTGCCAATTGATGATTTTTATATTTACGAGTTAATTAAAATGCTTGGAGTTACATATGCTGCGGAATTTGCGGAAAATATCTGTAAGGATGCAGGCTACCAGGCGGTGGCGTGCCAGATAGAGATATTTGCAAAGCTCACAATAGTTATAATGAGCATACCCATCATTAACTCTCTGATTGCGATAGTGGGAGGTCTGGGATGAATGACATAATAGGCAGAATAATAGATGAACTGGGACTCGACAGGCTTGATACTTATGGCCAGAGTTATCTTGTGGAACAGACCACTTTCACAGAAGCTGTAAAAGAAATTTTAAGTGGCGGCAGCTCTGTCTTTGAGGCTTTAAGCAGGCAGCTTGTTGCTGCTGTGAGCAATGAGATAATGCAGACAAAGGAATACATAGTGGGAATGCTGGTTTTCCTTTTGACGGCAGCCATGTTTAACCGGATGGTTAACAGTAAAAACTCATACTTAAACAGCGTGAGTTTTCTGATGGTTTATGGTGCACTGATGCTTATTTTGATGGAATCTTTTACTAAGATTGAAGGTCTGGTTACATCCACAATTGATGGGGTGATTGGCTTTATGAATATGATGATTCCTGTGTATGCATCTACGCTGGTCATGACAGGAAATATATCAACAGGCTCTGCTTATTATATTTTTTCTTTTGGCTGCCTGTATATTATAGAATGGATATCTAAATTGGTGCTGGTGCCGGCTGTCCAGATATTTCTGTTTTTAGTCCTGATAAATAACATGTTTGAGGAGGACAGTCTGTCGAAGCTTGCAGAGCTTCTGGAAAAAATCATCAGGTTTGCCCTAAAGCTCTCCACCGGTGCTGTGTTTGGCATGGGACTGGTGCAGAGAATGGTTGCCACGGCAAGGGATGATGTGGCAAATTCCATGGCACTAAAGACCATCAAGGTTATACCGGGAATTGGAAATGCAGTCAGTGCTACAGGGGAGACCCTTTTGAGCTGTGGAGTGCTCATCAAAAACTGTGTTGGAGTGGTAGGGATTATTATTATACTTTCCATTCTGCTAACACCGTTTATTAAAATTCTGATTTTTATACTGGGCTATAAGCTGACATCTGCGATTGTACAGCCTATTGCGGATAGGCGCATTGTTGAGGGGGTTAACGGGACAGCAAGGGCAGGTGAATTGTTTTTGGGAATCCTGTGTAATGTAGGAATTATATTTATAATAACAGTTTCGATTGTATGCCTGGGGGTTAAGTGAGTGGAAAAAATATATATTCTTGTTTTTATAATGATGCTTATTGCTTATCTGTCGCCAAAGGATGAATATCGTAAGATTTTTCAGTTCTTTGTGGGAGGAATAATGGCAATTATGCTGATTACCCCGGTTTTTGAGTGGGTGAGTGGAGGAGAACTTGTGTCTGGCATGACTAACTGGCAGGAAATACAGGAAAAAGTGGATAGTCTGTACTATGAACCTAAACAGGAGGCTTACATATTTAATTATGTTGATGAACTTGAAAATCAGGGACAAACTGAAGAAATGGAAATGGAATGACTACCTGATTGTAATTTTATTTGGAGTTCTGCTCATGATTGTGGCTATGCCGGTATCAAAGAGCAGTGAATCAGGCAGTGTGGTGGCTGACAGTTTATGGACTGATGAAAGCCTAAGTGATGATGAGCGGCTTAAAAATATCCTGTCAAAAATAGATGGGGCAGGTCAGGTGGAGGTAATGATAGCTCCTGACAATACAGGCGTAGTCATAGTGACAGAGGGAGCAGGAGACCCTGTGGTTGAGAAAAATATTTATGACTCAGTGCAGGCATTATTTGATGTGGAAATGCATAAGATTAAAATAGTTAAAATGTCAGAATGAAAGGAACGATTAAATTGAAAACACACAAAAACCAAATTGTAATTACAACATTAGCATTACTTCTGGCTGTAGTAGGATATATAAGCTACGATTATAAAAATTCGGCTTTTAATAAGGAGAGTCTTCCTGTGGCGTCAACAGAGCAGGAAGTGGCTGTTTATAACGAAAACGATATATCTGACACAGAGACAGTGCTAAATGCAGGGGAGACGGTTTTGACAAGTGCGCAGATTGATTCCGCAGCTACATATTGTGCAGAGGTTAAGCTGAATAGGGAACAGGTCAGGTCCAAAAATAAGGATGCTCTTCTTGAAATCGTGAATAACCAGGCAGTAACAGACGATCAGAAGCAGAATGCGGTGGATGAGCTGGTGCGTCTGACAGAGGTAGCCCAGATGGAAGCGGATGCAGAAATGCTTCTGGAAGCAAAGGGCTTTGATAATGTAGTCGTCAGCATAAATGACAATTGTTGTGATGTGGTCCTGGACATGGGAGAGGACACTGAGAGTGCAAGAGCACAGGTAGAGGACGTGATTAAGAGAAAAACTGATATAACAGCTGAAAATATTGTGATTACTCCATTAAATGCAGAGTAAAAGAAGATAAAAAGTTATTGCCCACATAATTTGTCTTGTGGGTGGTAACTTTTTCGCAATAAGAGCTGTCTGTGGATGGTTTTATGTATTTGGGGAAATTGCACTAAAATATGCATATTAACTCTTTAAAATTAGGTAAAGTATGGTATAATATCTGATAACTAAAGAAAATGGAGGCTGTGAAAATGAATACTAAAAAAAGAAAAAGTATAGCGTCAAAAATAGCTGCCTTAGTGATTGCAATGGTAGTTATTTCAAACCTTGTATGTATTGCCATATGTATTAAGGCTGCAAGGGAACAGATTAGTACTGCAGTGCAGAATAATATGCTTACAATGGCTGAGACTTATTCATCGACGATAGATGGTGTACAGCAGCTGCAGGAGGGGGAACCTGTTTCCTATGAGCGATACAGTCAGGTGCTGGCTGGAGTGCAGGTAAAGGGAATGGATAGTTCATACATTTATTTAGTAGATGAGGATGGCACAATGCTTTATCATCCTACAGAGGATAAGGTCGGACAGCCTGTAGAAAATGAGGTTGTAAAAGGACTTGTGGCGGAGCTTGAAGCTGGAAATCGTCCGGATCCGGCAGTTGTTGAATATAATTTTAAGGGTACTGTAAAATATGCAGCATATGCTATTACACCTCATAACTGCATAGTAGTTGTATCGGCTGATGAGTCGGATGCGTTAGCTGGTATACACAAAGCGACAGGTGTAGCCAGTGGTGTGGCAGTTTTTATGGTAATTGCAGCCGCAGTTATTGCTGTTATAATCAGCAGGAGTATAGCAAGACCACTTGTAAAGGTCAGTGAAATGGTGCACCAGGTATCCGAAGGAAATCTAAAGGTCGATTTAAGTGATATGAAGGATTCTAATGATGAGATTGGTCTTATTGTAGAATCAGTAAAGGAAATGAGCGAATCTCTGACTGAGATAGTGGATTCCATAAGAGAAAAAAGCAGCACAATGGCAAAACAGAGCTCTGAGCTTAATGTTACAAGTGAGCAGACTCTTCAGGCTAATAATGAGATTTCCAAGGCGATTGAGGATGTGGCTGAAGGCTCAACAAGCATGGCGTCATCTATAACAAGCATTAATGATAATCTGGAGCATATGTCTGATGAAACAAATACAATTGATTCATCTGTTGTAGATATCAGAGCACAGGCACTTGATGTAAAAGAGCGTAGTGCAAGCATGAGTGAAAAAATGTTAGAGATGCAGGGCAGCAGTGCCAAGATGGCAGATGGTATCTCGTATATTACAGAGCGTATACAGAAGGTAAACGAAGTTGTGGGCAAAGTAGGAGATATTATATCTGTAATAGAGGAAATATCGGGACAGACAAACCTTCTTTCCCTCAATGCTTCCATTGAAGCTGCAAGAGCAGGTGAAGCCGGAAAAGGCTTTGCAGTTGTAGCTGATGAAATCCGTGTACTTTCTGATAATACTAATTCAGAGCTGAATAATATAAAAGCTATTATCACAGAACTCGTTAAGGCATGCGAGGAGTGTGTATCTGCTTCTGATGTTGTTGTATCTGATAATAAGACACAGCAGGAAGAGATTGATGCGGTTCTGTCAGAATTTTCAGCGCTTGATTCGCAGATTGAGCTTACAGCACAGAAAGCAGATGAAATCAAAAAGCTTGTTGCAGAGATGGTTTCATTAAATACTAATATTACTCAGAGCAGTGATGGTCTGACTGATGTCAGCTCAGCAAATGCAGCAGCATCTGAAGAAGTTACTGCAAATATTCAGGAGCTTAATGCAATGATGAATGGTGTTGCAAATATTGCAAATCAGATAGATGAGCATACAAGACATATGACAGATGCACTCAGCTTCTTTAAATAGATGGAGGACTGCTTCTATAAATTCTAAGGTTATGCTTATAGTCGGCATTGAAATATAAGAGAAATTAGGCTATACTATACTTCGAATTTTTATGTGGAGGAAATATAAGTGGGAAACCTTAGAAGTGAAATAGAAAAAAGAAGAACCTTTGCGATTATATCACACCCGGATGCTGGTAAGACAACATTGACAGAGAAATTCCTTCTCTACGGAGGTGCAATCAATCTTGCAGGTTCAGTAAAGGGAAAAGCTACTGCCAGACACGCTGTGTCTGACTGGATGGAGATAGAAAAGCAGAGAGGTATTTCTGTTACCTCATCTGTGCTTCAGTTTAATTATGATGGCTATTGTATCAATATTCTTGATACACCGGGACATCAGGATTTCTCAGAGGACACTTACAGAACCTTGATGGCTGCTGATTCGGCGGTTATGGTTATAGATGCCAGCAAGGGTGTGGAGGCACAGACCAGAAAGCTTTTTAAGGTATGCGTTATGCGTCACATTCCGATTTTTACATTTATCAATAAGATGGATCGTGATGCCAATGATACCTTTGAATTGCTTGACGATATAGAGAAGGAGCTTGGTATTGCTACCTGCCCGATTAACTGGCCTATAGGCTCAGGAAAAGAGTTTAAGGGTGTATATGACAGGAAAAAGCGTGAGGTTATGACCTTTGCAGATACATTGAAGGGTACAAAGGAAGGCTCTGAAAAGATAATTTCTATAGATGATGATGCTCTTGATGACGAAATTGGAAGTGATTTCAAAGCAAAGCTCTTAGATGAGATAGAGCTTTTAGATGGTGCCAGCGCAGAGTTTGATATGGAAAAGGTTACAAAAGGAGAACTTTCGCCTGTATTTTTTGGCTCGGCTCTTACTAACTTTGGTGTTGAGACATTTTTACAGCATTTCCTTAAGATGACATATGCACCAATGGCAAGAAGAGCAGATGTGGGAATGATAGACCCATTCTCTGAGGATTTTTCAGCCTTTGTATTTAAGATTCAGGCAAATATGAATAAGAACCATAGAGACAGAATTGCCTTTATGAGAATATGTTCCGGTAAGTTTACTGCTGGCATGGAGGTATATCATGTGCAGGGAGGCAAGACCATTAAGCTTGCCCAGCCGCAGCAGATGATGGCGGATGAGCGTAAGATGGTTGAGGAAGCCTATGCAGGAGATATAATAGGTATTTTCGACCCAGGTATCTACTCAATCGGTGATACACTTACTACATCTAAGCAGAAATTTACCTTTGAGGGAATCCCAACCTTTGCACCTGAGCATTTCGCAAGAGTCAGACTGGTTGATTCAATGAAGAGAAAGCAGTTTGTCAAGGGTGTCACACAGATTGCACAGGAGGGTGCGATTCAGATATTCCAGGAATACAAGGGTGGCATGGAAGAGATTATTGTCGGAGTTGTAGGTGTGCTTCAGTTTGATGTATTAAAATTCAGACTGGAAAATGAATACAATGTGGAAATCAGACTTGAAAATCTTCCATATGAGCATATCAGATGGATTGAGAACAAGGATGAGGTGGATGTAGACCGCATTTCAGGAACCAGTGACATGAAGAAAGTTATTGACATGAAGGGTAACCCACTACTGGTATTCGTAAATGAGTGGAGTATTGGAATGACTCTTGACAGAAATGAGGGACTTGTCCTCACAGAGTTTGGCAGAAACTAATAAATAATGCCGGTTGACGTCAATCACAATAATGAATATAATTAAGACAGTTGCAGCTGCGACTGTCTTTTTTCTTTTTTACAATTTTTACATTACTAAGTTTCAGAACAAAATTATAATCCAAATTTTTAGTTGACAATGGAATAAAAGTATAATAGTATAATTACAAGAGACGAACAAATGTTCGTGAAACGATAAGGAGATTAATATGGCAAAGGAAGATAAACTTAAAGCATTAGATGCAGCAATTGCACAGATCGAGAAACAGTATGGAAAGGGCTCAGTGATGAAGCTTGGCGAGAATACTGCAAATATGAATATAGAGACAGTTCCAACCGGTTCGTTGAGCCTGGACATTGCCCTTGGAATCGGTGGACTTCCAAAGGGACGTATTATTGAGGTATATGGACCGGAATCATCTGGTAAGACTACAGTTGCACTTCACTGCATAGCTGAGGTGCAGAAGCGTGGCGGAATCGCAGGTTTTATTGATGCAGAGCATGCACTTGACCCGGTATATGCCAAGAATATAGGTGTAGATATTGATAATCTGTACATATCACAGCCAGATTGCGGAGAACAGGCACTTGAGATTACAGAGACAATGGTGCGTTCCGGCGCTGTTGATATAATTGTAGTCGATTCTGTAGCTGCCCTCGTTCCAAAGGCTGAGATTGATGGCGATATGGGAGATTCCCATGTGGGACTTCAGGCAAGGCTTATGAGTCAGGCTTTGAGAAAACTTACTGGCGTAATCAGTAAGTCTAATTGTACAGTTATATTTATTAACCAGCTCCGTGAGAAAGTTGGAGTTATGTTCGGTAATCCGGAAACTACTACAGGTGGACGTGCACTTAAGTTCTACTCATCAGTCAGACTTGATGTAAGACGAGTAGAGTCTTTAAAACAGGCTGGTGAAGTGATTGGAAACCATGTAAGGGTTAAAATAGTAAAGAATAAGGTGGCACCACCATTCAAGGAAGCAGAGTTTGATATCATGTTCGGACAGGGCATCTCAAGAGAGGGAGATTTACTTGATTTAGCCGCTAAAGTAGATATTATCAACAAATCAGGTGCATGGTATGCCTACGAAGGAGAGAAGATAGGACAGGGACGTGAGAATGCCAAGACATATCTTCGCGAAAATCCTGAATTTGCAGCTATGATAGACCAGAAGGTGCGTGACTTCTACTTTGCAAAGGATGATGAGGAAGTAGAGGCTGAGGCTGAAGAGACCACTGAAAACTAATTAATATAGAGGATGCAAATGGTTGCGGTTAATAATTATGAAGCTCTGGGTAAGGGCAGGTACCGGGTAGCCTTTGATAACGGAGTATCATGCATACTGTACAGGTCAGAGGCTGCGCAGCTTTCAATTGAGTTTCAATGCTCTTTAACGGATGAAAACTATGATTATCTTATCAATGAGATAGTTGGGAAAAGAGCTAAAAAGCGTGCCATGCATATTTTAGAGCAGATGGACAGGACAGAACATCAATTGAGGGAAAAGCTTGCCAAGGGCGAATACCCGCAGGAATGTATAGACTCTGCTGTTGAATATGTCAAGAAATACAGGTATTTGGATGATGAGCGTTTTGCATCCAGCTATGTCAGGTATCATCAGGAAAAGTTAAGCAGACAACAGCTGTCAGTTAAATTGACACAAAAGGGCGTGAGCAAAGATATAATTGCTGAGGCTCTTGAAATGGAATATGAGGCTGATGATGGTGAAAAAATCAGAAATCTACTGAGCAAAAGGCACTTTGATCCAGACAATACTGACAGACAGGAGAATAATAAAATATATCAGTACATTCTTAGAAGAGGATTTAAGAGCAGTGATATATTGAAGGAAATGCGCGTATTTAGTGAAAATTGCACAATATGTTGAGCATAAAAAGAGGATTAGCTACTATATTGCTTGACATAACCTGTATAAACAGTTAAAATTTAATTGTTGTTAATTATGACAGAAAAGGTGTAAAAGCTTGTTATATTACAATGAAAATTTAATAAAGGAGGTGCTCCTGTAATGCTACAAATTATCATTACTGCTGTAGTGTCCGTCCTTGTAACTGCTATTGTTGTATGGTTTATAGCTTCTTCTTATCAGAAGAATTCTGCTAAATCCAAGATAGGAAATGCGGAAGAAAAGGCTAGAGGAATCATTGATGATGCTGTTAAGACTGCTGAGGAGAAAAAACGCGAGTCTATGCTTGAGATTAAGGAAGAGTCTATTAAGGCTAAGAATGATCTCGATAAGGAAATCAAAGAGCGTAGATCAGAAATCCAGAAGAATGAGCGCAGAATTGTTCAGAAGGAAGAAAATCTCGACAAAAAGCTTGAGGCTATTGAGAAGCGTGAGAGTAATTTCGCAGTGAAGGAAGAGGAATTAAAGAAGCAGAAAATTGAAATTTCAAAGCTTAATGAGCAACGTATACAGGAACTGGAAAGAATTTCAGGACTGACCTCCGAACAAGCAAAAGAATACCTCTTAAAAACCATTGAAGAAGATGTAAAACTTGATACTGCAAAAATGATCAAAGAAATGGAAAACAAGGCGAAGGAAGAAGCCAACAAGAAAGCCAAGGATTATGTGGTTACAGCTATTCAGAAATGTGCAGCGGATCATGTATCTGAGACAACAATTTCTGTTGTACAGCTTCCTAACGATGAAATGAAAGGTAGAATCATTGGTCGTGAGGGTAGAAATATCCGGACCCTTGAGACCATGACTGGTGTTGACCTCATCATTGATGATACACCGGAAGCTGTTATTTTATCAAGTTTTGATCCAATCCGAAGAGAAATCGCAAGAATCGCTTTGGAAAAATTAATTGTTGATGGCCGTATTCATCCAGCTCGTATTGAGGAGATGGTTGAGAAGGCTCAAAAAGAAGTTGAGACAATGATACGTGAAGAAGGTGAGGCAGCCACATTAGAGGTTGGTATTCACGGAATTCACCCAGAATTGGTTCGTTTGCTTGGAAAGATGAAGTTCAGAACAAGCTACGGACAGAATGCATTAAAACATTCAATTGAAGTTGCACAACTCACAGGTTTGCTTGCTGCTGAGATAGGTGAAGACGTCAGAATGGCTAAGCGTGCCGGACTTTTACATGATATTGGAAAGGCTGTGGACCATGAGATGGAAGGCTCACATATTCAGCTTGGAGCGGAATTGTGTAGAAAATACAAAGAATCTGCCATAGTGATTAATGCAGTAGAATCACATCATGGCGATGTTGAACCTGAATCTTTGATTGCATGTCTTGTACAGGCGGCTGATACAATCAGTGCAGCAAGACCTGGTGCTAGAAGAGAGACAATTGAAACATATTCTAACCGTTTACAGCAGTTAGAGGAAATTACAAATGGTTATAAGGGCGTTGAAAAATCTTTTGCTATTCAGGCAGGAAGAGAAGTTCGAATTATGGTAGTTCCTGATCAGGTCAGTGATGCCGATATGGTATTGATGGCTAGAGATATTTCTAAGCAGATTGAATCTGAGTTAGAGTATCCGGGACAAATCAAGGTAAATGTAATACGTGAATCGCGTGTTGTTGATTACGCAAAGTAATTATGAACCTTTAAACTGGAAAGCGGGAGTAAAATCCTACGCTTTCCAGTTTTTTTATAATGTATAGAGAATGGTTTTGGTTGGGTTTATGGAAAATAATACTGGTAATGTAAGCATGGAAGATAAAAAACAGATAAAGGTTTTTGTGTCTTCTGATGAGATGGAAGTAAAAATTAATATTCCGGTTGTGTATGAGTCAGATATGGAGCCATATATATTTTCAAGGGATGAAGTGCTGGATGCACTTGAGAAAAAGGAAATAAAATATGGAATTGACAAGGACATAATTGAGAGGATTGTAGAGGATAGAACCTACGGACGGGATATAACTGTCGCGAGAGGTCTGGCACCGGTGGATGGAGTGGATGCAAAATTCGACTTCTACTTTGACACGGAATTAACAAGCAAACCAATGATAAGAGAGGATGGGACTGCGGATTATTGGAGTATTCATCTGGTGGAGCTTGTGAAGAAGCGTCAGGTTGTAGCCAGATACTGCAAGGCTGTAGCTGGCAAGGACGGGATGACAGCCAGGGGAAAGGTTGTCAGGTGTAAAAATGGAAGAGAGCTTCCACCTATAACAGGGCATGGATTTTATAAGATAGACGATAATAATATCTATGTCTCTGATATAGATGGCAAGATTGAGTATACAAATAAAAAAATTCTGATTATGCCTGTATATGAGATATATGGTGATGTCTGCATGAAGACTGGAAATATATCCTTTAAGGGGGATGTGATTATACACGGCAATGTCAGAAAGGGCATGGCTGTTGAGTCGTCAGGTACAGTGACTGTGGATGGTGTGGTTGAAGCTGCGGATATAATCGCGGAAAAGGGCATACTAATAAGAGGTGGTGTACAGGGTGGAAAGCGTGCGAATATTATATCTAAAGCTGATATTAATGCAGGCTTTATAGAGTATGCAAATGTTGAGGCAGAGGGTTCAATAACTGCGGATTCTATTCTGGACAGTACAGTGGTAAGCCATGCTGCAATTACTGTGCAGGGGCCAAATGCTAGTATTGTAGGCGGAAGTACCTATGCCACATCGGGGGTCATAGCCAGCACAGTAGGCAACAGACATGGTGTGAGGACTGAGGTGACAGCAGGAAAACCAATGAATCTGATACAGGAAATGTTTATGCTGCAATCCCAGGTCTATGATGACAAGGCGCTGGTTAACAAGATTGACACAGCCTTAAAGAATGCAGATGCAAATTTAAAAAATGGAGAGCTTTCTGAAAAGAAGAATATTGTCAGGTTGGAGCTTTTGCGTGCGAAGGTGTCTAAGCAGGCTGATATTGCAAGAAATAGTACCAGATTGGAATATATAAATACCATAATGGATGAAGCGAGAGGTGCAACTATAAGAGTAGAGAAGGAAATTTATCAGGGCAGTGTGATTTCCATAGATGGACAAAAGACAACCCTTGAGCAGCAACAGGGTGGTGTTGAGTTTGTTGAGACGGATAAAAATCTTAGAATGTATTCATTAGCGGCGATGGAAGCAGGTGGAGTAATATGATAGACAGAGTAAAGAGACTGGGGAGAGAACTTGTATACAAAGGGAGCATACTGGATATATACAAGGACACGATGCAGCTTCCGAATGGCAATACAGAGGAGTGGGATTTCGTAGCGCACAGGATGGGAGCAGCGGCGGTTCTGCCGGTACGGCCGGATGGCAGAATAGTGATGGTCAGACAGTATAGAAATGCACTGGAAAGAGAGACACTTGAGATTCCAGCAGGCTGCAGGGACAGTCTTACTGAGGATACTAAAATTAGTGCAGCCAGAGAACTGGAAGAAGAGACAGGCTATACAAGTGATGATATTAGTTTCCTTATTTCGCTTAGAACTACAGTAGCTTTTTGCAATGAATCTATTGATGTATATCTTGCAAAAAATTTGAAACAGGGGAGACAGCATCTGGATGATGCAGAGTCCATTGATGTGGAGACTTATACTGTGGATGAACTCTGTGAGATGATATATGCTGGGAAGCTTCAGGACTCAAAGACAGTTTCAGCTATTCTGGCATACTCAAATATGCTTCATAGCAAATAATATTTCATAGTAAATACCATATGTATTCACATTTATATTCAGATTCAATAGAGGTTATAAAATGCATAAAACCTGCCACCTGCAGCTTTTATTGCATACTTTAGCTTTGGTATAGAAAAGCTGCATATGGCTCAATGCAAAGAGTCATATGCAGCTTGTTTACTTTGCCATGCATATAGAAAAATGCTGCCAGCATCTTTCACAGCATGCTTTGGTATACCTAAATTTGATTATAATATGTTAATTCATCTCGGCAATAGTATAGATAAGCTTTTCAGAATCTTCCCATCCGAGACAAGGGTCTGTAATTGATTTGCCATATACATGCTCGCCAATTTTCTGACTGCCTTCCTCAATATAGCTTTCAATCATTAATCCCTTGACAAGAGTCTTGATTTCAGGACAGATTAATCTGTTGTGCATTACTTCTTTTGCAATTCTAATCTGCTCCTTGTAATTTTTGCCAGAGTTAGAATGATTTGTATCAATAATGCAGGCTGGATTAAGCAAATCCATTTTCGCATACATATCATTAAGACGAATCAAATCCTCATAGTGATAATTGGTTGTAGTGTTTCCGTGTTTACTGACTGCACCACGCAGGACTACATGAGTAAGAGGATTTCCAGAGGTCTCAACCTCATAACCGCGATATACAAAATGGTGTGGATGCTGGGCAGCATATACCGAATTTAACATAACGGAGAAATCACCACTGGTAGGATTTTTCATACCGCTGGCAACATCAAAACCGCTGACAGTGAGACGATGCTGCTGATCTTCGACCGAACGTGCACCGATTGCAACATATGAGAGGATATCTTCCACATAGCCCCAGTTCTCAGGATAGAGCATTTCATCTGCACAGGTCAGGCCGCTTTCGTTTACTGCACGGATATGCATTTTTCTCATGGCAATCAGACCCTCTATCATGTCAGGCGCTTTCTCAGGATCTGGCTGTGAAGCGATTCCCTTATAACCCTCACCGGTTGTACGAGGTTTATTAGTATATATTCTTGGAATGATAATTACCTTATCTTTGACGTCATCCTGAATCTTAGTAAGTCTGCTTACGTAATCGCATACAGAATCCTCATTGTCAGCAGAGCATGGTCCGATAATAAGCAGGAACCTGTCATCCTTTCCAGTGATAACATCAGAAATCATTGCATCACGCTGTTTCTTTAATTCTGTAAACTCCTTTGATACAGGGTACTGTTCCTTAATCTCAGCAGGAGTTGGAAGCTGATTTAAAAATGTGAAACTCATAAGTAACTCCTTTCTTTTTACAAAAATAAATGATAATGTAAAAATATGTCGATGTCAATTTGCAATAAGCTATTTAAACAGCTATAATTAGATAAAAAATTTATGTTTTTGATAAGGAGAGGTTATGGACTACACAATGTGGCTGTCATTTGTGCTGTGTGCAATGGCACTGGCAGTGATTTTGATAAAAAGAAAGAAGTAAATAGTGCGCTTACAATTGACATGTATAACAGCTTTGTGATATTTTATTATAGTTGGTTAGCTTAAACATATGCAGTCGTAGTTTAATGGATAGAATACGGGACTCCGACTCCCGGGATACGGGTTCGATTCCCGTCGAGTGCACTATATAATAATTAAGATGAGATAGACGGAGGATTTCCAATGAAAGACTTTTTGAAAAAAATAGATATAGATAAAATTAAGAAATTCTGTATAGAAAAGAAAAGGTATATAGG
>ERZ1034946.374-NODE-374-length-25581-cov-17.870798_pt1 | contig 25581 bp, 28 predicted proteins | sample MGYA00520591_ERZ1034946 | MGnify/ENA primary metagenome ERZ1034946 (study PRJEB33766, sample SAMN09781753) | gut metagenome | biome: gut microbiome | host: Homo sapiens | place: Madagascar | study: EMG produced TPA metagenomics assembly of the PRJNA485056 data...
TACATATATAAACAGAGATAAATAACTATAACTATTATAAGAAAGGTGAACAAAAATGGTCATTTATAACACAAAAGAATATGATACACAATATATGAGACAGGATGATATTGTCGTTGAAATTCATAGTATTTACAATATGGATGAATTATTAGAAAAAATGAGGAATGGCGAAGAAATCACTTCAGACATGGCATCTATTGCCGCTTATGCAACAGGTGATAAAAAAATGATTTCAGAAGCCGTACCAAAAGATTTTAATGAAAAGTCTGACAGACAAAATGATAAATGGTCTTCCAGTGTTGTATTTGATATGGAAGACCTTGCAGAATTAATGGATGAGTATGTTGATAAAAAGAAAGTAAGGGATAAACGTTTCCAGGCTTTTGAAGCATATATATTTAATAACCCTTGGAGAAGTATGCCATTTGCTCCATATGAAATTAGCAAAGAAGAATTAACGGACCAATTATATGCAGCAATGGGCATTATGCCGACCGTTAAAGATGCATCCAATAAATCATTGGCAGAATTAAGGAAAATGTCAAATGATGGCAATAGGTTATACTGGCAGTTTGCAGAAGTCAATAATGAGAATCCATTACCTACAATAGAAGATATTGAATTTTATCAGTCTTTAAATGACTATGAAAAAAGAATTATTAACGATTCTTGTATAAATAGACATGTCCTTCTGGAAAGTGCAAAGATATTAAAATCACAAAATAAGGCTAGAATATTTACCCAAGAACATGAGTATATCTTGTCTTTAGACAATAGAAATCCAGGGTTTTTGATGAATTTAGCAGAAAGTCAATTACATTCTGAGGATGTGAAAAGAACCATTTTTTTGAAATTGGGAGAGCATTATCAAATACAGGACTTATCAATGATACAAAGTAAACTGCTTATCGATTATTTGCAATATTATATCCTCGATGCCAATAAAATATCTATCTCAAATGATGATATAAGGAAAACAGAACAAGTAAAAAACTATGTAACTGATGAAATAAGTAAAAAAATAGCCCAATCCTCTGCTTATGATATGTCTTATGATAAAGAATATTTTTTATCATACATGGAAAACTATTTTTTAGTCCCACAGGAAGAGTTAAAAGATATTTATTCTAAGGATATCAGAGACCTTCAGCCTGAATTGACACAAAAGATTATCAGTTATTATGAATCTCTTTATGAGAAATTCGTAGAAACCTATACAGATAAAGAAACAAATGAATATAAATATGGCGGACAGACAATTCCAAGGGATGTTTTTGATAAATTTATTGAAAAAGAATATAAAACACCAATGCCTTCCTTTATTTTACGGGCAGAAGAAATTTTCAAAGAAAAGTTTCATGGTCATGCACCAAGAGTATTAATGAAGTATGTCATTTCTCAATTTTTAGCGTATGGTTGGAGTACAAAAGATGGAAATTTAATAAAAATTGCAGATGAATTTAACCAGAAAAATGTACAGAAGGTTGCAAAATATGATAATTTAATCCTTTTTGCATTATCCAGCAAATTAAATTTTAACGAAATCAAAGAAGAACAATTGATTGCCCTTGCAACATATATGAATCCTTTAAAGTTATATGAAAATATTGGAAGAGGATTTCTTGACTGGTTTATCGCACATAAAGACACGAATGTGTCTGAATTAGTTGATTTGATTGGATATGCAAATCAGGATAAAATACAAAGATATGATATAAATATGTCTGCAAAAGATTTAATCCTTCATGTAGAACAAGCAAAGGGAATCCACGATTGTGAATTAATGGAACAAGAATATCATTATAAATTTTCTGATAATGAAATTGCTATTCGTGGACGTAATATTGTAGCGCAAGATGGTAAAATGAAAATGTATATGCTTCCTAAAGATGATTATAGGAACTTTACTGTAGGATATGACACAAGCTGTTGCCAGCACTATGGAAATGCAGGTGAATCTTGTGTATATAAACTGACATCAGACCCATTTGCAGCATGTGTCGTTATCGAAAGGGACCATAAGATTTTAGCCCAGGGGTTTGTCTGGACAGATGAATCACAGGATACCTTAGTATTTGATAATGTGGAATTCGCCGATGATAGAAGTGTTGGACAATTTAACTCTTTGTTTGCAGCATGGTGTAAAGCAATGCCATATAAAAATATTCATGTTGGTGTTGGTTATAATCAGGGAATGCATTCATGGGGCAAAAAAGTTACATATCAGGCAAAACTTCCAACAACCTTATCTGATGGTCACTGTTATTCAGATTATCATCCAGATGCTAGAAGTTTAAAAATGGATGGAAAAATGCAGATTTCTGAAAAAGTACCTGTAAGAGTTACAGAAAAGCCTGATGAACCGACAAGATGGGATGTATTAACAAATCCAGATACAGCATTTTTATTGAATGATACAACAACAAATATTGCCCAGAAATTGGAATTTGCACATGAATTCCTGACAAACCAGACTCCTGAAATCCAGATGAAAGCAATCAAAATGAGTCCAGTTGCAATTAAATCTATCCAGAACCCTACAGAAGACGTACAAAAATATATTGCTCATAACCATAGGGAATATGTCCAATATATTGCGCACCCTTGTTCTGAAGTGCAGGAAATCTTAGTAGAATTAGACCCATCTTATATCATTAATATTGCAAATCCAACAGAGGCTATGTGTGTTAAAGCAGTAAAAGAAAATGGTTTATTATTAAAAGATATTCAAAATCCGACAGAAAAAGTAATTAAAGAAGCAGTAAAACAAAATGGTTATGCAATTAAATTCATTGAAAATGCATCAGAAGAATTACAAATGTTTGCTGTTGAAACGACACCAAAAGTAATTACAGTCGTAAATAACCCGTCAAGGAATGCAATTAAAAAAGCATTAGATATTGACCCACATATCATTGAATTACTTGACTCTCCTGATAATGAATTACAGATGTATGCAATTGAAAAATGCCCAAGCACGATTAATGAAATAAAAACACCTTGTTATGAAGCCGTAAAAGCTGCAATAGAAGCAAACGGCTCATTAATTCGAAATTTCCAATATGCATATCCTCACTTAAAAGAGGCTGCCATCAGACAGAACCCATTTGCTATCAGGGCAATATCCCATCCGACAGATGCAGAATATTTATTGGCTGCACAGGGAAATAGGAACGTATTGAACTTTGTAAGGGATTTAGAATTAAAATCTAATTTGGAAATGGCTCTTGGCAATCCAAATACCGTAACAATAGGAGAAGATGGAATGTTCGTTCGTAATGAAAGGGAACAGGAAGAAGAAAGGGAAATTTAAGATAAAAAATATATAGGGAATTATGTTAAGGAATAATGGCATAATTTCCTATATTAAAAATGGAGTGATAAAGAATGAAAACAAAACAAAATTTGGATAAGACTGTAATTGCATCTTTTGAGTTTGAACATAATGACGGAGACCAAATTTGGTCAGATATAACAACATATTATCAAAAAAAAGATGGAGCTTATGAAAAAGAATATATAGATGGATATTATGGAGAATCTTGTACTTCGCCAATCACATTAGATGAAATTATAAGCAGAATGAAAGAAGTTGAACATGAAGTAAGGAAAAAACAAGAAACGATATCCATATACGGAATTAACAACCCAATCACAAGGGGCGGATATTCTATTGCCAAAAATTTAGATGGGGACATGGAAAAAGGGAAAACAGGAATTGACTCAGACTTCGACCCCAATATAAGGAAGATACTATTACAAACTTATCAAGAGGCTGAAGATGAAATAACATTTGATTGAGGTGACAAAAATGTATACAGAAATAAAAGAACCATATTCAACCAAAAAAGGAACCTATATTATTGCCTTTTGCCCAGATACGGACTCATTTTTTATAACAAACGAAAGATATTTTTATTATGAACATGAAAAAGATTTTGAATCAGAGAGACAGGCAATCGAATACTTTAAAACAAATGGAAACGAATTTATTCCAATACGGAATAAACTGATGCAAGAAATGGGACAGCGCAATCAGAATCATGTATATCTTGAAAATATACAAATGTTCTTTGTTCAAGCTGATGATAATAATGTGTTACAGATGACACCATCTGAGTTTTATGAATACCGTAAAAACCACAATACGGATAATGAAAAAGGTCTAACAAGCGAATTGGAACTTGACTTATAAAAACAAAGAGTTATATCCTGATAACAAAGATATAACTCTTTTATGTTCTTTTAAAAAAAAATGTCTTATGATAAAATATAAACAGTCCTGAAAATGAACAAAATAGGAGATATGTTCTTATGTTTTTTGATAATGCTCCAGACCATAAATTAGAAAAGTTAACATTATTCATATCAATGGCTAGAGCATTACATTGCACAAATGATTTTAAAATGTACTTCTTTGGAAAAGAAAATGATATGCCTATTGAAATTATGGAACGTATTGCTTTTATGTTTGATAATTGTCCATCTTTTTCAGACGAAAATATTGCAAAAATAATTTTATTAGAAAAAGACGATTTTTAAAAATCGTCTTTTTTATAATTATTATTTTGACTAGAATTTGTTTTATTCTTATCCTTTATTATTCTACTTCGTTTTTGAACCCGTCTAAATAATGCATCAGACCATTGTTCCAGCCATTCAAAGTTTGTTGGTTTTATTGTTCTATTTCTCCATCTGTTAAAATCTGTATCAACTGAATTATATCCAATATTATAAAAATCACAATCGTACTTTGTTATAAAATGTTCTGCAATAATGGAAGAATGCGTAATAATCATAATTCCCAAGGTATGTTCCAACAAATCTGGAATCTGTGTATCTAAATAATTACAAAAACCACAAATAGATTCTTCAGACATCCCAATTTCAGCTTCATCTAAGACAATATAATATTTTTTGTCTTTATCATAATCCATGACCCTTTGAGTACAGATATAAGAAGCCATACTGGTAGGAGAATCAGGGTCATCCATTGCAATGCAGGCAAAAGCTCCCATATCAGAACGTAATTCTGTTCTAAGCTGTTGAGACACATGCCTTATCATATTTCTATTTTCCTTATAATGTTTCTGCAGTCTAACATTCATCTGCTTGCGGATTAATGATTTTCCAGTTCCATTTTGTCCTACAATTATGGTAATTTTACCTTCTTTAATACGTTTAACAACATTAATTATTTTGTCTACATGTTCATCTAAAACTTTTTCTGTAATTTCCATATAACTCCTTTTATTTCTTACAATAAAAACCTAGAAAACTATAAAAAATTGGAAACATGAATAGTAACACCATAGTACTTAATATACCATGTGGAATAAAATAAAGATAGTTAAAAATAAGAATGATTGTAATGGAGATAATAATTGGAAAAATTCTTTTTGAATCCATCCTTTTTTGAAAATAATAAGAATCTGGAATCTTCCAGATGGTGGCTAATATACCACTCCAAAAGACACCTATACAAATGTTATATAATGCTAAATCCATAATATGTACCTATCTAACAGTAGTGTTAACGAATGGCGTTCCCGTAGAACCAAATGAACAAAGTGAATGCGCTCCTATGGAGCCAACCGTAGCGAAGCAAGGGCGATTACGAAGTAATCCAAATGTAGCGTCAGCGTAGGGCTGTTTCGAAGAAACCAAATGGAACGTTAGTGAAAGGCGTTCCTGTGGAACTAACTGGAACGTTAGTGAAGGGCGTTCTATAGGTAAACTATTGTTTACCTGTAGAACCAAATCCCCCAACACGTTCCACATCTGTATTGCCAGAGTCAGCATCTAAACGCTTTATAAACATTCCCTGTGCAATTCGGTCTCCTCTTTTTATTTCCTGCGTAACATTACTGATATTTAAAAGAAATATTCCGATGTTTCCATCATCTTTCTTATTTCCATAATAATCAGCATCAATCCAGCCACTTGTATTAGCAAGCATAAATTTACCGCCCATACTGCTTCTTACATTGATAATTAAAATTTCATCATCTAACATATATGACTTTACATCTGTCCAGATTTTTACAATTTCACCAGGGTTTACCGTATAATCCTCATTTGCATAAAAGTCATATGCAGCAGCTTTCTTAGTGCCTCTAGTTGGTAAAGTTACAGTATCTGTTGTTTTCCTAAAAGTATCATTTACAATTTCAAATCCTCTGATTTTCATATTAGGTTTACCTTTCTTTATGTTTTTTCTATTTATATATGTTAAAAAAAAACACGAACTTTTATATTTCCATGCTTCTTTACATTTTTTTTATTCATATATAAGAAAAAGAATAAGGAGGTCCTAAAAATGGATTTTTTAGACAGACTATATGGAATACCATCCTCTATAAAAAATGACTATGAGGAAGCGAAAGCCGATTGTATAAAACAAAGTAATAATTTTGAAAATTTGTATTTTAGCCAGCTTGCCACAAATATAGGCATAAACAGAAGTATACTGTTAAAAGATTTCCATTCTTTCATCAATAATACATTTACATTACCAACCCAATTATTTGAAAAGGATAATTTCATGGAAAACGCACCAGCGGAAATAAAGAATGTATTTCAGGAAGGTGGTTCTCTGTATGATGAAGTTTATACACCGACAAAGATAAATTTTGAAACACCAATAAAATATTTTCTAAAAGAGATAATTGACAAATATGTTTTTCAGGATTTTGAGAATTATATAGAACGTGTCACCACAAAAAAATATAATGATAAATATACGGATGCGGTCTACAAAAAAGAAACAATTATCATGCTTTATGTAAGAACGATGTTAATACTATCGGACGCTGGCTGTATTCAGAAAAAATATGTTAATTCCTATTCGGATTATTTTGAAAAGAACCATGAATTCTTTAAGACAGTCCACACAAATATCGAAGACTTTGATACATTTCTTGGCGGGGATTGTTTTTATGATGAAATCACGACAAGTTTCTATTATAGTATCTGTTTTTTACTATTGGAAAATGAATCAGAAGATATAAAGAATTATGTCTTAGCGCCCATAAGAAAAACCCAGCCTGAATTAATCAATTATGTGGATAATCATGATGAAATAGATGCCGAAAAGATATTTTTTGCACTACTGTCAGCAGATTCACTTGATTATATCAAAATCATGCCTTTATTATCCGAATTCACATTCAGCATTGTGATGCTATATGCAGAAATGTGTGGTAAAAAGATTACGAACATGGAAAAATATGTCCTGATATGCACCCAATATGCGGACATAGACCCGTTTTATGAATTATATGGCACTTCATTAAGACCCAACTATATTAGAAAAGCTTCAGATTATTTTGATAAGGAATTTGAGACAATATATTCCAATTCAACACTAAGTCCAATTGGGCAAAAATATATGTCTTTGTTATCCTACAGTTTGTTCAAGGTCTGTACAAATAAAGAATATATAAAATACCAATTTTTGAAAACAACAGCCTTATTTGGCATGTTATTATTAAATAACCCCAATACGACATACAGTGATGCGAGCAAAATAGCTTATACTTATTTATTCAGCGATGAAAAGGAAAAGACAATAGAGGATTATCAAAAAATCAATAAAATTTTATTAAAGATGCTTTTGATACAAATATATAAATCAGCTTCAGACCATATTCTACAGGGTATAACAAGAACAAAAAATTTTATAAAAAGTGTACAATTAGTTACAGATGAGCTTGATTATGATGATAAGACAGAAAAAATAAAGTCTGAAAAAAAGGAAAATATTGAAAAAGCTATAAAAGATAATGAGGCAAAGCATCAAAACCAAATAAATGATTTGAACCATAAAATTCAGGAGCAGGCATTGATAATCGAAAGACTGGCAAAAGAAAATGACAAACTAAAAAGTATATTACAAAAAGAACAAGAAACAAAAGTCATCGAGACAATAGATATACCTGAACTGGATGAAACTGAAAAAGAAGACCAAATTGCATTGGAAGAAATGGTGTCTTTCCTACAGGATTACAGAATCAGATATACGGGAGGACATCCCGTTGTCCTAAATAAATTAAAACAAATTTTCCCTGAATGGGATTTTTACGAAAGCGGAAAAGGATATCATTGGAATGAAAACGAATTATTCAAAAAAACTGATTATTGTGTTATCCATTATATACACATGTCTCATAGTGAATTTAATAAAATCATGCAGGGAGTTGAAAATTATGACGTGCCAATCATCTATGTAAAAAACAATAATATTGAATCCATCATTTCTGTTATTTATAATAGGGTACAGGAAGAATTGATGAAAAAAGAAGCAAAACAATATGATTCATAATGTATCTGGAAATAGGGCTTATCATTAAGTCCTATTTTTGATTATGTAAAATTGTATATTATTCATTCATAGTGCATAATTATTCTAATGCTATTTTATAACACAATCTGTCTATTGTAAAAAATGATATTGTAAAAAATGCCGTATTTTCAACGTTTTATAGTATCGAACATCTGTTCCGTGTTCCAACTTTTACTAAACTAGAAAAAAGAGAAGATTTTTGAAATCAATACTGTATAATATAAACATTTTTATATATTTTTTTTACATATATAAATAGATAAATACAAAAGAAAAATATATAGAATGGAGAAAAATACATATGAGAAAAATAGATAAAAGTAAAATAGAATATTTTATAGATAATGATTTATATTTGAATATACAGTTAGACAATAAAACGTATAAGTCGTCTAAAAAAATTTCAAAAGAAAATACGATATTAAATGTTTTAACAGAAACATTAAAACATTTTGGCTATACATTAAAATTGAATGATGATATAGTATATACTATTTCTTTTTCAGAATATGGTAATATAGTAAATACAAGTGAAAAGAAAAAATATATATATCTTCAGGAAAACAGAAATTGTATTATTACTAATCCTACTGATGTTATTGTAAAATCAATTTTAAAGAACTGGGAAGATAAGAAAAAACAAAACATTTTTTATAAAAAAGATATTTTAGAAATTGTGAGTGGTACTCCTCAAATCTGTCTTTATACAAAACCTATGAACGAATTAGTAGATGGTAATATAGTTGAACCAAAAATGTTCATTTATGATGATGGTGAAACAGCATATGAAAATGAATTTTCGCTTTACAAAATATCGGATAATGAAATTAAAATCACATATGCTGCTAATTGGGGACAAAAAATGTTAACACATTATTATAAAATTGATTCATTGGTAAAAGACAATGTTGTATATATCCCCATTGAAATAAAAAGGAATGGAAAGAAAATAGAATACCACGTTATAGAAGGAATTTACAGTAATATAAAAACAGCCCAAAGGGCATTAAAAAAGAGTCCCCAAACAGATTGTATGATTCTAATTCAGGATGCCGAAAAAATGATTCATCAAGAATGGTATAAAAATTTTATAAAAAGTGAATGATAAGGATGGAGGTATAAAGACATGCAGGTAAATGAATTGGAAAATATAAAAGAAAATGCAAAGCCATTTATTAATATATGGAAGGATGCACATAAAAATGAAAAAATACAATTAAATGATGGTAAAGAAGGAAAATATTGTATTATTACAGAATCCCTGAATAATACATTTATTGACATATTTAATGCGTTAAAATATGGTTATACAGATTTTGTTTTTGTTCATGGTGTTTCATTAAACAAAAATGGGACCGATGATGTGGCACAGGCATATGGATTGCTTTGTACAGGAATCGAAGATAAATCAGAATTGGAAAAACAGGATTGTTTCTTTATAGGGGAGCTTTATTATGAATCCGATGACAATGAAAAGTGTGCCGTGTTAAGTCCAGTACAATTAGAAAATTATCTTGGTGAAAATGCTAGGTATCGATTAGGCAAATTAATGATTGTAAATGCCGAAGATACCCAGTTTATCAGGATGGATAGCTTTTTACAGGCATTAAAAAAGATGTAACAAGGGTAAAGGACGTCAAATATCTAAATGACGTCTTTTATTTATATATTTTTTTGTAAAAAATGCATAGTCCCGCCTTTTTTTTACACATATATAACTAGAAAGACATAAGTAAAGAAAGGTATATATATTATTCATTATTGACAGAAATTATAGATGAATGATAAAATTTTTATAAACAATAGCACAATCATTCTTTTATATATGAACAGTATAAGGAGACATATGATATGAAAATACGAGATTTTTTACGAAAATTTATGCCAGAACAAATTGATATTTTATTTGAATCAAAGTTAATGACATTTTTATACACAAATTATATTATTCTGTTATTGGCATTAATTTGTTTTGCACCATTTGAAGGCGGTAAAAAAGCAGCTTTCGTTATTGGCGTATTTGTTGCCGTAAGCTGGTTGCATTCAATGCCAATCACGTACATGTTTATATCTGTCTTGTTCTCAATTGCAGATGGTATTGTTTTGGGACAGTTAGTCCCAGCATTTTTAGATAACCATTATCACATAAAATTTTTTACACAGACATATTTTATGGTTATTGCCACAATTTTATTTGTAGCCCTGTTCATTTTCCTGTATTATCGTGCATATTATGGACAGCGTGATACATATTATGAGACAACGAATAAATATGATGAATATAAAATAGGGCATGATAAATGGTTCAGGGAGAATAGATTCTACTGGGACCAAGTAGATTATTATATGTCTACAGGAAAGAGTGAAAGACAGGCAAAAGCCCTGGCAAAGACTGATGTAAAAGATGCAAAGAAAACATGGAAAGAAGAAGAAAAAGCCATGAAATCCATGAAAAACATGAAACGTACATCTTCAGACTTTTCTGACAAAAAGGCGGAAAAAGAATTAGAAAAGATTTTAAAGAAATAACACTATCTTTGAAAACTTTTTCTGCATATATAAGGAGAAAACAAAATGGCAATAATATGTCCAGAAACAGGCAAACCAGTTGTTTATCTGGTTTGTCTGGAATGTGAAAATAAAAATACTTGTGATAAAGGGAAAAAGTAATATGGCAATTAGTGATGATAAACTTCAGGAATATTATAATAAAAATGATAAAATAATTGATACATTAAAAGAACAGTTAAGAGAACAGACAACTAAAAAAAGAGACGAAATTGAAAGTAACCCTATTCTTTTTGAAGATTTTTCATGGTTATATTTTGTATCAACGAATGATGAAACATATTCTGACTTTGAACGTCCAATACGGGATATATTAGATGATATCAAAAAAATTGAAGAAGAACTGGATAAAGCAGAAAGAAATCTTCGTTATAAAGCACATTTTAACGAAAAATCCAAAATAGGTGTTTTTGAAGTTCGTACATATCAAAAAGAATTCGAAGATGCGCTAAAAGAATATAATGAATTATGCCAGCTATATTATGGTGGCGGATATAAAGGAATTATTATTAATCTATGTGAGAAATATAGGGAAGAACAGCATTGGGGATTAATAACCCATTATTATCCAGATATAGCGTATAATAGAGCTGTTATTTATCAATTAGGTAAAAAACTTGGATATTCTGTTAATCAGAGAGAAGAAATTAAATATGCTCTTTTAGAACATAAAGTTAGATGGCTGGCAAAAAATAAAAAGAAATATGAAAAGTCTAATTTCAATAGTGATTTACAATATAAATTTGAAACTTCTAATTCAGAAGGAAAACCAGTAATAAAGTTTAAGATAGACTATTGGATGTACGAAATAATTTATCGACATGGAGAATTTGATAACGACGAAGAAGACCTTAATGATATACATGGAAATATAAATCTTTTATATTGTGCAGCACGTTCAATGACGGGTTATAGAGATTCCAAATATTATGTGCGTTATAGACTATACGATTTAGATTATTTACTCTGGGTATATCCTTCGATAACAAATGACATTATATATAATTATGATATACATGTATCATTTGATGATTTATGGAACGAAAAAGATGTAAACCCAGACATTATGAATTACGTCTTTGAGACAAGAGTAAGAGATAAAGTATTGGCTACTAAAAAAGACCAAAAATTATATCCACCGTTTATGCTGGAAAGCTGCATCACAAAATGTATTGAATTAAAGAAGAAACTGAAGGAATTTGAATCATCCCATGATTTAACAAAAAGAAAAGATGCCATACAGTATTACCAGTTAAAATGGGAATATCTCGCAATGAAAAGAGTCTGGACAATAGAGGCATATCGTGTAGCTAGAATGGCATATGAAATTGATATCGATAATTTACATACCTATTTAAGACTTTCAGTTGAAGATATCCCAGTGGGACCTGAAAAAACAAATGGTCCACAGTATTTTATGGAACCCGTATTACAAAAGTGTATTCACCGTGAATATAATTATATCAGATGGGAAGAAAAATCAACAGAATATAATTCATATATTATTTGTGAAAAAGATAGAATGACCGATGTAAACCATGATTATAATAAAGAAGAAGTATGTTATAACTTTCGGACCAGGAAAGGCATCCAAAAAGACTGGGAGACACATTTAGGTATTTATAAAGATGACCCAGAATGGAACATTATTAAGTTTACTGAAAAAGACCAGTATAATATGGATTCCTGTCTATTAGAACCAGATTATCAACGTGCAATGAATAATGAAATCCAGATTTTGAAAGAAATTGCCGATACCCAGATTCAATTGTCAAAAAGTAATATTACAAGGAAAACAAAATTAATCAGTGACGGTTTCCCATACATCGATTATATTAGTCTTGAGGAATTTAATAAATACAGCCAGATAGACAAATCATATATTGAAGAAACATTAAAAGTACCTGATGAATATTATAAATTCAACAGTATTGAAAAAGTATCAGACCTCGCAATCCCATATATTGCGAAATATAAAGACTTATTGTTAAGCGGAATAAAGGAGAAAGATTTAAGAAATATAAAAGGGGTTAAAGATAATTATATTTCGCCTGAAAGGAAATCCATTTATAAGTATGATACTTTATACTTAAAGAACTGCATTTATATTGAAAACGAATATACATATGAGATAAAAAAAATAATTCAGGATTTAGTGAATGCAGGTGTTTCAGAGGAAGACATAAAAGAATACATTAATATGTTAGAAAAAGAAAATGATTTCCAAGATAAGAATGAAATAAGTAACGATGATGAATACACATATTAAAAAAGGAGAAAAATGAATGAAAAAGATTTTAAGGAAAGTACTAACTGGTGTTATGACATTGACAATGTGTTTGTCTATGAGTATGACTGCATTTGCGGATTATGACCCAGATACAGATGAAAGAGATGACACTGGCACATATATTGTTGACAACTATACAAAACGGGATAGTAACGTAACATTATATATTTATGCACAGACAAGTAATGTTGATACAAAATTATTTAAATATGCTTTTGATTTCGGATATTTTGGACCAACCAGCCAGGATAACCCAGATATTAATGAAAGCTATGATTGGAATACTTATAAAAGTATGGAATTTTTCTTTCGAGCTTCAAATGTTGACGTATACGATGAACTGGATGGGGAAGAAATCTGGGTGGACCAATTTAGTATAGAGAATGGATATTACGATTTCTTCGATGCATTAGATGTACATACATTAGAACCTACTGATTTTTATATTGATGGCGAAAATAATTATTTATATGTTTCAAATGAGAATATCCGCATTTATACAATGCTGGGTGAAGATGAATGGAAAAATTCACACAAGGAAGCTTTTTCTGAATGGGCAAAAGAAACAGAGGCAGAACTTAGTCAAAAATCATTTGCCGCAGAGGAAGAGACAACCGTGGAAGAAACATCTGAAATTACTACGGAAGAAGTGACAATTGAGCCTGTAACAGAAGAAACAACCACAGAGGAAACCTCTATTGCAATTCCAGAGGCATCCGAACAGGTGGAAACAAAAACGAACAAGCTTCCTACACTCATAATTGGGGTTTTATGTATTGTTTTGCTTGTATTTTTAGGATTCTTCTACGCCAAAAAGAAGTAACCTCAATATAATAAATTAAAATATAATATTAGTTATAAGGGAGAATCATAAAAATGGTTCTCTTTTTTTATAAAAATTCCCGTTTTCCTACTATCTTTACATTTTTTTTATACATAAATAAATAGAGAAAATAGAAAGAAGGGAATAAGTATGTCTGGGATGACGTTACAAAATAGACATTTATTAGAATTGGAAAAAGCCTTAAACCATCAGCTTGGAACAACAGATGAAATTAGGCATCAATGGGAAAATGACCCTTATCCAGCAGATGGAGAAGTTGTTGCTGATTTTTGGAATAAAGTAGAAAAGGCAAAGAAAATAAGAATTGTTGGGGATTACGACTGCGATGGGATTAATTCCTCTTTTATCATGTATAAATCTATAAAGACGGTATATCCAGAGAAACAGGTATCTGTCCGTATTCCAAGGCGTTTTTCCGAAGGATATGGCATTAATGATAAAATTGTTGATGAAATCATGAATGAAATGGACACAGACGAAAGCCTCATTATTACGGTTGATAATGGGATTGCCGCAGGTGCAGTATTAAACCGTTTATCAGACAATGGCTATACGGTTATTGTGACAGACCACCATGAAGCAAGGGAAGGACTGGAACTTCCAAAAGTAAATATGCTAATTGACCCTGCTGTAAAAACAATCCCAAACCCATTAACAGGACGGTATTGGTGTGGGGCTGGAGTTGCCTACAAATTGTGTGAACCTATTGTGTCCGTAAAGGATGAGAAAGTTTGCCATGAGCTATCTGTCTATGCAGGTATTGCTACTGTGGCGGACTGTATGGAGTTAAAGGAAGGAAACTGGGGATTAGTCAGGAATGCAATCAAATCATTTCGGGATAAAACAGAACCTATAGCCCTTAAAAACTTATTGTTGTCAATGGGACAAGACCCAGATTTTTGTAATGAAGACCATTTTGGATTTTATTTGGGACCTGCTTATAATGCGCCAGGCAGATTATTGGACAATGGGGCGACAGAAGTATTAAAATATCTAAACCACCCAACACAGGAGCGTTGTGAATATTTGGTGGAATTAAATAATCGTAGAAAAGAAATACGTGATGAAGAATATGAACTCATAAAACAGGAAATTGAAAGAACTGGACAAAGTGATGCGTGTCCTATCTGGATTGCAAAAGACGGTTTACATGAGGGTATTGTTGGTATTCTGGCAGGAAAAATATCAGAAGATTATAAACGTCCAGCGATTGTTCTCACAAATGTAGAAAACAATCCAGGCATGTTAAAAGGTTCTGCACGTTCTTATGGGAAATTCAATATTTTTGAATATTTATCAAGTATGGCAGAATTATTTGCTAGGATGGGTGGTCATGAAGGGGCTGCTGGTTTATCCATGACAGAAGAAAACTTTAAAATCGCCAGAACACATCAGATTGATGCAGCGGCAATTTCAGAAAGCCTAGTAGATGATTCCTACCACACAAATATCAGGCAATGGGAAATCCCTAAAATTAATGACACATTATCGAAATTTAGACCATTTGGACAAGGAAACCCTGTTCCTAAGTTTGAAATTGAAGTTGATATCAATAAAGACAATGCCAGATTTATAGGGGAACAAAAAAATCATCTTTTAATCCAGGATGCAAGAGGAAAATATAAAATTACACACTTTTTCCATGAACCAAATGATTTGGAAAATGAGCTTAAATTTGGCATGACAGGAACAATCAGTGGAAGTGCCTTTAACGGGGTTGAGACCCCGACATTAAATGGCGAAGAAGTTTATGATTTAATTGATGAACGGACACTAGATAGAGAATATTAAAACAGGAGTCAAAAAATATGCAAAGATTAACAATCAAATCAACAATAAACCGAAAAGGAACCCAACAGGATGAAGAAATTGCATATTCACATATCATAAATTTAAATAAAAATGACCCAGAATTTTTATACATTAACACATATGGCATAGATAAAGACATTCTCGATGAAATGATAGAAAGAACGAAAATTGAACCAAATGATATTGATTGCTTCAAAATTGCCACAGTAGAACATGAAAATCTGATTGACCAAATTTATTTATGTCCAAGAGAATGTCCCGATGAATTGTTAAATTGTATTATCCAAGAATATATGGATAAGGATATTGAACAGTTATGTTATGATATGTACCAAAAACATCCAGAACTAAAAAAACAGGATAACGATGAAACACAAAATGGAATGGATGATAGCAAAAATAATTATTATTATTATCTGATTCCAAACTTTAGTTCTTTATATGAGTTGCCTTTATCAAATGGTTCTGTATATGAAAACAAAAATAAGAAACAGCTTTATTTAAAAACTACCAATATTTTGCATGATTTTTTAGATGAAGAGGATAATATTTCTGGTTCAACATTAGTTTTAGATGATGTAACAAAACTTCTTGTGTAAAAGAAAATAAAAGTATGCGGACTTTTACTATTTTGTATGAGTTCGCATTTTTTTTGTACATATATAGATAGAAAGGTAAAAGTATTTTATGGAAAAGAAAACTTATTACAAAGTAAAATTAAAATGTTCTCCTTATAGAAATTATCCAGACGAACATTATGATATTTCAGTCATGAATGCCGTTTTAGCTAAAAATAATGCAAAAATTATAAAGACAGCAAAAAAAGATATCTATTATATTTGTACCGCAATTATAGAAGAATCTTTATTTAGCCAAACGATTATAGAATTGAACCAAAAAATACATCGAGGCGTTGTTTTGTTATCAAGCCATAAATCATATTTTCATTAGAAAGGAAGGACCATAATGATTAATACAAAAACATTATTAAATAATATGGATGAAATCAAAAAGGAACTGGAAATCAGGGATTCTGTAATTAAGCATTTACAGGATGAGACGCTCAATTTAAAAGATGCAGCTTATAAGGATGCTGAAGTAAAAAGATTATTAGAAGAAAATGAAAGACTCAAAGCCGACAACAGAAGAGGATTCCCTATTTCTGAGGAAGAAGACAAGGCAATCAAAAAGTGGTGTAAGAAGCATGAAGCAAAGGTACATGGACTAATGACATCTAAATCTATGGGATGTTCAGGTGGAAGATACGTTTATAGATTTACACCAACTGGATTAGGTGTTGCAGGTGAAGTTATTTGTGTTTGTGGTGCGTCATTTGAATTTCAGCATATTGGATAGGGGGTAACAGATGAACAAAGAGTTTGAAAAATGTTTTCATTATGACGTTTCCTATCATGAAAAAATGAGAATTAACACAAGTATAAGGGAAAGGACCTTTCAATATTTACAGTCAATTCTAATTGATATCGTGAGTATGATAGGTCTTAGTATACTTATGTATTTCTTAATTTCCGAATTGCTATTTCCACAGATTTCTTTACTTATGTTGGAAGATGATATGCCGCAGATGTTAGTCAATGATATTTATATCCCAGTCCTTATTGTTGAGTTTTTTATTATTGGATTTTATGCGAAGAAGAATCTTTATAAAGTGACCCGTCTCCATGAATTATTAAAAGCCAGAGATGACATTGATTTATTTAAAACAGACAAAAAGACCTATTGCTGTGAAATTCCAGAAAAATCAACATCATTTATTTTAACAGATAACTATGATGGTATAGTGTCTTTACCGTTGGATATAGCAAAAACTTCTAAAATAAGAAATAACAATATAGTACGACTTTATAAATGTGAATTCAGCCCACTAATTATTGTGTTATTAGAGAAAGAAGAGGAATAAAAATGAATAATAAAGAAATCGTATATATCGCAGAATTAGACAATGATGTTGATGATGTTATAGCCGCAGAATACTTATATAATACTGGCGTTTTAAAATGTGTTGTCTGTGACCCAAGACCATCAACAAAAGACGGAAAAATGAGAGAACAAATGTTAAAAGACATTGGTATTGAAGTATTATATAAAATGCCACCCATTGCAAAATATGTATTTGTCGGCGGAGCATTGACATTAGTAAGCCAATATGTTAAGACACATAGAATTGAATACCTCATCATGAATGGCGGATTTGCAGGTACAAACGTAGTATCGCCAGAAAATGAATTAGATAAGTTTAAAGGAAAAACATATATCAGAACATTCAATTTTAATTGTGACGTGAATGCGGCTGATTGCGTGTTAAGAAGTACAACACGAAATATCGGTCATATTGTTCTGGTCGGAAAAAACGTGTGTCATAGTGAAAAGAACACAGAAGATTTTTTATGGAATGATACAATCAGTAAAGCGTTATTTAGGAAGTATCATGTAAAACCAGGGAAAAGACAGCACGATATGTTAGCTTGTCATGAAGGATTGTGTATTTTAAATCAGAATAGCTTGATTGATATTAATATGAGTAATCCATATTGTTCTTTTGAACCTTTATATCCATGTATAGAATCGGGATTACAGGGAAACATGACAAAATGGGGCAGTACAAGACAAAAAGAAAAGACCCCTTATAGAGAGTGTTTCGTTGCCGTAGGTTACAGATAAAAAATAATAGTATGTGGTGGAAATAAAATATAATATGTTATAACGGAACGGAAATGAAATCTATTATAGAATCTGCTTTACAAAAAGATTTAAGTTTATGAGATATCCTTTATATAGAAAAGGAAATGTAATTTATTAATGAAATCCCCAGTCAACAGGGGATTTTTTCTTATTTTTTTTACATATATAGATAGATGAATAATTTTTAATGAAGGAGAAAACAAATAATGAATTATCATAATATAACAAAAGACGATATGTTAAATGGAGATGGACTTAGAACAGTTTTATGGATGTCTGGATGTAATCATGGGTGTCAGGGATGCCAGAATTGTCAGACATGGAATCCTAAAAGTGGTATCAAATTTGACAAAGCAGCAAAAGAAGAATTGTTATTGTCTTTAGAATTTGATAGCAATACGGGTATTACCTTTAGTGGTGGGGACCCATTATTCCCTGGAAATAGAGATACCGTCCTTGAATTAATGAAAGAAATCAAAGAAAAATTTCCTGATAAGACGATTTGGAGTTATACAGGTTATCAATATGAAGATGTAAAAGACTTACCTCATATGCAATATATTGATGTCCTTGTTGATGGGGAATATGAACAGGATAAAAGGGATGTTACATTATACTGGAAAGGCAGTTCCAACCAACGGGTTATTGATGTCAAAGCAACAAGATTACTTGAAAAATGTGGTATGTTGAAGGAAGGGGAAGTATATCTTCATTGTGGGGACCATACTTTAAACCCAGCAGAATGTAACAGGAAAGAATTGAATGAGTTTTTAAACAAGCCTGTAACAAAATCAATATTAGAAGGTTCATCTAATACAGAAAGTTATGCAGAAATCTTTAATAACGAACGTTATAAACAATGTAGCAATGAATCATTTGAAATGGACGAGAGGTGAATAATTATGGATAAATACATAAACAGTAATCAGTTAACGAATCGAATTGCCGAAGATGTTATGGATGTTGATAAAAACGCATTGTATGATGTATTATCCCAATTAAATAACAATAATCCCGTCAAACAGGTTCTTGTCCGAATGTGTGATAAAATAGAATATTTAGAACAGCTTTCAAGGACAGCAACAGCTTCACTGTTAGATTTTTCTACATTGTCCCATGATGATATTATGCAGATTCTGGAAATTGACAGAAAAGAACTGGACAACATTATCGATGGAAAAACAATAAGCTATGATGAAATGGGGGATAGATAAAATGAATTGGGATATAAATTATATAGAACAAGAAGGGATAAAGCTTCAAAATAAAAAAGAAAAATGGATAGAACAACGTATAGAAATGGGCGGAGACAAAAAAGTAATTCAGTTCATTGCAGATATTTTGTTTCATGGTGGAAATGGTATCGCTGCGGAAGATTCAATTGAAACAACCAGATGTTTGTTTGAAGCAGGTTATTGTTATTATTTTGCAAAAATATTGGAAGATGCTTTCCCTGGAGGAGATATATGCTTATGTTATCCATTTAGTCATATTATTTATGTTTATGAAGGCATTGCTTATGATATAGGTGGTGTATCAGACGCAGAAAAAGAAATGTATATTCCAATTTCAGAACTAGGTGATAATATAAATGGATTCAGACATATCCCAGGACTTATAGATGATACAAACAAAGATAAAGTATATGATATTGGAGAAAAATGTAAAAAAAATGGAACTATTGTCTATGCTATATCTGCTTATGATGAAGATATTGTTAATAGGACAAAAGCTATATTAACAATTGAACCAGAGCCTAAATATATGCAATCAAAAGTACAATTTATTCTTACAAAAGGTCGTTTGGAAAAAGATTTAAAAAAAGGCTACATTACAAAAAAACAATTTCATAAATTTATGGATGAGGAATGTATATCACTAGGAATCAGTTATCCATTTTTACAAAGGATGAAAAAAGAAGAAAGTGAAAAATCAAATTTACCTAAAGAATTAAAAAATGCAATATATGACTTAGAAAATGATACAGAAATGGATAGATAAAATAACATATATAATTTTATGATAAGAGGTTTTATGAAATTATTCCAAATCCGTTTGACAAATTATCATTAGAAGAATTACTTTATATCAGGGAACATCATTATTTCTTATAAAATAAAAAGAGCTGTTATAATAACAACTCTTTTTTCTTATAATTCAGCTTCTTCGTCTTTATACCCCTTATAGAGATGTTTCTTTTTATTATCAACTTTGTCTTTGACGGAGGCAAAAATATTCTGTTGAATTGGAAATTTCTTTAAAATACTTTCCAAAAGTCCTTTTAAAGTCTTACGTGGGACAGCTTTTTCTATTGACCGATATGTGTTAATGCGTTCTATTGCCATATTTTCATCGCCATTAAATTGTTCCGTCAATTCGTTTTGAAGCTTCATTGCATGTTTGTATTTATGATACATTTGTGCTTCCCTTGTATAAGCGACTTCAACCTTCCTCTGGCTATCCTGTTCGTTCCATAATGTTTCCATTTTTAAATCCTGCACATACCTGTTTACTCTTGATAAATAGTCATCCACATTTTCTTCTGGAAGTATTTCAGGTACTTCAGCCGTAGCCGCTTTATTTAATTCACCATAGAATCTGTTCAGGTGTTTCTTTTTAGAACGGGAAAACATTTCGCCACGTTCCAAACCAACAGCGCTCATCGCTTCCCCATAGGAGGATTGTAACTTTCTCATTTTTGAACGACCGCCTGTAATGGATTTTGCACATAAATGCCCCCGTTCATCAATAGGCATCACAATCGCATGTAAATGTGGTGTCGTTTCATCCATATGTAACTGTACGGATAAAACATTTTCTTCCCCAAATTTTTCGTTAAACCATTTGATATTGGCATCTACCCATGCGTCTAAATCAATATCAGCTTCCCTTGAAAAAGTGGCAACCATTTCATAAGCAAGAACAGAATTTTTCCTGACAGCTATTGACTGCCCTGTTTCCATTTCAAGTTCATGAATCCTGTGATGCCATAAATCCTGATAATCCATACCAGAATGATTGACAAGCTCTTTGTTAAAACAAGTCTTTGACTCATCAATATGTTCATATGGCAATTCTCTTAAATTATGCTTCTGCCTACGCTGAAGACCACCAAATGTATGTACTTTATCTATGGATAATACACAATATGCTTTACTCATCTTTTACACCGTCCATCAATTATTTGAGAAAGCTAAAAAAGCTTCCATATCTTCATCTTTTGCATCGTTTAAAATCTGAATCTGTTTTTCCAAAAAATCTTTATATTCATCAACAGAAAAATATACTTTGCCCATTGTATTGATTTGGATGCTTTTATCTTTTTCAGTTTTGGCAAATGGGTTATTTAAATGGTAAATGATACGTCCCTCTAAAGACGGAAATGAATATTCACGGTATAAACCGTTGATATTCTCTTTATCGGCACAAATATTTGAATATACCTTAAAATCCAGCTCTGGCAATTGAATTGTTGTCCTCTCAGGGTCCGCAGATTTTATGTTGAATTTAGGCAGATATTTGTTGATATAAAAAATTTCATAAATTTCCATATCTGCCTTTGTTTTTACGGTTGCATAATCTATAAAAGCTGTTTCTTTCTGTAATTCTTCTACTTTATGTTCCCGTACCCTTTCTTTTAAAGGTCGTTCTGTCAGACCTATATAAATAATGTCATGTTTATCATTAAAATATCGATAAATATAGTATTTTTTCTCCATCTTTATCCGCCTTTTTATATTTTTCTTCTCTTTATATATGTTAAAAAAATTCATAAAAAACAGCCATTAATACACGTTTTAAAGTAAAAATGCATTTTTTTTATACATATTTATATAGACTGTTTTTTTAACAAGGAGATTGTATAACGATGAAAAAAGGAAACGCACAGCTTGAATTAACCGAAGTTATTGTCCCATTTGATAAAAAGAAAGACGCAAGGGATTCAAAACTAATTTTTAATAAGAACGATAGAAAATGGTACGGCACAAAAGAAACAATTGAAATCTATAATACTGCCATAAATCCAATGGAACAAAAGGAACCAGATTTAAAATGCCCTGTAAATGATGAATCTTCTACAGAGCAAGGACCTTCGGACAAAACCGAAGCAGAAGTATTAAATGCCGAAAACATTATTTCAGAAGAACAGATACCAGAGACATCATTAGAAAAAGAAAAGGACACACCAGATAAATTAAACATTGACCAGCAGGCATGGGACTCCATATTAGAAGAAAAAAATACACTGAAAATTGCATTATATATTCAGAAATATGGACTACCTGATTTAGAGAATGAACGGATTACAATGCTGAAAATATTGAGCAAAAGACATCCTGGGGAATATCCGATTACCTATGATGGGCTAATAAATATGTCCGATGAATTCAACCAGAAATATTCAGAAGAATACGTACAAGATTTACTCAGACAATGTATTACTGGGCAGAGAAATTATATTGATGAGGTAAGGGACTCTATGCTGTCAGAAGAAGAAAAAGCCCTATTATTTTTTGTACTTCCCATTTAAGAGGTGTCTATGTTACAAACGATTACATTCATTATAATGACGGCATACCTTATCTTCCAATCTATAGAAGATTATAAAAATATGCAGGTGTATGTTTTCCCCAATAATGTTATTTTATCATATACAATTATTTCTTATTTGATAGAAAAAATTATTGTGACAAAAAGTATTATGATGCCTTTTGATGCCCTCATGACAGTAATGGCAATTATTATACTAAGCCTGTTCCATTTATATGCATCAGGAGATATGAAAGCTCTAATATCAATTTTTTTTGCATTACGGTATACAGTGGCAAATACAGGGACAACAGTACAAGAGCCTAATTTATTTGTATTTTTGATATTTCTACTAATTACAAATACATTTTTCTCGATAACGTATATTTATCGTAGGATAAAACAAAAAGGCAGATGTGATAAAAAAATGAGGGTCGCTTATTTCCCATATTTAACGATTGGATATGTTTTAACATCAATATTGTTTTACGTTTTATAAAAAATAAAGGAGGCACATTTCAATATGGCATTACCAAATTCAAAAATAAATGAGAATGAAGATTTTACACAATATGTAAATTATCAGTTCGACCAGGATGAAATGTTATATGGTGATGACATTAATATAGATTCACAAAATAACGATGAAGAGGACCCTATTCCTGACTATGATGAATTTATTCAGGATGTCAATAAAAATAACAGCATAATAGAAGAGAAATTACAAAAAGAAAAAGAAGAAAAACAACGTCAAAAAGAAGAAGAGGAAAAACGGCTGCGTGAAGAACGTGTGAGCAATTTTTACAAGGAACGGGCGAAACAGGAAGAAGAAGAACGTGAACGTCTAAGACAAGAAGAAGAACAACAGAATCTTTTAGAATTAGAACAAAAAAAGCAAAATTCCATCTTAACAAAATTAGGTTTTGGGAAAAAGAAATCCGTACCTGTACAAAATAAAGTATCAGACGATGATAAGAAACCAGAACCTGATTCCAACAAAGGCAAAAAAACAGAAAATCCGAAAACTTCCGCCAATATAAATACATGTGAGAATGTAGAACAAAAAATAAAACAGGAAGGGACAGAATCTGAAAAACAGCAAAACATAACAGGAAATGTAAATTGCAAGGAAAATGTACAAAAAGATGAGATAAAAGAAGAAAAAAAGATTATAAAAGAGCCTGAGTCAAAGAAAAAAGAAAAAAAATCATTTATCAATGGGTTAAAGAAAACAGCTTCTAAGGACACGACAGACAAAGGACAAAGTAATACAGAGGAATTTTCTTCAGAACAGGATAAATGGAAATATTATGCAACACATGATGAACTGACAAAACTGAAAAATAATAAAGCTTACGAATTGGACATTAATTCCATCGAAGCAAAAAACATATCAATCATTTTCTTTGATATCAATAATTTAAAATATGTAAATGACAACTATGGTCATGAATCTGGCAATAAATTAATATTGGCGGCTTCAAAAGCAATCCATGATGTGTTCCCAGAAATGGGATATCGTATAGGTGGGGATGAGTTCCTTGTTATTTACCAGAACGGCAAGGATAAAAAGGAAAAGCTCCATAAAAGCATTGAACTAAAAATAAACAAATTTCATGATACGGTTCGTCAAATTGCAAAAGAAGACCCAGAAAAACTACCTTATGCCGTATCTGTCGGTTTTGATATTGGAGATGGGAAAAAAACAATCTCCGATATAAAAATAGAAGCAGACAAAAAAATGTATGAAGCCAAGAAAAAATATAAAAAAGAGCATCCTGATTTTGATATGCGCCATGAGTTCAAAAAGGAACCACCAAAGGAAGAAGAACCTCCAGTAGAATATGATTCTTTGTTGACAAAAGACCAGCAGGATTTAAAAATTGCCGTAAAGAATAACCATAGACAGGCACAGCAGGAAACGACAGAAAAGATATTATTGGAAATCCAAAAAAGGAACCAGGATATCTTGGCAATTTTGATTGCAAGCCCTACATTTGACCATTTGTTCATTATCCAGGATGTAAATACTTTTATTGATTTTGTAAATGAAATGGACAATTTGATAGACTATAGCTATTTATATGTTGTTTATGAGGGCGGAACGCAATATTATGGAACCGATGAATATTACAATGAAATCACCCACATTTTTGAATCCATAGCAAATGGGCTAAACAGTGGGAAAATGCTAACGAACAAAGATATACAAAAGATAAAAGGAATCAATATATTTAAAAACATATATATTGAATAAGGACTGACATCATGGAAAAAAAGGAAAGGGAACACAAAAGGCAAAGAGACGAAAAAATATCTTCTGCTGTCACAAAAGTAATTACATCACTTGCAATTGTTGGCAGCAGTATAGACTTTATCACATTGTCGATATCATCTATTACAGGAAAGAACATTACAGATAGTAAATTATATCACGGTATTATCATCAGCATTTTATGTTATAGTCTTATCTGGGTTATCCTTAAA
>ERZ1034946.378-NODE-378-length-25331-cov-6.459764_pt1 | contig 25331 bp, 23 predicted proteins | sample MGYA00520591_ERZ1034946 | MGnify/ENA primary metagenome ERZ1034946 (study PRJEB33766, sample SAMN09781753) | gut metagenome | biome: gut microbiome | host: Homo sapiens | place: Madagascar | study: EMG produced TPA metagenomics assembly of the PRJNA485056 data set...
GCATTTATTTATATTTGTTAAAAAGGAGAATGAAGAATATGGGAGCTACAGAATATACAGATGCTTTAAAATTAGGTAAAAAAGAATATAAGTTCAAGGTTTCACTTGGACAGTTTCCATATCTGCCGGTACTGGATGAGATAGTATCGCAGACAGATATACAGACAGAGCAGAATATGGGGTTGGTGCAGATACCGCTGGAATTTGTGGTTGGAACAAGCACCATGGGCAGAACATATGCCTTTGCAGCCAATTTCATGCCAATACTGGCGGAAGGCTCAGAGTTTGCAATAAAGTGGGCAAATCTGGCAGATGCCCAGGTCAATGAGGGAATCAGAGACCCGATTAAGGTTTATGAGTACATGAACAGGTATTATGTGGTTGAGGGAAATAAAAGGGTCAGTGTGCTTAAATTCTATAATGCTGTGTCTATTCCTGCCTACGTCACCAGAAAAATACCAAAATATTCAGAGGATGAGGATGTAAAGCTTTATTATGAATACATGAAGTTTAATGAGGTGACAGGACTTTTTACACTGGAGTTTACGAAGCTTGGAAATGCGCAGAAGCTGCTGGAGCTGGTTGGGAAAACTGACAGATGGGATGATACTGACAGAGAAAAATTCAACAAGGTTTTGTTTAATTTCAGCAGAGCCTTTGAGTTTGCCGGTGGTAAGAGACTGCCAATAAAGGCTGGAGATGCCCTGACTTCATTTATGACAGTGTTTGGCTTTGATAGAATGCTTGAGATGACCGAGCAGGAATACAAGACCAACATACTGAGAGTCTGGGCAGAGTTTTCTGTATCATCAGAAAAACAGAATGTTGATCTGGTCATGAATCCTGCTAATGTGCAGGAAAAAAAGAGCCTGCTGAGATATTTTATACCAGCAACCCAGAAGAAATTTACTGTCGCCTTCCTTTTCCCAAAGAATCCAGAGGAATCAGCCTTCCTGTATGGTCATGAGCTGGGAAGAAACTATCTGGAGGATACGTTTTCAGATGAGATGAAGACAATATGCGTCACAGATGTGGACAATAAGAATCTGGATGAAGTATTGAACAGCGTGATTAAACAGAATGCCAGCATTATTTTCTGTCTGGGACCTCAGATGATGAAGGGCAGCCTTAAGGTGGCAATCGAGAATCCGGATGTTAAAATATTAAACTGCTCGCTCAATGCGCCCCACCCTTATGTGAGAACCTATTATGGCAGGCTCTACGAGGCAAAATTCCTGACCGGAATGATAGCAGGGGCACTTGCTGACAACAACAGGGTGGCATATATAGCGGACTATCCCATTTATGGAATGATTGCCAATATCAATGCCTTTGCCCTGGGAGTAGCCTGCATGAATCCGAGGGCAAAGGTTTATCTGGCATGGTCTACAGAAAAGGATTTTGATAGGAAAAAATTCCTTGTAGAGAATGATTTACACTATGTATCAGATCAGGAGATGATAACGCCAAATGATGCGTCCCGTCAGTTTGGTTTCTACAAATACGAGGATGGAAAGGCTGTAAGCCTTGCAATGCCAATCTGGAACTGGGGTGTATTCTATGAAAAGCTCTTACAGAGTATACTGGCAGGGGCATATCAGAATGAGGCATCATCAGATAATAAGGCCCTGAACTACTGGTGGGGAATGTCCGCCGGCGTTATTGACCTTATCTGTTCGTCTCATGTGCCATACGGGCTGGGCCGAATAGTGGACAATATCAAGGCTGATATATGCAGTGGTGAGTTTAAGCCTTTTTCTGGAGTAATCAAGGATCAGAACGGAAGCCTCAGAAATAAGGATCACAAAGAGATGGAGCCAATGGATATTATGAATATGGATTTTTTGGTTGAAAATATAATTGGTGTAATTCCAAGTGCAGACAGTCTTATTGAGAAGGCGCAGGGAATGGTTGAGGTTACAGGTGTAGAGGAAGCAAAATAATATGCGTATTTTACTTTTAGCAGATGAGGAAGTTCTGGCGTATTGGGACTTTTTTAAAAAAGAGGATTTTGAAGGAATAGATTTAATAATATCCTGTGGGGATTTGAAAGCATCATATCTGTCATTTATTGCAACAATGACAGGGCTGCCGGTACTTTATGTCAGGGGAAATCATGATGATTCATATGACAAAAATGGACCGGATGGCTGTATATGTATAGAAAATTCGGTGTATACTTATAAAGGGGTGCGTATCATGGGGCTTGGAGGAAGCAACAGATACAAGCCGGGCAGGAACCAGTACACCCAGAAAGAGATGCAGAAGCGATATAAAAAAATGAAAGGCAGGCTGTTTTTGAGCAGGGGGATTGATATTCTTGTGACTCATGCTCCGGCAGCAGGCGTAAATGATGACACGGATGAGTGCCATAAGGGCTTTGAGGTATTCAATGAGATAATTGAAAAATATAAGCCGAAATATTTTGTCCATGGACATGTCCATATGAATTACAGCAGAAAGTTTCCGAGAGAGGATATGGTCAATGAAACCCGGGTTATCAATGCTTATCAGAGGTATATAATAGAGATTTGAGTGAACACACATATATAGCAATAGATTTGAAATCATTCTACGCTTCAGTGGAGTGCTGTGAGAGAAATATGGATCCTCTCAGGACAAATCTGGTTGTGGCAGATGCAGAGAGAACAGAGAAAACCATATGTCTTGCGGTTTCGCCAAGCTTAAAGAGCTTTGGAATATCGGGCAGGGCGAGGTTGTTTGAGGTAGTTCAAAGGGTAAAGGAAGTAAATAACGAGAGGCTGAGGAAGACACCTAAGGGGTATTTTGAGGGAAAATCCTGTGACATAGAGGAGCTTATGGCAGATCCGTCACTGGAAGTGGGATATCATGTGGCACCTCCAAGAATGGCAAAGTATCTGGAGGAAAGCACAAGAATTTATGATATTTACTTAAAATATATCGCACCGGAGGACATCCATGTATATTCCATTGATGAGGTATTTATGGATGTTACTCATTATCTGGGGATATATAAGTGCTCTCCGGCGGAGCTTGCCAGAAGAATAATAAATGACGTGCTGCAAAACACAGGCATAACGGCCACAGCAGGGGTGGCACCCAATCTCTACCTGTGCAAGATAGCTATGGACATAGTGGCAAAGCACATGGAGCCGGATGAGAACGGAGTGAGGGTAGCATATCTGGATGAGATGCTCTATAGGAAGCTTTTGTGGAGCCACAGACCCATTACAGATTTCTGGAGAGTGGGAGCCGGCTACAGGAAGAAGCTTGCGGAAAATGGTTTGTATACAATGGGAGACATAGCGAGGTGCTCTCTGGGACAGGCAAATGATTTTCACAATGAGGAGCTCTTGTACAGGCTGTTTGGAATAAATGCAGAGCTTCTAATCGACCATGCCTGGGGCTGGGAGCCGGTTACAATAGAGGATATCAAGGCGTATAAGCCGAGCAGTAATTCCACAAGCTCAGGTCAGGTATTACAGTGCCCTTACAGCAGTGACAAGGCAAGAATCGTAGTGATGGAAATGACTGACCTGATGGTGCTGGATTTGGTGGATAAGGGGCTGATGACAGACCAGTTAGTACTCACCGTAGGCTATGATATAGACAATCTGAAGGAAGATAAGACAGGCAGACACTATGATGGCGAGGTGAAGCTTGACCGGTATGGAAGAAAGATTCCCAAGCATGCCCATGGTACCACAAACCTGAAAAGTTTTTCCTCTTCATCAAGACTTATAATTGATGCTGTCTTAAAGCTTTATGACGAAATCGTTGATAAAAATTTATCAATCAGGAGAATTAATGTCACAGCCAATCATCTTACCAAGGAAAACGAGGTAAAAGAAGAAAACAGCTACGAGCAGATGAGTCTTTTTACTGACTATGGCATTGCAGAAAAAGAAAAGGAAGCGGAGAAAGAACAGCTTATCCGAGAAAAGAAAATGCAGAGGGCTATACTGGATGTGAAAAAGAGATATGGTAAGAATGCCTTGCTGAGAGGTGTGGACCTGGAAGAAGGCGCGACTGCCATATCGAGAAATAAGCAGATAGGCGGGCACAAGGCATAGTCCTAAATAGTGTATGGAGCAGACAGATATATGAAGGCTGACAGCGATATAAAATATGCAGATATAATTAACATGAAACATCATCAGTCCACAACCCATCCCCACATGTCAAGCTATGACAGAGCAGCACAGTTTTCCCCATTTGCGGCGCTGACAGGGCATGAGGAGGCGATACAGGAAAAGGCAAGGCTCAATGAATTTAAGACTGATATTGAGCATGTGGAGGATATAGATGACCTGTGGGATAATTATTCTGAAGAGTTTGATTAAAAGAGGTTGACAAATCAGTGATTGATATAGTAGAATTCAATAGTTGGTTATTCAACTGCTGATGTGGCTCAGAGGTAGAGCACTTCCTTGGTAAGGAAGGGGTCACGGGTTCAATTCCCGTCATCAGCTTTTTTTATATCAAAGTATGCAATAAAAGCTGTCGGTGGCAGGTTTTATTGCATAAAAGGAACCGGTGTTAAGCCGGTTTATTTTTTACCCTGAAATAAGACTTGTTATAACAAAGGTTAATAAGAAGTACTTTCGTACCGATATAAAACCTGTAATGATTTAGCTGATCAGAAAATCAAATATAAATCAGGGACAAGCTTTTTATTTCTTTTGAAGGGATGCAGTTGAAATAGCAGGTGAAGTCACGAGAAAGGATGATTTCATGGTTATACAATCAGGTTCATACAGGATGAACTCTGGTAGAAACTATTCTGAGAATAAGATAAGCTCTAAGTCGCTTACTGTCTGGAATAACAGAAATGGATTTTTTTCAGGAGTGTCCGCAGCGGATGCGGAGAATTTTTCGCAAAATACATCGCAGAGCAATATGCTTAGTGCAGCCAAAGACCTAATTGCCGAACAGGAGGAAAAGAACACTGCTAAGTCGGATTTAAGTGGTTTGATGGAGAGCTTTAAGTCTAATACAACGATTAAAACTGTGGATGTGCAGAGGCAGGTGGATTCTATAAAAGAGATTCAGCAGCAGACGCTCAATTATCTCTTGTATCTGCTCTTTGGCAGGAAGGTGACAGAGGATTCCAGGACAAGCTTTCTGGATAATAACAGGACTCAGGAAGACAATGCTTTGAATTATTCAACAGGGCAGGGAGGAAGGACATATACCCTATCTGGTGAAAATGAGACAGTTGGCGGTGAGTATACAAGCTTTAACTATTATTCGGAGCGGGAGACAACCAGCTTTGAGACAAGGGGAACTGTGGTTACAGCGGATGGAAGAGAGATAAGCTTTAATGTGAGCATGACTATGTCCAGAAGATTTGAGATTGCCACAAAGGATGTTATAAACTTTGGAGCAAAGAGGTGTACAGACCCTCTTGTAATAAATCTAGACACAGATGTATGTGATGTGTCTGACCAGAAGTTTTTATTTGACCTTGACTGTGATGGCAAGGCGGAAAGCATATCAATGCTGGGATCTGGAAGTGGATTTTTAGCTTTGGATAAAAATGGAGACGGAATTATAAATGACGGCTCAGAGCTTTTTGGAACTGTAAGTGGCAATGGATTTGCTGATTTGAGCCAGTATGATGATGATGGCAGCGGCTGGATAGACGAGGCAGATGAGATATTTGACAAGCTCCGTATATGGCAGATGAACCCGGATGGAACAAGCTCGCTGGCTGCGTTGGGCAAGGCTGGAATTGGGGCTATATGTCTTGGAACTGCAGAGACAGAGTTTTCTCTTAATCAGGCAGACAACACTAATAAGGCTGTAATAAGAAAGTCAGGTATATTCCTCTATGAAAATGGAATGGCTGGTACTGTGCAGCAGGTGGATATGGCAATAGATGCGGCAACTTAAATGCAGAAAATCTGCCACGGCAGCTTTTCCTGCATACTTAGGTAAAAAAAGGATTAACCATGGTTTGGTTAATCCTTTTTGAAATCCTCTTTAAAATCTTATGCATTATAATAAGCAAGCACTTTTGTTACATAGTTCTGTGTCTCGGTAAATGGCGGTATTCCACCATATTTTGCCACATTACCACTTCCAGCATTGTAGGCAGCAAGGGCAAGCGAGACATCTCCATTATATTTAGATAAAAGCGATGATATGTACTTGGCTCCACCCATTATATTCTGGCAGGCATCATAGGAATCGGTTACGCCAAGCGACTGGGCTGTCTGTGGCATAAGCTGCATTATACCGACTGCTCCTGAGGAGCTTACCGCATCAGCGGTGAAGTTTGATTCCTGCTTGGCAATTGCTTTAAGAAGCTTTACATCTACGCCAAAGGCCGAAGCAGCTTCCTCGAAATACTGGTTTAATTCATCTGAACAGATGAGAGCACCGGTATTTTCTGATATGGTGTTTACTGCATTGCTGATTGCAGAAGCACCTGCTGTAAGAGCAGAAGCAACTGAATTGCTGTCTGACAAATTAATATTTATGCCGTGCTGGTCAAAAAAACTCTGGACTGTTGACACATTGACTGCACCTGTATTGCTAGCTGCAACTAAGCTGTCAATTGCAAGTGCGGCAGCAGCCTTTGTGGCGGTCTCGAGGACCTGACTGAAGTTCTGTGTCTGCTGACTTGTCTGGACGGCAGAAGTAGTGGTAGTATCCGTGGCAGCATTGGTGCTGGCAGCATTAGCCACAGCCCTGCGTTTTTGCAATTGCTCTTCAACTACCGATTGGTCTAAGCTTTGAATAATCTGTATATCCATAATTTCCTCATCTTTGTATTAAGTCTTATAACTGGCATATGTATGATTATACAACAATATCGACAAAATACCAAAAATATTTACATATGTAAGATGATTATAACATAATTACTTGTCGGAAAAAACGAAAAATTTTTTGAAACTTGAATTTATAGCTTACATTTGATAGCATTAAGCTTAAGTTAGTCGTGTAGTACTTTACTATGAGGAAGTAAGGAGAGAGTTATGGAGAAAAAACCATTCGTTACAAAAGAACAGATAGAAGAGATTGTCAAGACCTATCCTACACCATTTCATCTGTATGATGAGGCTGGAATCAGGAAAAACGCAGAGGATGTAAAAAAGGCATTTGCCTGGAATCCAGGATTTAGAGAGTATTTTGCTGTAAAGGCAACTCCAAATCCATATCTGCTTAAGATATTACAGGAATATGATATGGGCTGTGACTGCTCATCATACACAGAGCTTATGCTGTCAAAGTCCTGCGGATTTGATGGAAAGCACATTATGTTTTCATCAAATGATACACCGGCGGAGGAATTTGTATACGCAGATAAGCTGGGGGCAATAATCAATCTTGATGATTTCACACATATTGAGTTTCTGGAGGAGACAATTGGACATATTCCAGAGACAATAAGCTGCAGATACAATCCAGGCGGAGTATTTGAGCTGTCCAACGGAATCATGGACAACCCTGGAGATTCTAAGTATGGAATGACCAAAGACCAGCTTTTTGAGGCATTTAAGATTCTTAAGTCTAAGGGTGCAAAATACTTTGGTGTACATGCCTTTCTTGCCAGCAACACAGTTACAAATGAGTATTATCCTGAGCTTGCCAGACAGCTTTTTGAGCTTGTGGTCGAGCTTAAAAAGGAGACAGGCTGTGACATTAAGTTTGTAAACCTTTCAGGCGGTGTAGGTGTTGCCTACAGACCGGATCAGGAGCCAAACGATATATATGCAATCGGTGAGGGAGTTCATAAGGTATATGATGAGGTTCTTGTTCCTGCCGGAATGGGAGATGTTGCCATCTACAGCGAGATGGGCAGATTTATGATGGCACCATATGGCTGTCTTGTGACAAAGGCCATCCATGAGAAGCATATATATAAAGAGTACATAGGCGTGGATGCCTGTGCTGTAAACCTCATGAGACCGGCAGTGTATGGTTCATACCACCATATAACAGTACTTGGAAAAGAAAATGCCGCCTGTGATCATACCTATGATGTAACCGGTTCATTGTGTGAGAATTGCGATAAGTTTGCAATAGACAGAAAGCTTCCAAAAATTGACATGGGAGATTATCTGGTGATACATGATACAGGAGCACATGGTTTTTCAATGGGATACAATTACAATGGAAAGCTCAAATCAGCAGAGCTTCTCCTGCAGGAGGACGGCTCAGTGAAATTGATTCGCCGTGCCGAGACTCCAGCTGATTACTTTGCAACCTTTGATTGTTTTGATGATTTAAAAATCACAGAGTAGAAAAAGAAAAGCTTAGCGGACTTTGGTAAGAATTTTACCAAATTTAATCCACTTATCCATTGCGGCGGGGTCGTCACTGTTTACAGTGAAGATTTCGCCGTAATCATTTACAGGCTCTAAAGTACATGGGTTAGTTTGGTGAAACTTTCTGATATAGGTGCGGTTTGTTTCTTTGCTTATAAACATTCCAACATCACCATCTCTGATTGGTGTCTTACTGATTAGCAATATGTCACCCTTGTGATAGGCAGGGTGCAGATGATTACTGGTAATCTCTATCCCCATACTTAAGAGAGAACCAAACATTTTTCTGTATTGAGGCATATATACCTTGCGGGGATTAAATGAGTCGAATATCATTCCGTCCTCCATGTCACCGGTTAAGGTAATGACTGTGACATAGTCATCTATTGTATTGACCGGATTCTCAGGTCTTTTGCAGGAAGCCGCAAAATCAACCTCAAATGTGATTATATCATGTACGAATTGCAGCTGTGCAGCACTTAAATTCCTGAGTCTTACAGCAGTATCTAAGAAGGGTGAATCTCCGCCTATCACTTCAAATGCAAACCTATTGCTTAAATTGCAGAGAAGATACAGAGTGTACACATCTACTTTTACTGATTCGCCACTTATTATCCGTTTGTAAGAAGAGAGGGACAACTGCAATTCACCTGCCATTTCAGCCTGGGACAGCCCCAGACGGAGACGTTCAGACTCAGTGCTCTGGGCAAAGTTGTCAATCATTTCTTGTCTTGTCATAAATACATCCTCGTTAAAAATGGATTATGGTTCGGAACTGGACTATTTTAGCATGGTAAAATGCTAAAATCAATAAATTTTGGACACGAACTGGATTAATTAATAGTTTATAATGAAAAACGTGATAAACATACAAATCAAATATTAAAAAGTTAATTACTGTCAAATATTATCACGAAAGGAGGTAATACCGGGGCTTGGGCTCCGGTATTTTGTTTCGTGTCCGTTTTTTATTTAAAAACCCCTTAATTCTGACAAAACACACTTAAAAAACTGGCAAACAAAAATCCCCTGAAGCTTGGTAACTTCAAGGGATTGCTTGATTTTAACGCATTTATAAGATAGTGCCGGCAGTGGGACTTGAACCCATTTTAAAAGTGCGATAAATGGCTTAAAATCAAGGTTTCTGCTGTTCTGTGTGCATTTCGTGTGCACTTTTATTGAGTACCTCATCTATATAATTTGAGGCGAATTTCATCATATCCTCCTCTTTATCCCTCATGGCATGTCTATAGACTGCTTTGAGTACATGGTCAGACTTCCATCCACCCGACTTCATGACATAGCTGTCTGGGATGCCTAGAGAGTGCGCCATGCTGGCATAATAGTGTCTGAGGTCGTGGTATCTGAATTTTTTGATTCCGAGCTTTTCCTGGGTAGCGTGTAGGTAATCAAGTATATTGTCCGGATATCCGGCAAATCCTACTCCCTGCTCCAGAAGTAAATCCCTGCATATATCATCTATGTATATTGTTCGCTGGCTATCCTCAGTCTTGGGCTGGTGCTTGACAGTGAATTTATTGTCTCGTCCCTGCACCATAACTTTGTTGATAGTAAGAAAGTTGCCATCTAAGTCATCGGAAGTCACAGCACATACCTCACCCCTGCGCATGGCATAAATACCAAGTCTGATAGCAAGCTCGTAGGACTTGCCTTTAACTTCGTCAAGGATAGCCTGCACCTCTGCATCCGTTGGTATATATGGCTCTGATTTTATTTTTTGTGGCAGGGTAGTAGTAAGCACCATATCCGGGCGAAACATTTTTAAGACAGCGGATATAAATGAGTGATAATTTCTGACTGTCTTCGGAGACCTGCCCACAGAGTAATCATTTATAACTTTCTGCACATCTACTTTTGTAATATCCTTTACAGGCATATTTGCAAAATCTTCATCAAGGTTTCTGAGTATAGAGTCATATGAGCGCATTGTGGACGGACTGAGGACGTTTTCTTTGACAGATAGGTATTTATTCGCACAAACTTTAAAAGAGCCTCTAGCGGTCGAATAATGGCTATCCTGCATATGCTCGTATATTGTCTGGTCTATTTCTTTCTTTGAGGGCTTGTGATTAAATGTGAAAGAATAGCGTTTACCATTAATTTGTTTCTGGAGCCGATAGGAACCAGATGGTAGTTGCTTGAGTGCCATTGTATCATCCTCCTTAAAAATGGGTACAAAAATAACAGCCAGCAGGAAACGTGTGTTCCACTTGCGGATAGCTGCCACGAATGATACAATATTGATTGGAATGTACATTAGTATCCTTCGGGGCTAGTGTCTTTAACTGCCTCGGTGTTGGTAGCACCGGGGCGGTTTTATTTATTGCAGTTTGACAAAACTGAGTGAGTAACATATAATACACTTAACAGGGAAGCCGATAGATAGGTGTAGGCTATCTACTCCGGCGAAAAATTAATGTGAAAATAACCGTCAACTTTTCTCAGGAGCTGGACGGTTATTTTTTATGTCTGAAATTACAAACTAGCGTTACAATAGCACATATCATAATCACAAATGTGAATAAATCAGAATATGTAACCATCGGCATCATCCCCCTTCACAGGCTCGGAGTAGATGCAACCGTTCCTCGGCTTCCCTGGTAAGTGTATTATATTGTCAAAGTACATATAATGTTTTGCCAACGTCAGCAGAACATCAAATCAACTCCAGAACCCCTATTGTAGGCTCAAAGCAAATAAGATAATTATCAATTTTGGCATAGCTGCCATACTTGGCACGATAGCAGTTGATTGTATCTGACAGAAAGGCATCTGTTACCTCCAGATACTCAGCCATATCATGTAGATTATGACAATGATGTTGATAAGCTTGTACAAAGCCAAGCAATCCAACCATCTTATTGTATGCCATTAGTCTGCCACGAAGCTCCTGCTTGCGATTAGCAGTAAGAGTCTGGTCTGTAATATCACCAACCGCTGTCTCATAATGTCCCAGCTCCTCTGCTAGAACACATTTCTTTTCTGCCTCTGTGTGTAAATCCTTGCTTAAAGCAATATTTCCATCACAGTATAACCCTTTGATACGAGTTCCTGAGAGGTCATACCCCTCATGAATCTTTATATTTTTAGATTCGGCTATATTTAATAGTTCTTCGTAGTTCAATAAAATCCCCCTCACAGTACAATTTTTATTTTCTACTTGATTTAACAAATTCAGCAAATTCTTTGATTTTTGAAAGTTCCTCTTCTGTATATTCGTTTCCATCAAAGTGAGCTGCTATTGTTTGCGGTTCAGCAATAGAATCATCAGTAAGATAATCAAGAGAGCAGTTAAAATATGCACATATTTTTTTTAGCGTGGATAATTTGGCATTTTCAGACCCTTTCTTATAAAATCCATCTATTGTTGTATAAGGGATGCCGGATTCTCTTGCTAATTCTGCTTTATTTATATTCTTTTCTTTCATTAACAAGTCTAGCTTATTGGTTAATCCCATGTTTACACCTTCATATATTTTTAGATTCGGCTATATTAAGTAGTTTTTGGTAGTTCAATAAAATGCTCCACAGTCCAAATTCTATTTTCTGGTAGATTTAACAAATTCAGCAAATTCTTTGATTTTAGAAAGCTCCTCTTCTGTGTATTCGTTTCCATCAAAGTGAGCCGCTATTGTTTGAGGTTCGTCATTAATTCCAAGTAGTTCGTCAGCGGATGTATTTAATATATCAGCTATTTTTTTTATTGTTTGAACGTTGGGTTCTCTATTTCCACTTTCATATAAGGAGTAAGTTGATTTCGCTACGCCAATACTTTCAGCAACTTCCTTTTGTGAAAGACCTTTTTTTTCTCTAGCCAATTTCAAATTTTCGTTAAAGTTGTCTCCCATGTCTAGCACCTCCTGTACCTTGATTATATATAGGTTTTGCAAACAAGTCAATTAAAAAGTTTGCAAAATGTAAAGAAAACTATTGACAAGTTTACTAAGCGCAATTATATTATAATTAGAGTTTGCGAAATGCAAACAATAAGAAAGGAGATAAGACGTGTTTAGAAATTTAGATGCAGAACAGGCTAGAAAAGGTCTTACAAATTCAGATGTGGCAGAAAAATTAGGAATATCAAGAGTTTCTTATGAAAACAAAAAGAAAAGTGGAAAGTTTACAACTTTTGAAATCAAGGCATTATGCCAGTTGTTCTGTTGCAAGTTTGATTACCTATTTTCAACAGAGCAGTCAGAAGAGAAGTGAGGTGAATTGGATGCAGGACATTACCAAAATAACAGCCGCTGCTGGGCTAGGAACATGGTACGGGATAGCATTACTTTTGATGTCAACCATTGTATATAAGACAATTTCCGATTAAGGAGGAATCCACATGCCAAGAGTAAGAGGTTTTACCAACGAGCAGAAAATTAATCAGCAACAGGATGTGCTGGCCGAAGAGCTTGATGTACTGATGTACAGCAAGCATATAAGCAAAAAAGATATTGCTAATTTTTTAGATTTAACACCAGCAGCAATTACATATCAATTTAGAGAAAAGAGTATCAGTATGCCTGTTCTGATGGCTATTGTGACTCTGACTAATGCGGATGGAGAGCTGGTGAAGAAAATGCTATCGATTAAAGGAGTGAGAGCATGACAAAAAGTAGTTAAACTAAATTTTAGGAGATAGAAAAGGAGGATAAGATGAAAAGCATATTGAAGTATCCGGGGGCAAAGAATCGTCTTGCACCATGGATATGTGAATATATACCAAGGCACGATGTTTACTTAGAACCGTATGCAGGGAGCTTGGCAGTTCTTTTTAATAAGAAAAGGAGCCATATTGAAACGGTAAATGATATCGATGAGGAAATAGTAAATTTTTTTCGTGTATTAAGAAATCAGGGAGAAGAACTGTGTGAGGCGATAAGTTTAACCCCTTATTCAAGAACGGAGTATAGAGTATCCTATGAATCATCCGGTAATGATTTGGAAAGAGCCAGGCTATTTGCAGTAAAGTGTTGGATGGGATTCGGATGTGGAAATTTGTATCGGAATGGTTTTAAATCTGGCCAGCAGACGAATTCACCGAATCCGGCCAAGGCATGGAGTGAACTTCCTGAAACGATGAAATTGGCAACGGAAAGACTCAAAGGTGTGCAGATTGAGAATCTGCCGGCGGTAGAGTTGATAGAAAGATACAATACAGAGGATGTATTTATCTATGCTGACCCTCCATATCTGCACGGGACAAGGAAAAATTATCTTTATAAATTTGAGATGCAGGATGTAGAGCATAAGGCATTATTGGATGTTCTTGTTAAGCATCCAGGAAAAGTACTTCTATCAGGATACGACAATGATATGTATAACGAGATGCTTTGGGGATGGAATAAAGTGCAGAAAGTAACAAGGGCAGAAGGTGGACGAACTCGCGTGGAAACTTTATGGATGAACTATGAAGTGGATGACGGGCAGATATCATTGATTTTGTAAACTGTTTTTTTACATACATATTGTAGGACAAACAGGCAGCGGTAGCTCAGCTCGGCGGGCAACTGTACAAGCTTTCTTTTTTTCTTCTTCGATTGTACAGGAGGCGGAGGTTCAAATCCTTCCCGCTGCATTTCATTAATAGTGCAAAAGCACAAGGAGGTCAAATGATGAAAACAATAACAATAAGTAACTTAAAGGGCGGTGTCGGCAAGACCACAACAACAGTAAATCTGGCATATGAATTATCCCTGCTGGGAAAAAGAGTATTGGTTGTGGATGCAGACCCACAGACTAATCTGACACCATTTTTCACAAAGGCAAACAGACAGGGACGTACACTTTTATCGGTTCTCAGACATCCGGAAAAAATAAAGGCATGTATTTACAGAACCAAATATCCATTGATAGACATTGTAAAAGGAAATACAGAAATCGAGGAAGCAGATGCAAAAGACATGGCATTAGGACAAGCTCTAAAGCTCGTAGAGGACAGATATGATTATTGTCTGATTGATACAAGACCGGCATTTGAAAATCTGACAGTGGCAGCGCTTATGGCGTCACAGATGATGCTGACTCCTGCATGTCTTGATAAGTTCTGCAGGGATAACCTGGCACTGGTAGATGAATATTTAGATAAATTAGAGGCAGAAACCGCCCACACACTGACATGGAAGGTTTTCGCAAATAAGGTAGACTCGGAAAGAAAAGCACAGAAAAAGATATTTGAGGATTTAGTCACAAAACATGATTATCCTCTGCTTGAGACCTGTGTAAGCCGTTCCGCAGTGGTAGATAATGCACTTGAACTATATAAGCCGGTACAGAAGCATAGGAGCAATAGTACAGTCGCAAAGGATTATGAAGAGCTTGCAAAGGAAATTGCAGAGCTGTAGGAGGAAGTCATGGCAAAGTTTGGAGAAATATTTAAGGACACAGAAGCGAAAAAGCCGGAACCACATCCTCAAAGAATAACTAAATGGATACATTACACAAAGCTGATTGATAATAAGGCACAGTACTGTAATGAGCGGGACAAGGGAGAAATCATTGCCCTGGCAGAGCTGATAGAGGCAGATAAAGGAATCCTGCAAAATGTACTGGTAAGGAAGGTCGATACGGACGAGTATGAGATTATAGCCGGTCATAAAAGGCGCAGAGCAGTACGCTATCTGGTAGAAGAAAGAGGCTTGAAAGAATACGAATTTATACCATGTATTATAGAAAATCTCAGTGATGTGAGAGCCGAATTTCAGTTATATTCGACCAATGGACACCACGAAAAAACTGATTATGAGAAGATGCACGAACTGGAGCGCATGAAATATCTCTTAGAGACCTATCCGGAGGAATTTCCGCACCTGCAGACTGGACGTATGGTAGAGAGACTTGCAAAACAGATGCATATGAGCAAAACAACTATAGGAGAGTATCTTTCTATATCTAATAATCTTGGAAATAAGGCAAGAGAAGCCTTTAAAGAGGGCAATATCAAGAAGAGTGCTGCTGTAGAGATAGCTTCACTGCCTGAAAAGGAGCAGGAGAAGTTAATTGAAAAGGGTGTTACAGCGCAAAAGGATATTAAAGCTTATAAGGTATATAAGGAGAAAAAGGCAAATATACAATCGGATGAAGACGAAAGCCTGCCAGGGCAGCTTAAGGTATCCAATACAGATATGGATATTGAGGAAGAACTGCCAAAGGAGCATGAGCCGAAAGCAGATAAAGCGGAACTGCCAGAATATACACCAGCATATTTTTTAAAGGAACAGAAAGGGAAACTGGAAGATATTCTGGCAGCCCAAAGGAGAGGCGATGTAGTGCCGGATATAGCGGTACAGCGTCAGAAAATCATAGTGGCAGCATTAGCGGCGATGGTATCTGAACTGTCAGAACTTTAGTCGGAGTACCCTGCGTTTATGAGACATCATAAGGCGTGGCTGCAAAAGCAGAGGGTGCAATCGTACCTGAATATGGTACGACATCATATGACCCAGCCCTGGCTGTAATTATACAGTCAGGGCATAAAAAGGTTAAAGAAAAACAGTAGAGAGGAAGAAAGAATCGTGGACGAAGAAACTATAAAGGACATCCTTCGGAATTACCCAGAGAAGATAAACAGCATAAGAGAAAAGATGCTCAGCCTCTATAATGAAACAGAGCCGGAAGAAGTCCTGTCTGCGGTAGCCCTCCGGTCTGTTAATATGGGTAGTATGTCGGGAGCAAAAGGAAGTCATAAGGATTTAGGAGACGTGCTTGAATCTTATCAAAAGCAGATGTGGAAACGAAATGAAGAGATACGGGAAATGATGTGGCAGCTCTCAGAGGAAGAGGACATGATTCGCCGTGTGTGGGCTTGTTTTCATGTGCTCGATAATCCTTATTATGACATCCTGCGTGACTTGTATGTAAACAATGAGCTTTATGCAACTGTTGAGAACAGTTATAAAATGTCGCATAAGACATTTGAAAAATATAGAGCAGACGGAATCAGGCTTCTAATTCGCTTCTATGACAGCCAGGAAACTATTCCGGATCTCATGAGAAAATATCGTCATAATAAGAAAAAGACAAAGAAAAGGAGGGAAAAGGCAGACAATCAGGAAAAAGAATATCGACAGATAGACTTGTCAGAATTGATGAAAATGTAAAATCAACCAAAAGATGAAAGGAGCAATAATAACATGTTAAATACAGTAACAATTATGGGGAGGCTGGTAGCAGACCCTAATTTCAAGATAAGCGAAGGAAAAGAAGAAAGAGAAGTATCTATGTCATGGTACCGTCTGGCAGTGGAAAGAGATTATCAGGAGGAAGGAAGCAATAAAAGACCGGTAGATTATATAAGCTGTAAAGCTTTTGGAAGCAATGCGCGTTATGCTCAGTATCTGCATAAGGGCGATTTGTTAATTGTAAAAGGTAGAATATATTCTAAACCATACACTGAAGGGGAGGAAAGGAAAATTTTTACAGGCATTTTGGTAGAAAAAAGCTATCTTGCAAGGAAAGTCTCAAAACCAGAAGCCAATAGAGAGATGGCACCGGGACAGGATATTGCCGGAGGCTTTGTGCCATTGCCGGATGATGCAGATTTTCCATATGCAGAAGTAGAGGAAGGGTTTCCACCGCTACCATAAAATATTACAGAAATGAGATAGGCAGAAAGAATGAAACTAAGATACCAGGTAATATCAAAACTGAATAATTTGTCAAATTCAGAAATGAAGTTTTTCATATATCTGGTACAGTCTGAAAATCAGTCTACAGGACTGGTAGAAGGGGTATATTACCGCGATGTAATGAAGCATACATGTATATGTAAACAAAGCTTCTATAATGCCCTGAAAGGGCTGGAGGAGAAGAAAATCGTCACTGTACAGAAGAATAGTGATGTTGACTATGATGTGTTGATACTTGACAATGCCTGCCCAACAGAAAGAGAGCGCAGTGATGGATATATAAATTTGAATAGAAAAGTATTCCATAGCAAAGAGTTTCGTAAGCTCAAGGCACATGAGAAATATCTTTTGTTTGAATTTTTAAAGCGCACTCATGAAGGAAGGGGAAGCATGCGCATAAAAGTGAAGCATTTCTATGAAGAATTTGTAAGCCTGTTATGCGTGAAGAAGCGAGTGCTCCGCAGCTACTTACATAATTTAAGGAAGTTCTTTTCAATCGGAATCAAGAACGGAAACTATTATATAACATATCTGCACAGCATATTTAAAAAGTGCAATGTGAGAGACCCTGAATGGAAATCTGAGCGGAGTTGGCACTTAGAGCAGTTGGTAAAAAAGGAATGTCACCGGCTGCATATATCCTATACAGATGAAGCATTGTCAGATACGGCATATCTGGCAGTGCAGTATAAGGAATATATGGAGAAACCAAAAGACGTATTGAGAAGTCTGATGAACTGCATCCGCACAAGCATTGCAGGAATCCGGTACTCAGAGAGAGAACTGGAAAACAGATATGTTCATCGTTTGATGAAAAAAGAAATCGGAATAGCATAGAAAGAGCCTGTGAGTGTAAAAGACACCTACAGGCTTCTTGTAGTTGTTATAAAGCCGGAGAAGCATCCGGAGATAAGCATAGTTGGTTAAATGAAATAAAATTTTAGGGAGGCGTACATCGAAAAAAGGTGTGCGCCTCCCTTTTTGCATATTTTATGGTCTAAAAAAATGTACATAGTGAAAAAGTTAGTCTAAATCAATGGATGTTTTGTCATAGTGGAAGACATGATAGTCAAAAACAGTGGACAAAAAGGATATAGTATAGTCTAAAAACGTGCCTGCATCAAAACGCTGAAATACCTTATTTTAAAGGGGTTACATGGGATTTTGAAAAACTGCATATTATTCCCATTATGACACTTTCTTTTTATATACATATAGTTTCTGGTCTTATATACAATCCTGTTCCTAAAATCTTATCATACTTCCCGGTGGAAACTAGAGACCAGGCTGTGCCTGGGAGAAATGTTACGCAGCAATAGCTGCTAAAGTGTTGTTTAGTTATATTAAGGTATAATCTTAAAATTGTTTTATTAAGTATAGAGATTAATATGGAAATGAAAATAGGATTAGGTAAAAATAGGATGATATGGATTAGAAGAGCTATACTGTTGGAAAAGGGGTAGCCTAAAGTAACGTAGATTTCCACAAAAGTATATGCTACATTAAAATAAGCAAAAGCGTACCGAATTCCGGTACAATAATATTGACTTATTGCACGGACTGAAATATAATAATTGTACATACAATAAGAAGAGGTGATATATTGAGTCCAAGAACAGGAAGACCAAAGATTGAAAATCCAAAATGCGAAAGATTGGAAATAAGAATGACTAAAGCAGAAGCAGAACGTCTGAGCACTTGTGCAAAGCAATTGGATGTATCTAAAACAGAGGTTTTAATGAAAGGATTAGCTCTGGTTGAAAACGAGTGTCAGAAGTAGGTGCAGCTATAGACTTCCACCCAACAATATGGTACATTAGAACTAGGAAAACACAACGATTTAGATATTGCCGAGAGGTACAAAATATGAAGAAAAAATTAGCAATAACATTGATAATGACAATGCTTACAGTTGGCATAACCGCCTGTGGCGCATCCGACAATACAAGTGCAAATGACAGCGTAAAAGACACAGAGCAAGTCGCAGTAGCTGATACAGAAATCGTTGAGACTGAGGAGCCGGCAGAGCTTATCGAGTCAACAGAGCAGACATCAACTACAGAGCTGGTGGCAACAGGAAGTGTCCAGACGGCTTCTAATGATAAAGAGGCACCGGATACAGCAAAGAACAGCACAGATACTAAAAAATCTGCAAGTGACGCAGACAACAGTTCTGCATCTACTGCAAGTACTACAAAGGGCGGGGCTGATACAAAAAGTGCTGCAAGTAACAACTCGACAAATGCTGGTACCTCAAATACAAGTACCACAGCAGCTACAACCAGTACAAACACTTCCACACAGCAGACAGCTTCTAATACAACACATGAGCATGTGTGGGTGGAGCACTTAGCAACTGGACATTATGAAGACCAAGTGGTGACAGCAGCATATGATGAGCCGGTGTATGAGCCAAGAGTTGTTTGTGGTTGTGGAAAAATATTTTTGAATGATGACGAATGGGAAAATCATGTTTGTAATGATAACTGTATTTATGGTTATACAGTAACGGATGTGCAAACCGGAACAACGCATCATGACGCGGTGACTCAATCCACCTGGGTGGAGGATGCTGCGGGCTGGTATGAGTGTAGTGTTTGCGGAGAGAGAGACATCATGGCAAGCCATAATCACAACTAAAAGGGTATCCTAAAGTAACGTAGATTTCCTTAAAACAGTGTGGTATATTAAAATTAGAAAAATAAAAATTCAAAGGACTTAGGGAACAAAAGTTTTCTAAGTCCTTTTTTATATAGATAATCATGGAACAGGTATATATATCTGTTCTTTTTTTATGCCTTTGTGGCAGGAAGGAGGAAACAAAAAATATGAAAAACGTAAAAGGAAAGTTAAAGTCCTTAATGGCTTTGGTATTAAGCTTCACTATACTTTCCGGGACGGTTGTAACGCCGGCAGAAACTTTAGAGCCAAGAGAGATAGGCGAAGACACCATCCTATCTGAAGAGTTTCAACAGCAGTTGGAAGAACTGGCTCAGACACCGCAGATTACAAGCTCAGAGGATGAAATTGCAGCTTACAGTACAGCTCCAAGTATCAGTGTAACTCTGAAAGTTGGAAGCTCGATAAAGTATAATTCATACTCTACAAAAGATTATAGCTTGTCTGATGAAACCAAGGTTTTTTGTCTGGAACCAAAACAGAAGTCACCGGCTGCAGGAGGCTACACCGCATCGAGAAGCAACAATCAGTTACTTAATGCCATGATGTACTACGGTTATGGTGGTCCTGGTTATGAAGAGCCGGGAAAAGGTATGATTTATATGTTAAATGATGCAGCTCGCCCATATGGATATGTGTTGACACATATGGCACTTTCCTACATTTATGACGGATGCTCAGATAGTTCGGATGCCTTTACAGGAACTAATCAGGGTACCATAGATGGATTGAAAGGCATTGTTGCAACAATTGATACCTATAAGTGGGACGTCCCATCAAGATACCAAGCCTATACTTTTTCTACTGGTTCAGGAAATCAGGCAATGGGCTTCGGCTATTATGAACCGGAGGGATATGCAAAAATAAAGAAAAGCTCTGCAAATGCTTCTATTACAGATGGCAACAGTTGTTATTCTTTAGAGGGAGCAGTATACGGAGTCTATGATTCAGATGCCTGTACAAATGAAGTGGGAACACTTACAACAGATGCTAACGGAGACAGCAATACAACCAATCTTTATCCCGGTACATATTGGGTGAAAGAAAAGTCAGCTCCTAAAGGCTATGCATTAGATACAAGTGTACATCAAATAAGTGTGGCTGATGGTCAGACAACAACAGTAGATGTATCAGAAAAGCCGTTAAATGACCCAGTACTTATTGAATTACAAAAAGTAGATAAAGATACAGGAGAAACTGCACAGGGTATGGCATCTCTTGAGGGCGCGCAGTTTACAATTAAATATTACGATGGGTATTACGATAAAACAAATTTGCCAGATAATCCTACTCGTACATGGGTAATTGAGACTAAAAAAGTTGGAGAGAAATACCTTACGAGACTTGCTGAAAAGTATAAAATTTCAGATGATGAGCTTTATATTCAGGATGGCGTTCCAACACTTCCTCTCGGAACAATCACTATTGAAGAAACTAAAGCTCCAAATGGCTACCAGCTAGACGGAGCATACTTACAGGTTGCCGGAAGTGATGAGAAGATTGAAGGACTCTATGTAGCCCAGATACAAAGCTCTAGTGATGGAGTCAATTTGACTGGTGGTAACATCTTCACAATGTCAGATTCAGCAATCTACGGAGGTGTCAGCATCCAGAAGTATGACTACGACACCAAGACAGCCACCCCACAGGGAGAGGCAAGCCTGCAGGGAGCAGAGATTGAGATTATCAATGAGAGTACAGGACCGGTAGCGGTAAATGGCACTACTTATCAATCAGGAGACACCGTGCTTACACTTACTACAGATGAGTTCGGCATAGCTCAGACAGCCTTGGATGCCCTGCCATATGGTGATTATAGATGGCGTGAGACAAAGGCACCATTCGGATATCTGCTGTCCGGAGTATTAGAGGGCACATTTTCTGTTAGAGAGAATGGAGTGATGGTGGAGCTCACCGCTTCAGACAACGGAGCCCAGGATAAGGTTATTCGTGGCGGCGTAAAGCTTCAGAAATATGATTTGGAAACAAATCTTACTACACCGCAGGGAGAGGCAACACTGCAGGGCGCCAAATATGCAATCATCAACATGAGCAAAAATGCAGTGTATGTACAAAATACACTGTACGCGCCGGGACAGACAGTCATGACATTGACCAGTGATAAAAACGGATTTGTAACTACAGCCTTAGATGACCTCCCATGTGGAGATTACAAGATTGTAGAGACAAAGGCACCAGACGGATATTTGCTGTCAGGAGTTCTGGAGCAGAGCTTTTCTATCCGTGAGAATGGTGTCATAGTTGATCTTACAGCGGTTCAGAATGGCATAAGAGACCAGGTTATCCGCGGAGGCGTTAAAGTACAGAAACGCGACTATGAGACCGGTGACAATCATCCTATGGGTGGTGCAACACTGCAGGGAGCAGAGTATAACATCATCAATAAGAGCAAGAATCCTGTCATTGTAAATGGCAAATCATATGCTAATGGCAAGGTTGTCATGACCTTAACCAGTGACAAGGACGGTTTCGTAAGTACAGCAGCAGATGCTCTGCCAAGAGGTGATTATACACTGGTGGAGACTAAAGCACCGGCAGGCTATCTGCTTTCAGGTGTTCTGTCACAGGATTTTTCTATTACAGAGAATGGTGTGATAGTTGATTTGACACCGGTATCAAAGGCTGTCAAGGATAAGGTAAAACGAGGTGATTTTGAAGTCCGCAAGATTGATTCAGAGACTCAGAAATCCATGGATGGAGTAGAGTTTTCTCTTACAAATCTATCTACCGGAGAGACACATAATTTTACAACAGATGAGAATGGATATTACTCATCTGCAAGCAGCTGGAATAAACATTCCTATAATACAAACAAAGGCGGTGCCGAGGATGGCATGTGGTTTGGTCAGACAACCGGAGGCAAGACAGCAGCCGTAAATGATGACTTAGGAGCCCTGCCATATGGTATTTATTCCATGGATGAGATTGAGGGTATCAATAATGCCGGAAAAGAGATGTTCCATGGACTTTTGTATATCCGGAGAGACAGCGTGACTGTTGACCTTGGCAATATTGAAAATTATGGTCAGGAGCCGCCTATTTCAATGGACACAGTAGCAAGAGACGCTGCAAGTGATAACTGGTACGCTGTTCCGGACGGCAGCAACCAGATTATAGATACAGTTTCATTAGAGGGACTTGTTCCGGGCAGAGAATATACATTAAAGGGTGTTTTGATGGAAAAAGAGACAAAGACACCGCTTTTGATGGATGACAAGGAGGTAACGGCAGAAAAGACATTCACAGCAGAAAATGTAAATCAGACAATCGAGATGACGTTCCAGTTTGACGGAAGCCAGTTAGCCGGAAAGGAAATCGTTGTATTTGAGTCTATCTATTACAGGGGAGAGGAGAAAGCTTCCCATGAGAGCACAAAGGATGCAGACCAGACTGTATACTTCCCAATCCTTCATACTTCTATGCAGGATGCAGATACAGCAAGCCACAATGCCCTGGCTTCTAAAGATATGAAATTTATTGATCATGTTACATATGAGGGCTTGCGTCCTGGTGTGGAATGTGAGATGAAAGGCATCCTGATGGATGCAGCAACCGGAGAAGCTCTTCTGATAGATGGAGAGCCGGTGACATCAGAAGTAACGTTTATACCGAGCGAGGAGAGCGGAGAGGTTGAAATGACCTTTAGCTTTGATGGCAGTAAGCTTGGTGGTACAAGCCTTGTGGCATATGAGAGCTGTCTGGTAAATGGAGTTGAGATTGCAGTACATCAGGATATAGATGATGCAGAGCAGACGGTACAGATTCCAAAGATTCACACAGAGCTTACAGATACCAAAGCCGGCACACATCTTGCACAGGCTGAAAAGAAGATAACTCTTACAGATAAGGTAACTTATGAGAACCTTATACCGGGCAGAGAGTATGTGATGAAGGGTATCCTGATGGATGCAGCTACATGCAAGTCTTTGACAATTGCTAAGGAAGAGGTAACTGCTGAGCTCACATTTACACCGGAGGAGAAAAATGGCAGCGTAGAGCTTACATTTACCTTTGATGCAGACAAGCTTGCCGGAAAGACACTGGTTGCTTATGAGACCTGTTACATGGGCGAGGCTGAGGTAGCAGTACACAAGGACTTAAAGGATTCTAATCAGACAGTACAGCTTCCAAAGCTTGCTACAGAATTGACTGACGACACAAGCGGAACACATATGGCTGAGGCTTCGGATAGTATCATGCTCACTGATAAAGTGGCTTATGAGAATCTTATACCGGGCAGGGAATATGTGATGAAGGGTGTCCTGATGGACAAGGACACAGGAAAAGAGCTTGTCATTGATGGAAAGAAAGTGACAGCAGAGAAGTCATTTACACCAAAGAAATCATCAGGAACATTAAACCTTACCTTCACACTGGATGGCTCAAAGCTTGCCGGAAAAACTCTTGTCGCTTTTGAGAAGTGTTATCTGGCTAAACAGGAAATTGCAGCACATGAGGATTTAGGAGATGTGAAGCAGACAGTACAGCTTCCTGATATAGGCACAACCCTTTCAGATAAGGAGACAGGCTCACATACAGCCAAGGCACAGGAGATTACAACCTTAGTTGACCGGGTGGCTTATGAGAATCTTATACCGGGCAAGAAATATATGATGCAGGGCATTTTGATGGATGCAGCAACCGGAGAAGCTCTTTTGATAGATGGAGAGCCGGTGACATCTGAGCTGACATTTACACCGGAGAAAGCTTCAGGTGTTGTTGAGCTGACATTCAGCTTTGATGCAAGCCTTCTTTCCGGGGAGTCTGTAGTTGCATTTGAGACATGCAGCCAGGATGGAAAAGTACTTGCTATCCATCATGACATAAAGGATGAAAACCAGACTGTACATTTCCCTGTCATCAAGACAGAGCTTACAGACAGTGTATCAGGATTCCATATTTCAGATGCAGACAAGGAGATGCAGCTTACCGATACAGTCTCTTATGAGAATCTGGTTCCCGGTGAGGAATATGTGATGAAGGGAATACTGATGAATCAGGAAACTAAAGAACCATTGCTTATAGATGGAGAGGAAGTGACAGCAGAACAGAGCTTTATACCGGAGAGTGCAGATGGAACTGTTGATGTGACCTTCAGCTTTGATGCCCAAAAGGCTGCAGGACAGACAGTAGTTGCCTATGAGAGCTGTACTTATGGTGAAAATGAGATTGCCTTTCATAAGGAGATTGATGATAAGGAACAGACTGTATGGATTCCTGCGATTGCTACAGTGCTTATAGACTCTGCTACAGGAGCTCATCAGGTACAGTCTTCAGATAAGATGGAGTTTATCGATACTGTCTCATATGAGAACCTTATTCCTGGCAGGGAATATGTGATGAAAGGAATCCTGATGGATAAGACAACTAAAGAAGCACTCAAGATAGATGGAAAAGAAGTGACAGCAGAATGCACCTTTACACCGGAGAAGACATCCGGACAAGTAGAGATGCATTTTTCTTTTGCAGGAAATGAGTTAACCAACCAAACTCTTGTTGCATTTGAGACATGCTTCTATGCGGACAGCAGGATTGCCGGGCATGAAGATATTGAGGATGAGAACCAGAGTATTGTTGTTACAGTTCCGCCGGAAGTTGTTCCGGAACAGCCAAAGACTGGTGATAAGACACCACTTGCTGTAATAGCTGGGGTGCTGCTTTTAGGAAGTGCATTTGTGGTATACGCCATGAAGAGAAGAAACAAAAAGACTGACAGATAAGTGAAAGA
>ERZ1034946.379-NODE-379-length-25294-cov-6.836483_pt1 | contig 25294 bp, 19 predicted proteins | sample MGYA00520591_ERZ1034946 | MGnify/ENA primary metagenome ERZ1034946 (study PRJEB33766, sample SAMN09781753) | gut metagenome | biome: gut microbiome | host: Homo sapiens | place: Madagascar | study: EMG produced TPA metagenomics assembly of the PRJNA485056 data set...
CATTGAAGGAGACTCTAATCTTCAGACATCGACAGGAATACAGCGTCACCGACTGAGAGCGCTGTTTGGAAGAGGAGATTAAGGGAACACTCTGGAGCAGACTGGTTGAGCGCGGTTGCAGGTAGGTCAGTACGTCAGTCCACGTTACGGATAAGAGTGGAGAGTGAGATATATCCCATATGTATTTCATTTTCAAAGCGGGTGGTACCGCGGAATATTGAATTTTCGCCCCGGAGCATTAATTTGCTTCGGGGCTTTTTGTTTTTGATTTATTTCGTCCCGCTTAAAAAACAAAAAGGAGCACAAGACATGGAATTTTTAACAGGAGTAGAAAAAAAGGAAGCCCTAAGCATTCCTGATATATTGGCAGGAGATTATGAGGGCAGAAACATCAAGGTTCGTGGAGCAATTCATACAATCCGTGATATGGGTGAGGTTGCATTTATTGTTCTGAGAAAAGCAGAGGGCTTAGTCCAGTGTGTATACGAGGAAGGCAAGTCACAGTTTGACATTAACGATTTGAAGGAGGGTGACACTGTAGAGGTTTATGGAACCTACAAGGCAGATGACAGGGCACCAAACGGCTTCGAACTCAGGCTGGACACAGTAGAAATCCTGTCAGAGCCAGCAGAGCCTATGCCGCTTCAAATCAACAAGTGGAGGCTTAACACATCCCTTGAAGCAAAGCTTAACAACAGGGCTGTTGCCTTAAGGAACCCAAGAGAGAGAGCTGTGTTCAGGATTCAGGAGGGAATCACCAGAGGCTTTAGGGATTTTCTCTATGACAACGGCTTTACCGAGATTCACACACCAAAGCTTGGAGCAAAATCAGCAGAGGGTGGAGCAAACCTCTTTAAGCTGGAGTACTTTCACAGACCGGCGATTTTACAGCAGAGCCCGCAGTTTTACAAGCAGATGATGGTTGGAGTCTTCGACAGGGTATTCGAGACTGCTCCTGTTTTCAGAGCAGAAAAACATAATACAAAGAGACACTTAAATGAATATACATCCCTTGATTTTGAGATGGGATATATTGACGGCTTTGAGGATATCATGGCGATGGAAACCGGATTTTTACAGTATACCATGGAGCTGCTTAAAACCAGCTACGCCAAGGAACTTGAAATTTTAAAGATTGAGCTTCCGGATGTGAGCAGAATCCCAAGAGTCAGATTCGATGAGGCAAAGCAGAGAGTATCAGAAAAATACGACAGACAGTTCAGAAATCCATTTGACTTAGAGCCGGAGGAAGAGCTTCTGATTGGAAAATATTTCAAGGAAGAGTACGGAAGTGACTTTGTTTTTGTCACCCACTACCCATCAAAGAAGAGACCATTTTATGCCATGGATGACCCGGAGGATGAGACCTACACTTTGAGCTTTGACCTGCTCTTTAAGGGACTTGAGATTACAACTGGCGGTCAGCGAATCCATGATTATAATAAGCTGCTTGCTAAGATTGAAAAAAGAGGCATGGAGACAGAGGGTATGGAGCATTACCTGTCAGCTTTCAAATATGGCATGCCGCCTCATGGAGGTCTGGGAATCGGACTTGAGCGACTCACAATGCAGCTTATAGGTGAGGACAATGTCAGAGAGGCAACACTTTTCCCAAGAGATTTGAGCAGACTTGAGCCATAGGAGCTCAGCGTAAATATCAAAGTATGCCGGAAAAGCTGCGATGACAGGTTTTCCGGTTAATTCAGAGAGGTCGTTAAATATGAATCATTTAGGTACGAGAGAGCTGGCGACAGACCGCCTGACTCTCAGAAGATTTGAAATAGAAGATGCAGAAAATATGTTTTACAACTGGGCAAGTGACCCGGAGGTGACAAAATATCTTACATGGCCTGCGCATGAGAGTGTGGAAGTCACAGAAAAAATCCTTACAGACTGGATATCCCATTACGAGGAGAAGAATTTTTACCAGTGGGCTATAGAGCTTAACGATTTAGAGCAGCCAATCGGTACAATTTCAGCGGTTCGTGTGAATGATGATATAGAAGCGGTTGAGCTTGGTTACTGTATCGGAAAAGAATTCTGGAACAAGGGGTATACCACAGAAGCCTTAAAAGAGATAATCAGATTTTTTATAGTGGAGGTAGGAGCTGGAAGAGTTTCAGCCAGACATGATGTAGCCAACCCTAACTCTGGTAAGGCAATGCTGTCCGCAGGAATGGACTACGAGGGTACATTAAGAGCCGCGGACAGAAACAATCAGGGAATATGCGATATAGCAGTATATGCAAAAATCAGAAGCAAGGCTCTTGATGAAGCAGACGAGATGCCGGAGGAAGAGGTACAGGCAGCAGTTGCAGCTAAGGTCATGGGCGAGGATGGCGTGATGAGAAACGTCATCTCAGATGAGACCATGGAATATGTTGGAATCCTTGCAAAGCTTGAGCTGTCAGAGGAGGAAGCAGAGGCAGCAAAGAAGGATATGGCAGACATGCTTGACTATATCGATAAGCTTGACGAGCTTGACACTACAGGAATTGAGCCAATGAGCCATGTATTCCCAGTCACAAATGTATTCAGAGAGGATATTGTGACAAACGGAGACGGCAGTGAGGCAGCACTTTTGAATGCACCGGTTAAGAAGGATGGTGGATTCAAGGTGCCTAAGACAATCGGAGAATAACGGCGAGGAGGAGAAAAATGGATTTGATGTCTTTAACTGCCGTGGAACTCGGCAGGAAAATAAAAGCAAAAGAAGTGACTGTAACCGAGGCTGCCCAGGCAGCAATTGATGCGGTAAAAGCAAAAGAGGATAAGATTAACAGTTTCGTCACAGTAGTTGATGAGGCAGCTATATTAAAAAGAGCAGAGGAAGTACAGGAGGCAATTGACGCTGGAAAGCTCACAGGAGCCCTGGCAGGAGTGCCGGTTGCAATCAAGGATAACATGTGTACAGAGGGGCTAAAAACCACCTGCTCATCAAAGATATTGTATAACTTTATGCCAACCTATACAGCAGAGGCTGTGAAAAAGCTTGAGGAGGCAGGAGCAGTTATCATAGGAAAAACCAATATGGATGAGTTTGCCATGGGAAGCACCACAGAGACTTCCGCATATGGAGTAACCAGAAACCCATGGAACACAGACCATGTACCGGGGGGCTCATCAGGTGGAAGCTGTGCAGCAGTCGCAGCAGAGGAAGTACCATACGCCCTTGGTTCTGATACCGGCGGTTCAATCAGACAGCCGAGCTCATTCTGCGGAGTGACAGGCATAAAGCCAACCTATGGTACAGTTTCGCGATATGGACTGATTGCTTATGGCTCATCCTTAGATCAGATAGGACCAGTTGCAAAGGATGTCACAGACTGTGCAACCATCCTTGAGACTATATCAGCATATGATGAAAAGGATTCCACATCGGTTAAGAGGGATGACTTGAAATTCACAGAAGCCCTGGTGGATGATGTAAAGGGCATGAAAATCGGTATACCAAGAGACTATTTTGGAGACGGACTTGACCCGGAGGTAAAGGAAGCAGTGCTTAGCGCAGCAAAGGCACTTGAGGAGAAAGGGGCAGTCGTAGAGGAGTTTGACCTTGGCTTAGTAGAGTATGCAATCCCTGCCTACTATGTAATCGCCTGTGCAGAGGCAAGCTCGAACCTTGCCAGATTTGATGGTGTCAAATATGGCTACCGCACAACAGAGTACACAGACCTCCACAACATGTACAAGAAGTCCCGTTCAGAGGGGTTTGGAGCAGAGGTAAAGAGAAGAATCATGCTGGGTTCCTTTGTGCTTTCATCAGGCTATTATGACGCATATTATTTAAAAGCACTCAGGGTAAAAGCTCTGATAAAGAAAGCCTTTGACCAGGCATTTGCAAAATATGATGTAATCCTTGGACCGGCAGCACCAACCACAGCACCAAAGCTGGGAGCAAGCTTAAGTGACCCAATTCAGATGTACCTTGGGGATATTTACACAATATCAGTAAATCTGGCAGGACTTCCGGGAATTTCCCTCCCATGCGGCATAGACAGCAAAGGACTTCCGATCGGATTACAGCTCATAGGTGACTGTTTCAAGGAGAAAAATATCATCCGTGCAGCCTACAGCTTTGAGCAGACCTATGGATATAAGCGCAGCAGACTCGCAGAAGCTGCAGACAGTGATAAAGTGACAGCAGGTGTACAGTAGGAGGGAGGCAGAAGACATGAAAAACTATGAGACAGTCATCGGACTTGAGGTGCATGTAGAGTTAGCAACAAAAACAAAAATCTTTTGTGCCTGTTCTACAGAATTCGGAGGAGCACCAAACACACACACCTGTCCGGTATGTACAGGTCAGCCGGGCTCGCTTCCGGTATTAAACAAGCAGGTGGTAGAATATGCAGTCGCAGTAGGACTTGCCACCAATTGTACAATCACACAGTACAGCAAATTTGACAGAAAAAATTATTTTTATCCTGATAATCCACAGAACTACCAGATATCACAGCTATATCTGCCAATCTGCAGAAATGGCCATGTGGAGATAGAGACAGCATCTGGTAAGAAAAATGTGAGAATCCATGAAATCCACATGGAGGAGGACGCAGGAAAGCTGGTACATGATGAGTGGGAGGATGTGTCAATCGTAGACTACAACCGTTCAGGAGTACCCCTTATCGAGATAGTATCAGAGCCGGACATGCGGTCCGCAGAGGAGGTGATAGCCTACCTTGAGACCCTGCGCCAGACTATCCAGTATCTGGGAGCGTCAGACTGCAAGCTGAATGAAGGCTCTATGCGTGCCGATGTCAACATTTCAGTCAGGGAGGTGGGCTCACCAAAGTTTGGAACCCGTACTGAGATGAAAAACTTAAACTCATTTAAAGCAATCGCCCATGCCATCGAGGGAGAGCGAGAGAGACAGATAGAGCTTCTGGAGATGGGAAGAAAGGTAGTGCAGGAGACCCGTAGATGGGATGATAACAAGGAATCCTCACATGCCATGCGTTCCAAGGAGGATGCACAGGACTATCGTTATTTCCCAGAGCCAGACCTGGTACCAATCGTAGTATCAGACGAGTGGATAGCAGAGATTAAGAAAAAACAGCCGGAGCTTAGACCCCAGAGACTTGCCCGATATGAGAAGGAATACGACATACCAGAATATGATGCCAAAATCCTTACTGAGTCAAAGCATATGGCAGATGTATTTGAGGCAACCACTAAAATCTGCAATAAGCCTAAGAAGGTATCAAACTGGCTGATGGGAGAGACCATGCGCCTCTTAAAGGAAAAGGATATGGACCCAGAGGACATAAGCTTTTCACCGCTTAATCTTGCAAAGCTCATAGAGCTTGTGGACGCAGGCACCATCAACTCAAGTGTTGCCAAGGATGTATTTGAGAAAATCTTTGCTGATGATATAGATCCTGAGAAATATGTAGAGGACAAGGGATTAAAGAGCATGAATGATGAGGGCGAGTTAAAAGCTACAATTCAGGGCATACTTGATGCTAATCCACAGTCTGTTGCAGACTACAGAAGCGGTAAGGAGAAGGCACTTGCTTTCCTTGTAGGTCAGACCATGAGAGCTACTAAGGGAAAGGCTAATCCTGCTATTGTAAATAAAATATTGAAGGAACTGCTTTAATATAATAAGCCTTAGACAATCACGGCGAGATGTCTAAGGCTTATATGCGATACGTTGAAGTTATTGAATGTCTCGTGTTTACGTCGAATTTATATCAACTATATTTAGAACATTTAGAAAATCTTATATCCGAAACTCATCACAAACGCCTGCCAGTCCCAGCCCCATATCCCCCCACCAACCTAATGCCTTCCCGAAATATTATATTTCAATAAACAATCCCCCGCCAACCTTGAGAATATCCCCCTCATGCATTATAATCATAGTCATATTATGAAAAGGCGGTAATCACTCTAATGAATGATGAATTTAAAGAAGTTATAGATGGTGAGGATGTCACCAAATCAGAAGTCTCAAATACAAACGAGACAACAAACACAACAGCGACAACAAACACAGCAGAGACAACAACATCCGACGATAACGAGTACGAGGATATCTGTTACATATGCAGGCGTCCAAGCAGCGTTGCAGGCAGAATGATTAAGATACAGGATGGCTTGTGCATATGCAACGATTGTATGCAGAAGACCTTTGATTCCATGAACAGTGGCAATTTCGGAATGGGCAACCTCTTTGGCGGAGACATGAACAACATGCCAAACATCAAGATGGTAAACCTTGCAGATTTGCAGGGAGGTATACCAAACAGCCAGAAGCTCAAGAAGAAAAAGCCAAAGGAGAAAAAGGCAGAGCCGGTACTTGATATCCATTCTATTCCGGCACCGCACAAGATTAAGGCGAGCCTTGACGAGTATGTGGTAGGACAGGAGTATGCCAAGAAGGTCATGTCTGTCGCTGTATACAACCACTACAAGCGTGTTATGTCAAAGGAAGAAAACGGCATTGAGATTGAAAAATCCAACATGCTTATGATTGGACCTACTGGCTGTGGTAAGACCTATCTGGTCAAGACTCTTGCCAGACTTTTGGATGTGCCTCTTGCAATCACTGACGCTACCTCCCTCACAGAGGCAGGATATATCGGTGATGATATCGAAAGTGTAGTCAGCAAGCTTCTTGCGGCAGCAGACAATGATGTGGAAAAAGCAGAGCATGGTATTATTTTCATTGATGAGATTGACAAGATTGCAAAGAAGAGAAATGCCAACCAGCGTGATGTAAGCGGTGAGTCGGTACAGCAGGGTATGCTCAAGCTCCTTGAGGGTGCAGAGGTAGAGGTACCCGTTGGCGCCAGCAGTAAAAATGCCATGGTGCCTATGACAACCGTTGATACCAGAAATATTCTCTTTATCTGCGGCGGAGCCTTCCCAGGACTTGATGAAATTATCAAGGAGAGACTTAACAAAGAGGCTTCAATCGGTTTCAAGGCTGACCTCAAGGATAAATATGATGATAATGAGAATCTCCTTATGGAGGCTACTGTTGAGGATGTGAGAAAATTCGGAATGATTCCTGAATTTATAGGACGTCTGCCTATTATGTTTTCACTTGAAGCCCTGACAGAGGATATGCTTGTCAAAATCCTTGTAGAGCCAAAGAACGCTATTATCAAGCAGTATAAGCGTCTCCTTGAGATGGATGAGGTGCTTCTGGAGTTTGATGATGATGCCCTTCATGCTATTGCAGCCAAGGCAAAGGAGAAAAATGTCGGAGCCAGAGCACTCCGTGCAATTATTGAGGAATTTATGCTTGATATCATGTATGAGATTCCGAAGGATGACAATATCGGCAAGGTTACTATAACCAAGGATTATGTGGAGAAGAAGGGCGGACCACTTATCGAGATGCGTGGTGTGGCGCAGATTGAGGCACACTGATTGTATATAAAAAGGTGTAATGCATGGTTTTTGCCTTGCCTTACACCTTTTTTATAATACCAAAGTATGCAATAAAAGCTGCCAGTGGCAGGTTTTATGTATTATGAAATTTAAGTTAAATCTACGCCTCAACCTCAACAAGTCTCAAATTCATAATCCTGCCAAACACCGGCGGTGTATCCATCCTTATCCCCACACGAAGTGTTCCGGGCTCTAAGTCCACCGCATCCAGACTATGTGTCACATAGCGCACATCTGATGGGAATATATCCTTTGTAAAAAGCTCCTCACCATTACATGAGATAGTCTTCATATACAGTGATACCTTTACACCTGTTGTATTGGTGCCGCGGTAATCAACAGAAAGCTGATATTTTCCCGGCTTGTCAATCTTAATATCCCTGAACAAATCAAATACAAAATTGCTCTTGCATGACACATATATTTCATGATCTGCATTTACATCAGGAGTATCAGCTGCTGCGCTATTGCCCATATTATCCTCACATGGACGGCAGTCAATCTCGATATCATCCCTGTCTTTTTCAAGCCAGAAACCATTAGTGCCATCAGCAAAATCACCATTTGGTATGAGGTTTGTGCCCGCAGGAGGAAGCTGTGATTCATCCACTGCATAGAGACTTTCCATATACCCATCTATATCTTCATAAGGCATGTTTTCAGGAGAAAAATCCCTGTATACATCAAATCCCATAAGTGCCTTGCCGTTTTCATCAAGCATGCCCATATTCTCATCCCAGCTGCCGTGGCCGTGAGCAGGATAGCAGAGTGGCTCCCAGTAGTAGACCCCGGTGTCTAAGTCACCTGACACAGTCTCAGCAATCTGAAATACCAGTCCCAGAGATTTCTTCTGCTCCTCTATACCGGCTGGAAGTCCGGCAGTATCCATAAGCTCCCTGGATACATGACCTGTCTCACAGAGACGCCATGGGTGGGCTGTCTCAACCACATATACTGGCAGCTTGTAGCGCTCAATAAGCTGTTTCATGGAGTCCCGCAAATCCATGAAGGTGCCATGCCAGAACGAGTAGAAGGAGATACCGATTGCATCAATAGGCTCCATGCCTGCAGCGAATACAGCGTCGAACCATTCCTTTAAATAGTAGAAGCGTCCACCCTGGTCAAGGTGTATCATCACCTCAATTGGATAATTGTAGTCTTTAGAAATCTGACGTACTGCACGAATTCCTGCATTTATAAGCTTTGCCAGATTATCATAGGCAGGTACCGCACCATCCGGAAAAAGCATGCCGCTTCGGATTTCGTTGCCTACCTGCACCATGTCAGGGAGGAGCCCCCGTGAACCCAGCTCATTAAGCACATGGCAGGTATAATCGTATACAGCCTGTACCAAATCCCCAAAGCCAAGGTTTGCCCAGGCATGAGGCTTTTTCTGCTGACCCGGATCTGCCCAGAAGTCAGAATAGTGGAAATCCAGCACAAAGTGCATATCATTTGCCTTAATCTGCTCTGCCATCTCAATAGTGTGTGGGAGGTCGCAATAGCCCTTTGATTCAGGTACCAGCCCAGGCTCATTCCATATACGAAGCCTGATGGAATTAACCCCATTGTCCTTTAACAATTTGAAAGGCTCCTTTGCCTCTCCATTCTGGTCATAAAATATTTCTTTCGCATCCATGTGCTCTGGAAGTGAAGAAATGTCCATTCCTTTTAAAAATTTTTTCATGATAGTAGATTCTCCGTTAAAAAATTGGTATGATAGTTATAACATTTTTTTGTATAATGAAAAAGACAATTTAATGAAAAAGATTTTTATTAGATTATAAAGGGAAGAATTAGCATGAAAATTATTCACTGTGCGGATCTGCATTTAGATTCAAAAATGACTGCAAACTTATCCAAGGAGCAGGCTAAGGAACGAAAGATGGAAATACTCAGAACCTTCTCAAGGATGGTTGAGTATGCAAAAAACAATCAGGTAAGCGTAATTATTATTGCAGGAGACTTGTTTGATACAAGGACTGTGTCTGCCACTGCCAGAAATCTGGTTAGGGATGTGATTATCCAGAACAGTGACATAGATTTTATATATCTCAAGGGAAACCATGATTATGACAGCTTTCTCTCTAAGCTTGAGGAGATTCCTGAAAATCTTAAGCTTTTTAATGAGGAGTGGACAAGCTATAGGTATGGCTCAATTGTCGTAACAGGCATGGAGCTGTCTCCGAACAATCAGGCGGCAGCATATAATTCATTGGTTCTATCCCATGACGATTACAACATCGTGACCCTTCATGGACAGATAACAGACTATGGCACCAAGGATGACGCTGAGGTTATCAATTTAGATGGTCTCAAGAATAAAAATATAGACTATCTGGCTCTTGGTCATGTGCATGAGAGGAGACTTGACACTCTTGACAACAGGGGCATCTACTGCTACAGTGGCTGTCTTGAGGGAAGAGGCTTTGATGAGTGCGGTGAGAAGGGCTTTATGCTTCTTGATATAGATGATAAGACCCATGAGGCAGAGGTGACATTTGTACCTATGGCTTACAGGAATCTTTACACAATGCCTGTGGATGTCACCGGGGCAAGGACTACCCAGGAGGCAGCCACCAGAATAGAGCAGGAAATAGGCAGACAGAAGTTTTCATCCAGCAGTCTTGTAAAGTTTGTGCTGGTGGGACAGATTGATGTGGAGAGCGAGATAAACTGTGATTTCCTGAAGGATATGTTTGAAGACTACTTCTATTTTGAAAAGGTCTATGATGAGACTAAGCTTTTAATCAATTACAGCGATTATGAGAAGGATGCCTCATTAAAGGGCGAGTTCATCAGGATGGTGCTTGGCTCAGACATGGACGAGGAAAAGAAATCAGAGGTTATCAAGGCTGGAATCATGGCTCTCAGTGGGGAGGAAATATAGTTGAGACTAATAGCTTGTCATATAGACAATTTTGGAAAATTATCAAACTTAAATATTAACTTTAACGATGGAATCAACATAATAAACGAGGCTAACGGCTGGGGCAAAAGCACACTTGCTGCCTTCCTTAAGGTCATGCTCTACGGCTTTGATACCAAAAAGGAAGCAGGAGCCTTAGACAAGGAGAGAAAGCTCTATAAGCCATGGCAGGGCGGCACCTACGGCGGTGAGCTGGATATACAGGTGGGAGATAAGCAGTACAGAATCAGCAGGACTTTTGGGGCTACAGAGAAAAGTGATGAGTTTCATCTGTATGACCTGAGTACGATGCTTGAAACTAACGATTATTCTTCTGCAATTGGCGAGGAGCTATTTGACCTGGACAGGGCTTCATTTAAGAGAACTATTTTTGTGGCCCAGAATGACTGTGTCACTGACACCACAGATTCCATAAATGCCAAGCTTGGAAATCTTGCGGAAAATACCAACGACATCAACAATTTCGAGACAGCAATTGCCCAGATAAAGGACTTGATGAACAAGCTGTCACCAAGCAGGATTACAGGCTCTATCAAGAAAAGAAAGAATGCAATTACCCAGCTGAAGCAGGAGCTTACAAGCTTTGAAGCTGCAGATGAAGCAGTGGGGGCCATAAATGAAAAGCTTGAGGAAAAGCAGAATCAGATGAAGGAGCTCTCTGAAATCAGGCAGGAGTATGCCAAGGCTTTGCAGGTAGCGTCAGAGGACAGCAGACGTATCGAGTTAAGGAAAAACTATGATGCCCTCTGTGCAGAGGTTGAAGAGAAGGAGCACTCCTACAATGAGTTTGTCTCAAGATTTAAAGACCATGTACCCAGCGACACTGAGATTTCGGAGCAGTTACAGCTTGCCAAGGCATATGAGGAGCAGGTGGTTCTGCTTAAAAACCGTAAGCTTACAGAGGAGCAGGAAGAGGAAGTTGACAGATTGGGCAAAATCTATGGCGACCAGCTTCCAGATGATGAGACTATTGCCAATATGAAGGATAAGGTGGCAAATGTTGCCAAGGTAAAGGATGAGCACAGCAGAATGGAGCTTAAGCTGTCACAGATGACTTCCGTTGCAATGCTCACCAATCAGCAGAACAGTGATGTGCCAGAAATAAAGAAGAGCAGACTGCTTCCAATAGGAGTAGTGCTTGTGGTTTTAAGCATAATTGCAGCAGCTGGAGCAAGTATTATTTATGTGGCTGCACCAGCCCTTCTGCCGCTTATGGCTATTAAGGCTGTCTGCATAGCAGGAGCTGTGCTTTGTCTCCTGGGAATCATATTTATAGTTTCAGGCAGCAAGGAGAACAAGAAGAATGAAATATTGAGACTTCACAAAATAGCTGAAAATGAGGAGCTTAGAAAGGCCAAGGAAGCCCCGATTGAGGAGTTAAAGACAGAGCTTTCACAGATAGAGTCAGGCATAGCTATCATAGAAAAGGAAATAAAGGAATTTCTGGATTTATACGGCAAGGACACAGACCCTGCGGCATACCAGACCGCCATATATGAGATTAAGACTGAGGTGTCTGATTATACCAGACTTATGGCATCTAAGGAAAAGGCAGATGCAGCGCAGAAGAGATGTGACGAGTTAAAGGAAGCGATAGAAAATTATGGCAGGATAGTGGGCTATGATTTTGGGGACAGCCTGATTGAGGATATCAACAGGATGCAGGCAAGTGCTTCTGAGTGCAGGCTGGCAGAGTCCACACTTGAAGGAGCAAAGCAGAAGAAGCTCCGCTTTGAAGAGGCGAATGATATGGCAAAAATCACTGTTCCGGCAGAATGCCCATACACACTGGATGAGTTAAATGCCCTAATCGCTGATGTGGATACACATATGAATGAAGTGAGGGATGGCATCCAGCAGTACAACAGGCAGCTTGAGGATATGCAGGAGCAGCTTGATATGAGGGATGAGAAGGAGCTTGAGCTTACCCATGCAATCGAGCAGCAGAATGAGGAAATACACAGATACGAGATATATGACACAACTGCTGATTATTTGCAGATGGCGAAGGAACAGTTTACAGCCAGATATATGGCACCTATCTCAAATGGTTTTAAGAAGTACTATGATATTTTAACCCACGACGAGGAGGAAAACTGGGCAGTGGATGCCAATATGAAGCTCCGGGTGAAGGAGCAGGGTGAGCTCAGAGATACCCAGTGGCTGTCAAGAGGTTGTCAGGACTTGATCGGTGTGTGCATGAGATTTGCACTTGTAGATGCAATGTATCCGGAGGAGAAGCCATTCCTCATACTGGATGATCCCTTTGTAAATCTGGATGATGAGAAGCTGGCAAGAGGCAAGGAGCTTCTGATTGCACTTGAGAAAGAGTATCAGGCTATCTACTTTACCTGTCATGAGAGCAGGGAGTACAAGGAATAAGATAATTATCATAAAATCCGGAGGACTGCATATAATAGCTGTGAGAAGGCGCATGGAGCAGGAAAATAGCAATATGCAGTTTATAGTGCCAGTCAGTGACATAAACAATCCATTGATACCACCGGATGAAGTGAAAATCGTAGATGAAAATTACCAGATATGGTATTACGATAATGAATTACTTCCACCACTGTCCTTAAGGAATTATCTATATCCTAATATACCAAAATGTCTTAGGTTATGTGATAATCTGGCGGGGACAGGAATTATAAATCTGCAAAATCAGCCCAACTTACAGCTTAAGGGGCGTGGCGTTGCGGTGGCAATAATTGATACAGGAATAAATTACATGGATTCTGCTTTTACTGATGAATATGGTAACAGCAGAATCCTTTTTTATTATGACCAGGAGACTGGGCAGGAGTACACAAATGCAGATATAGACAATGCAAACAGGACAAACGAGAGTGGCAGCAGTGATGTGGTCATACCACAGGATACTAATGGACATGGAACCTTTCTTGCCAGCGTGGCCTGTGGCAGGGAGGATCCTGTAAATGGTTTTGTTGGGGCGGCACCGGAAGCGAGCCTTATCGTGGTAAAGCTTAAACCTGCGGACAGTGAGCTCAGGCAGTTTTTCTACATACCGAATAATGAAGAGGGAATCTATGCAGAGAGTGACATAATGCTGGCGGTTTCTTATTGCGAGAGAAAGGCTGCAGAACTTAAGCTGCCTCTTGCCATATGCCTTGGGATGGGGACTAATAATGGAAATCACAATGGCGATGGATTTCTGTGCGATTATCTAAACAGCGTTGCAGCAGACCTTATGCATGCTGTGGTGATCGCAGCGGGAAATGAGGCTTTGGCAAAGCACCATTTCAGGGGCAGGGCACAGTCTGTGCTGGAACCAGAGAGGGTGGAGATTGATCTGGACAATGATAGTGAGGGATTTTATCTGGAGTGCTGGTGTCAGGCGCCGGAGCTTGTGTGGCTTTCAATCCAGTCACCAACAGGGGAAATCTGGCCCAGAAGCCCGGATTCAGGCTCTTACAGCATGGAACATGTATTCATATTTGAAAATACCACAGTCAGTATTGACTATAATTACACCGGAAGACAGACCAGAGATTTAATTATATTTGTAAGATTTACAAAGCCTACAAAGGGCATATGGACCCTGAGAGTTTTCCCGGAGTACAGTATAACAGGCATATATGACATCTGGCTGCCGGCAAATGGCATGCTAAAGGAAAACGCTGTATTTATCAGGTCTGACCCTGATATTACGCTGACAAGTCCATCGGATGCGGCTGTACCTATTACAGTCGGAGGATATAATAATGGAAATAATTCTGTCTATCTTGATTCCGGCAGGGGATTTAAGGCAGGAGGAGGCTATAAGCCTGACTTTGTGGCACCGGCGGTGGAAATAATGGGAGAGGAGTTAAACGGAAGCTATGGCACCCGTACAGGCACATCTATGGCAGCCGCAATAACCACAGGAGCCTCTGCCCAGATACTTGAGTGGCTTGCCTACAGGAGAAAAGCCCAGGGAGCAAACTCTGTGGACGTGAAATATTTTATTACCAGAGGCTGTGTGAGAAGGGAAGGACAGGTCTATCCATCCAGAACCGAAGGCTATGGAGTGTTAAATATTTATAATTCTTTTCAAAATCTTTTTTGATTTAACATAGTACAGTGGTATAATAATTTTGGCAGGCTGATTGCAATTAATCGCCAAATAGGATAAGATTAATCCTAAAATAGCAGAAAAGGAGAGACGAATGACCAAGAAAGAACTGGCAGCATATGCCGCAAGCAAACAGGAACTATGTATTGCAAACGACACTATATCGGATAATCTCTTTGTTGAGTATGGGGTTAACAGAGGACTTCGTGATTTAAACGGAAAAGGTGTACTTACAGGACTTACCACCATTTCAAAGATTACATCCTTCAAGGATGATGAGAATGGAAAGAGCGTGCCATGTGATGGTGAATTATGGTACAGAGGATATAATGTACAGAATCTTATAAAGAGCTTAAGTCCGGATGAATTTGGATTTGAAAAAACAGCATATCTGCTTTTGTTTGGACAGATGCCGACTCCTGAGGAGGAGAAGGAATTCGCAGGAGTACTTGGAAAGAGCAGGACCCTCCCATCAAACTTTACAAGAGATGTAATAATGAAGGCTCCATCAAAGGATATCATGAATTCTATGACCAGGAGTATTTTGACGCTGGCTTCATATGATGATCTGACATCGGATTCATCAGTTGCAAATAATATCAGACAGTGTATCAATCTCATTGCTACATTCCCTATGCTTGCAGTGTATGGATATCATGCCTACAATCATTATGAAAATGACCAGAGCATGTACATTCACAGACCGGATCCAAAGCTTTCTACCGCGGAGAACTTCCTTAGAATGTTGAGAGCGGACAATAAATACACACAGCTTGAAGCAAGGGTATTGGATGTAGCCCTTATGCTTCATATGGAGCATGGCGGCGGAAATAACTCTACCTTTACAACAAGAGTTGTAACCTCTGCCGGCACAGATACATATTCGGCTATAGCGGCTGCCATGTCCTCCCTCAAGGGACCAAAGCATGGTGGTGCTAATATCAAGGTTATGGAAATGATGCAGGATATCAGGGCAAATGTAAAGGATTGGAGCGACAGGGATGAGGTAAAGGCATATCTTGCCAGAATGCTTGATGGAGAGGTCTTTGATAAGAAGGGGCTTATCTACGGTATGGGACATGCAGTGTACTCTATTTCAGACCCGAGAGAGAGAGTCTTTAAGGGCTATGTAGAAAAGCTTGCAGTAGTAAAAGAGCGGGATAAGGAGATGAACCTCTACAACCTCATAGAAGAGCTTGCACCGGAGCTGATTGCTGAGAAGAGACATATCTTTAAGGGTGTAAGTCCAAACGTGGATTTTTACAGTGGATTTGTATATGAGATGCTGGGTATTCCTATGGAGCTTTACACACCACTTTTTGCAATCGCAAGAATTGTTGGCTGGAGTGCCCACAGAATTGAAGAGTTAATCGGCATGAATAAGATTATTCGTCCAGCATACATGAGTGTTATGGAAGAGATTAAATAAGGAGTGATAAAAGTGGAACAGATTAAGGGTGGAGTTACAGCAGCACAGGGCTTTGAAGCTGCAAGCTGTGAGGCAAATATCAAATATTCCGGCAGGACAGACATGGCTATGGTTTTTTCCAAGGAGCCATGTGAGTGTGCCGGCACATTTACATCAAATGTAGTAAAGGCTGCCTGCGTGCAGTGGGATATGCAGATTGTAGAGTCTGGAAAGCCAATGCATGCAGTTGTAATAAATTCTGGTATTGCCAATGCCTGCACAGGCAAAGAAGGTTTTGATGCCTGTGAGGCTTCTGCAAGGGCTGTAGAGGACAGTCTTAAAGTGCCATATGATTCAGTTGCTGTGGCATCGACAGGAGTAATAGGTATGCAGCTTCCGGTTGATAAGCTGGTAAAGGGCATAAATGCCATGAGTAAAACTCTTGATGACAGCCTGGGGGCTGGAACAGCGGCGTCAAAAGCAATAATGACAACAGACACTGTAAATAAAGAAGTGGCTGTAAGCTTTATGGCAGGAGGCAAAAAAGTCACTCTTGGCGGTATGTCAAAGGGATCTGGAATGATTCACCCTAATATGTGTACCATGCTGGCTTTTATCACAACTGACTTGAGCATTGACAAGCTGCTTATGCAGGAAGCCCTCCGCGAGGTGGTGGCAGATACCTTTAATATGATTACTGTGGACGGCGATACCTCCACAAACGATTCCCTGATTCTGATGGCTAACGGACTGGCTGGAAATGATAAAATCACCGCAAAGGATGAGGACTATGAGAGCTTTAAGGAGGCTTTATTCTTTGTATGCAGATTCTTAGCCCGTAAAATGGCTTCAGATGGAGAGGGAGCAACAAAGCTTTTTGAGGCAAAGGTAGTAAATGCCAAATCAAAGGAGGATGCAAGGACGCTCTCAAGGGCAATCGTAGGCTCTAATCTGTCAAAGGCAGCTATATACGGCTGTGATGCAAACTTTGGACGTTTTCTCTGTGCTATGGGATATTCAGGAGCCCAGTTTGACCAGAATGATGTGGAGCTTTTCTTTGAGAGCAGGGCTGGCAGGCTGCAGGTCTTTGACAGGGGCACACCGATTGATTTTGACGAGGATTTTGCTGTAAAAATCATGAAAGAGGATGAGGTTACAGTGTTTGTAGACATGCATGAAGGAGAGGCAGAGGCTGCAGCCTGGGGCTGTGATTTGACCTACGATTATGTAAAAATCAATGCTGATTACCGCTCATAAATTAAATAAAGTGAAAGATATTTCTTGACAAAAGAAAATTAAGATGATACTTTAATTTATGAAGAAAAAGGCTGTATATTTTTATTAATTGTATATCTGATATGAACAAAGGCGTTCAGACGTGGATTTATGCTACGTTTGAATGCCTTTTTTGATACCAAAGTACGCAATAAAAGCTACTGGTGTTAGGTTTTATGTATACCAAAGTATGCAATAAAAGCTGCCGGTGGCAGGTTTTATGTATTAAAAACGTGCAGGAAAGGCTGCCAAGTGGCAAATTCAGTTGGAGGCAGGTTTTCTGTACCTAAGAAATGAGAGGTAACAATATGAAAAATGGTTTAGATGTGGTTGACCAGAAGATTGTGGAATTATTGCAGGAAAATGCCAGAATATCCATAAAGGATATAGCAGCACAGGTTTTTTTATCTTCTCCTGCTGTGACATCACGAATAGAGCGGCTTGAGAAAAATGGCATTATAAATGGCTATCATGCGGAAATCAATTCTGAGGCAATCGGCTACAATGTAAAGGCTTTTATCAATCTTGATCTGGAACCGGTGCAGAAGAAGGAGTTTTATCCATTTGTGGAGAATATGCCAAATGTCATAGAGTGCAGCTGCGTGACAGGAGACTATGCCATGCTTCTGGAGGTGCAGTTTGCAAACACGGGGGAATTGGATGATTTTATTAATAGGTTACAGAGATTTGGAAAGACCAGGACACAGATTGTATTTTCCACAGCGGTTTCACATCGCGGAGCACCAATTAGTGGCTGTTCAACAACGCTTTAATGTGTTAAACTGTTACTGGTCACAGTTTATGGTGTGACAGGCAAAGACTACAGTGAAAACATTTGTTAGTGAGGAGGAAATGAAATGAGTCTTAAGCTTGGATTTATCGGATGTGGAAATATGGGAAAGGCAATGCTCTCAGGAGTGCTTGAGTCAGGAAAGTGTGCTAAGGCGGATGTGCTTGTCTCTGCCAAAACCGAGGCTACAAGAGAAAAGATAAAGAGCCAGTTTGATATAAAAGTGACTGCTGATAATAAAGAGGTGGCAGAGTTTGCAGATGTACTCTTTTTAGCTGTAAAACCTCAGTATTATGCAGAGGTTATTGACCAGATTAAAGACGTGGTAAGGGATGATACAATTGTAATATCCATTGCTCCGGGAAAAAGCCTTGAGTGGTTTGACCAGGCATTTGGAAAGCAGCTTAAGGTCATAAGAACCATGCCAAATACACCGGCAATGGTCAAGGAGGGCATGATGGGAATGTGCCCTAATGAGCTTGTGACAGACGAGGAGACAGCACTGGTAAAGGATATATGCGATGGCTTTTCTGAGACAGAGATAATCACAGAGAACCTCATGGATGTAGTAACTGCGGTTAGTGGAAGCTCACCAGCCTATGTGTTTATGTTTATCGAGGCCATGGCAGATGCAGCAGTGGCAGGAGGCATGCCAAGACAGCAGGCATATAAGTTTGCAGCCCAGGCAGTGCTGGGAAGTGCTAAGATGGTGCTTGAGACAGGAAAACATCCGGGCGAGCTTAAGGATATGGTCTGCTCACCGGCAGGCACCACAATTCAGGCAGTGCGTGTGCTTGAGGAAAAGGGAATGAGAAGTGCAGTCATAGAAGCCATGATGAAATGCCTTGATATTTCGAGAAATATGTAATAAAATTAAGGCATTGAGTGTAAAGGAGATTTTTCTATGAGTCAGGAAAAAGTTGACAAGTATAAGAAAGAGAAAGCAAATCGCAAGAAAACTCTTGCAAGAAATAAAGTAAAGCATGTTATCGGAGTGTGTTTTGGATGGGCAGTGCTTGTGTTAGTAGTGGGCTGGGCAGGCTACTCAGGATACAATTATTATGAGGACAAAAAGCCGGCAGAGACATACTACTGTGATACAACAGCCATTGATGACTATCTTTCAGGACTTAAACAAGAGTAGGAATAAGCTTTGACCAAAGAGATATATTTGGCTCCCATGGAGGGGCTCACAGGATATATAATCAGAAATGCGTTTCATCACCATTTCGATTACATTGACAAATATTACACACCATTTATCCCAGCAGCCAAGAGAATGAATTTTAAGATAAAAAATGACATTTCTCCTGACAATAATGCTGGGATATTTGTCGTTCCACAGCTTATGACAATAATTGGTGAGGAAGCAATGGAGATGGCTCATAAGCTTCGGGAATATGGCTATGAGGAAGTAAACATCAACCTTGGCTGTCCGTCAGGGACAGTTGTGTCAAAGGGCAGGGGTTCTGGCATACTGGCTAATCCAGAAAGACTGGATAATTTTTTATATGAGCTGTATTCAATCAGTGATATGAAGGTGACTATAAAAACCAGAGTGGGATTCGAAAATGATGAGCTTTGGGATGAATTGCTCCAAATCTATTGTAAGTATCCTATTTCGGAGCTTACTATCCATCCAAGGGTACAGAAGGACTTTTATAAGGGTGAGGTCAGGCTTTATGACTTTGATAAGGCTTATCAAATGATAGACCAGACAAAGACAAGGCTTGTCTACAATGGAGACATAGACAGCCCTGATAAATTTATGGACTTAAGTGAGCGGTACCCTGATGTAAACAGCTTTATGATAGGGCGCGGAATGTTCATGCATCCTTCGCTGGCTGCTCAGATAAAGGGGTTAACCATGGAGGAGGCGGAATACAGACAGAGGCTTAAAGGCTGGCATGATGAGATACTGAATGGATATCTTGCAATCTTCTCAGGAGAAAAGGACGCAATTTTTAGAATGAAGGAAATCTGGTCATATCTCAGACTGGATTTTGAGAACTCGGATAAGCTTTGGAAAAAGATTAAAAAAGCTCAAAATCTCACTGACTATAAGGCAGCCGTTTCCATGGTTTTGTAAGTGGTTAGTCAATCTGGACATATGCTTTTTTCAGTGCATCTTCGACTGCTGTCATGAGCACCATGGATGTGTACTGGTTTCCCTGGGAATATGTAATATTGTCCACAGACTGGTTCTCAAGAATCTGATCTGACAGCTCGTTCATTGCAGATGGGATGAGAGGGTACATAGTCTGGATTGTCTCGTCCAGATTGACAAGCTCTACGGATGTTATGTAATTGTCGTCAACTGTAACCTGCACATCAAGCGAGCTTCCGTTTAATAGCACGGATGAAGAATAGACACCAGGAACATATAAAGATGGAGCCATTGCAGGTGTGGCAGACTTCCTGCCGGACACTAAAACATTTATAATCATAAAGAGCATAAGTATGGCAATGCCGATTAGTACTCCTGTGAAAATTAAATTTTTCATTCTTACAACAACAATTTTTGTTTTTGCACTCATGTTTACCTCCTCAGATATAGCTATTTAAACCTGCTAATTAGTATATTCTATGGGGGAAAAACAATAATATGAAAAATATTTAAAAAAAATCAAAAAAAGTATTGACATAATGAAAGGTTTTCGGTATTATAGGTCATGTGCTTGAGGGAACACAACAAAGCACAGAAAACTGAATGCGATAGTGGCGTAGTTGGTAACGCGCGACCTTGCCAAGGTCGAGACCGCGGGTTCGAGCCCCGTCTATCGCTCTCAAAACAAAGAGGACATCGTCGTAAGGCGATGTCCTTTTCGTTTTGAGAGCGATAGCGGAGCCACTCACCCGCGGTGCGGGTTCTTGTCTCCGCTCCGCTTCTACACTCCGTTTTGGTCGTTTCAAAGCCGACATCCACTGGATGTCGTGAAACGGTCGGCGCAGAGCAGACGTCCACTGGACGTCTTGCGCCCGTCTATCGCCTTTTCCTGAATTGGTATTGGTTTAAAACAATTGTTGTGTAGTTTGACAAAATTGAGTGAGTAACATATAATACACTCAACAAGGAAACCGAAAGCTAGGTAAAGCCTAGCTGCCGGTAAAGTTAGTTGCTAAAATAGCGCCTTAGTTTATCAGGCTGAGGGTGCTATTTTTTTCTGCTGCTAATGTGTAAAACAAGTGCTGTGTAACTTAATAGCAGCATGAAAATGTACGTTACACAACGGAAAATAACTTAATAAGTTACGAGACGTGATTGCAAAATGGAAATTAACAGATTTGTATTTAAAAGAAAGTAAACAAGCAGTATAATCTCCTTATATATTATTTTAACGAGAAGGATAAGCAATAAACTATGGCAAAAGAAATGACAAAAGACTTAACAACCGGAAGTCCAATGAAAATTTTTATTATGTTCAGTATTCCAATTCTTTTGGGAAATCTGTTCCAGCAGCTCTACAATATGGTGGATACTATTATTGTAGGACAGTATCTGGGTGAGGAGGCTCTGGCAGCGGTAGGTACTACCGGCTGTCTCATGTTTCTGGTTTTAGGTTTTGCAAATGGTATTGCCCAGGGCTTTGGTGTTATGATTGCCCAGGCTTTTGGAGCTGGAAACCACAAGCAGCTCAGACATTTTGTGGCTCTTATTGTTGTGCTCACAATATTGGTGTCACTGATATTATCTCTGCCTACAACGATATTTTCAAAGAATCTGCTCATGCTGCTTAATGTGCCGGACAACATCCTTGCCATGGCAGACAGCTATATCAAGGTTATATTTGCAGGACTGATTCTGACTATGGCTTACAATGTGGAAGCTGGTATTCTGCGAGGGGTAGGAGACAGCAAGACTCCTTTGTATTTCCTTTTGCTGGCTTCTGTTTTAAATATAATTTTGGACTTTGTACTTATTGTATTTGCAAAAATGGGTACTGCCGGTGCAGCATATGCCACCGTGATAGGACAGGGAGTTTCGGCTGTGCTCTGCTTTATATATATGTATGTGAAATTCCCGCTGCTTCGTTTGTCTAGGGAGGACTTCTACTATGACTGGGATAATTCCAGAAAGCTTTTAAGCCTTGGCATACCGATGGCTATCAATTACTCGATTACTGCAATAGGAACCATGATTTTGCAGGCGGCTATCAATGTGTTTGGCTCAAGCGTTGTGGCTTCCTATACAGCAGCTTCAAAGATTATAAACCTGACCACCCAGACGATGCCATCCCTTGGCACAACCTCGGCTACCTACTGTGGTCAGAATCTGGGTGCCGGCAAATACGACCGCATATACAAGGGCATGCGCTGTGGATTTATTTTGTGTGCCATAGTTGGTGTTCTTGGAGCTGTCATTAGTCTTGTTGCTGAGCCATGGATGATTTCCATGTTTATACCAAATCCGACAGCGGAGGCTATGGGCTATGCACATACTTATCTGGTTCGTGCCTGCACCTGTATGATTCCACTGGCATGGATTTTTGTATACAGGAGTGCCATGCAGGGGCTTAATCAGGCTCTTGTGCCTATGCTTTGCGGGACAGTGGAGCTTGTTAGCAGATTTTTAGTTATTGCTATTGTGTCAAAGCCTTTTGGATACTCTGGTGTCTGCTGGACAGACCCAGTCTGCTGGCTTGTGACAGGTGTTATGGTTCTTGTCGCATACTTATTGTGGGAGAGACGATTCAAGCGCAGCCATGTGGCAAAGGCTTAGAAAATAGAATGGGAGTTAGTTATGAAATTGTTTAAACAGTATAAAAATCTGAGCAAGGAGATTTATGTCCTTTTCTTTGGCAGAATTGTAACCAGTATGGGGGCTCTCATCTGGCCCCTGCTTACCCTTATTATGAAAAATAAACTGGGTTATTCTGCCACATTTATTGCATTTATTGATGTGATTATGTTGATGTTGCAGTTCCCTATGATTCTGATTGGTGGAAAACTTGCAGACCATAAAAACAGAAAAGCCATAATTGTTATCTGTGATTTGATTACGGTCACAGCATATATAATCTGTGGATTTATGCCGGTGTCTAATTACAGCATTCTGGTCTTATATATCGCCAGCGTCTTTGCAACTATTGAGGGACCATCCTATGATGCCCTGATAGCGGATTTGAGTGACAGCGAGGGCAGGGAGCAGGCGTACAGCCTCCAGTATCTTGGCATGAATCTGGGACTTATTCTTGCACCTACCATAGGTGGGCTTTTGTTCGAAAATTATCTGAATCTGGCATTTTTGATTGATGGATTTTCAACACTTGCATCCACAATACTTATTATTTTATATATAAAAAGACAGAGGATTGAAAAAACTGTCACCAATGAGTACGAGGAAGAGCGGCATGGTGAGAAAATCTGGAATATTTTAAAGGAAAGACCAAGCTTTTTGATATATTTCATTGTGTGTGGTTTCGCAAGCCTTGTGTACTCGCAGTTTAATTATCTCCTGCCTCTTAATATGGAAAACTTATATGGAGCGAAGGGAGCAACTATATTTGGCATGCTGACCAGCACAAATGGTATTGTGGTTATTATCGCAACCCCTATTATCACAACCCTGCTTGCTAAGCTTATGGATGTAAGGAAAATCTTAGTAGGAGAGAGTCTTATAGTTATCGGGCTCTTTTGTTTCAGGTTTGCCCAGGACAGCATACCTCTTTGCTTTATGCTTATGATAATTTTTACAGTAGGAGAGGTATTCAATACAATTGGTAGTCAGCCATATATGACGAGGAGGGTTCCATCAACACACTGGGGCAGGATGAATTCTATGATAAGTGTGATGGCAGGGGCTTTTCAGGGTATAGGCAATCTGATCTTTGGAAATGTAATTGATAATAGAGGATATGAGACTGCTTGGAATATGGTAGGAATCTTTGGATTAATTGCTATTATTTTAATTGTGGTACTTGTAGTAGATGATAAAAAAAGATTTCCATTGCTGTATACACAGGGAGTAGCTGGTGACAGCAATGGAAAATAGTTTTATTCTTTGTCGACTATGTTTACAATCCACATATCGCTTCTAACCATGAAGTATCCAATTATTACTTTTAATAATTCGAGGAATGTCACGATTGCAAATATTAATTTAAAATCCATTGTTGTTTTATAACACAGGATAAAGGCAAGCGGTATCTGGAATACCCATCCAAATATAAAATCAAACAGGAATGTGATTGTTGTTCTGCCACCACTTCTTAAGGTGAAGTAGCAGACGTTTGTATAGGCCCACATAGGCATGGCTGCAGCTGTTACTATGATGAGATAGGAAGCCAGTGACCTGATTTCATCTGTGGTGTTGTACAGCTTTGGAAAACCATATGCAAATGGGAGCATTACAATTGCTACACAGCTGGCGACAAACACACAAAATACGAGAAGCTTGTTATCTGTATCACGGGCTTCTTTTAATTTGCCCGCACCAAGTTTATTACCAATTATAATTGCAGTTGCCGCACCAAGCTGTAAGTAGACCACACCAAAGAGATTGCTGATGACATTTGCTATATTTCTTGCTCCTACCACATCCAGTCCACGGATAGAGTAGCATTGTGATATTATTGAGACACCTACAACCCATAAGAACTCATTTATAAGAAGTGGGGTACCTCTTACAATCATGTCAATTAAGAGCCTGCCTTTAATTTTAAATCCATTAAATAGTCCTAGAATATATTTATTACGCTCTACATGGGTATGTGCCCATATGATGATAACAGAGGCTTCCACAAATTTTGCAATATCTGTTGCAATGGCGGCACCTATCACACCAAGCTGTGGCATACCAAGTCTGCCAAAGATAAGGCCATAGTCTAAGACAAGGTTTACAAAAACCGCAGCCAGGGAGCCGAACATTGGGATTTTGGTCTCCCCACATTCCCTGACCACAGAAGCATAGGATTGTCCAAAGGCAAAGGGAATCAAACTTATCATAATTACGGACATATATTTTTTTCCATAAGCAAGTGTGGCTGCAATCAGCTCAGGGGCATCATCCTTTGCTATATAGAGTGAGAGCAGCGGCTCTGTAAAAATAGAATATACGATATAAAATACTGCCACTATAATCAATGAAATCAGGAGTCTGAAGCGGAAGGTCTGTTTTTGACCTTCGTGATCCTGTTTGCCATAGAATTGTGCTCCAAATATTCCGGGACCGGATATTGCTCCAAAAATCGTTATATTAAATATAAAAATGTATTGATTGGCAATTGATACTCCATTCATTGCTTCAGTGCCTAGCTGGCCAACCATGATATTATCAAGCATACTGACAAAATTTGTTACAACATTTTGTATTATCATAGGGACTACGAGTGCCAGTACGCTTGTATAGAAAGCTCTGTCACCTATATACTTTTCTTTGAATTTTTTCATTGCTTTTCCTTAAAGTATTTATAT
>ERZ1034946.381-NODE-381-length-25246-cov-6.855742_pt1 | contig 25246 bp, 19 predicted proteins | sample MGYA00520591_ERZ1034946 | MGnify/ENA primary metagenome ERZ1034946 (study PRJEB33766, sample SAMN09781753) | gut metagenome | biome: gut microbiome | host: Homo sapiens | place: Madagascar | study: EMG produced TPA metagenomics assembly of the PRJNA485056 data set...
GCCGCCCTCTCACGGCGGAAACACGGGTTCGATTCCCGTACGGACTGCTCACTGTAAATTAATACAGCCCAACCCGAAGGAACACTGACTTGGTCAGTGTTCTTTTTTATCGTATAACAGAAGTACGATGAGCCATGCACCATGCAAGCTGGCTTGCAATGGGGCATGGCGAAATCGGACGGCCTAACGAAAAGCGAGAATCATAGCTGCGTAAGCAGCGGGGAAGCAGCGAAGCTGCGGATTCGAGCTTAGAGTTAGGGTTATACGATAAAAACAAAACAGAAAAAGACCTAACGAAAAGCGAGAATCATAGTTGCGTGGGGCGGAGAAGCAGCGAAGCTGCGGATTCGAGCTTTAAGTTAGGTTTATACGATAAAATAAAAGAAGTACGATGAGCTCTAACGGAGGTAAACATGCAAAATAGCAAATATACCAAATGGGTTGCCTGCTGGGGCAATGCCACATCAATCACAGACCAGAAAGCAGCGATGTACGCAAAAGACATAACCTTAAGATACCCGATACGCATGGTATTTAGCGGAAACAAACTCAGGTTTCGTTTCTCAAATCTGACAGGCACAGAGCCGGTTACATTAACTAAGTGCTATGCAGAAAAGACACCGGTTACTTTTGATGGAGAACCATCTGTCACAATCCAATCGGGCAGAGAGGTCACAAGCGATGAAATCTTGTTTGATGTCCAAGCTGGCACAGATATAAACATCAGTATATATCTGGGAGCGGTAACCCAGATGAATGCCGGAGTTCTCATAACAGGACCTCTTTCCAAGGGTTATTATGCCTACGGAGATTATGCGCTTGCAGATGAGCTTCCGGATGATTACACAAGGAATACAAACTGGTTTTATTTTCTTAACACAATTGATGTGCTTACTCAGGAAGAAAATCATGCTTTTATATGCTATGGAGATTCCATCACAGCCCAGTCCTGGCCGGATTACCTGGCAATAAAACTCTGGGAGCAGAATACCAGAAATGTATCCATAATCAGAAGGGCAGTCAGCGGAACAAGGATTTTGAGGCAGTATGACTGCATTACTTATGCGGCTTATGGGCTTAAGGGGGAGACTCGTTTCCCAATCGAGATGAATGTGGCGGGAGCAGATGCAGTGCTTATCCAGCATGGCATAAATGACATTATCCATCCTGTAGGTGTGGAGGTGAATAAATTCAGACCCTGGTCGGATATGCCGACTGCACAAGACCTCATAGATGGTGTGACGGACATATATATAAAGCCCGCCAGGGAGTTAGGATACAAGGTATATGGAGGTACACTTCTGCCTATATATGGCTGGCGTACCTATGCCCAGTTCAGGGAAGCTGTGAAAAACGAATACAATGAGTGGATTAGGACAACGAACCTGTTTGATGCCTGTGTAGATTTTGATGCCGCTGTCCGTGATGAAAAGCAGCCGGAAGCCTTTGCAGAGGGCAATGACAGTGGAGACCACCTTCATCCAAGTGAGAGGGGCTATGAGCTCATGGCAGAGGCGGCGCAGAGGATTCTGTTTCGGTAAACTTCTGGTGTAATATCATAATATTTATGAAATAATCCGCAAAATAGAAAACCGCTGCGACAGAAATAAATCTGCCACAGCGTTTTTTAGTCTAAGCCACATGTATGCATAAAAGCTGCCAGTGGCAGTTTTTATGCATGTGTCATATCGTGTGAAATTATATTGAGTGTCCGCCGCCAGAATGACCGCCACCACCGGAGTGACCACCGCCGCCGCCGGAATGACTGCCGCTGCTGCTTGATGAAGCAGGAGGACTGTAAGTTCTTGTCTGATTAATAAATCTGCTTGAAGGATTATTAACCACTGCATTTGTAAAGGTTCCGTTCAAAAGCTGGCTGTTTGAAGGCTTCTGCTGCCTGGATACAGCCATTACAATAATATAGTTAAACAGCATTGCAAGCACGACAGCCAAAACAGCATTGGAAATATACTTCATAGGCTGTGAAATCTTTCCGCCATCAAGCAGGGTGTACACCTGATCCAGTGTCTCATAAGCACAAGTGTAGTAATCATAGCCATGGTCACTTGTCGCATATATGTAAGTGTTATCGCAGATAACTGTACATCTGGAATTGTTTATGATTTTTTTAGCGTGTCCCTCGCATGCCAGATAAATCTTGTTCAAATCCCTGTCTATTACGAAAACCACACCATCAGCACCATTCCCAAACAAGTCTTCATAGGTTCCCACTGCATAATCCTCAGATGAATAGTAGCTGTGGCTTGTAGTTGTAGCAACCACTACGTTGCCGTATGCTGTAATCTTTTTCATCAGCTCTGTGAGGTCAGCTTCCTCATCGGCAGTGAAAAAGTCGGCGTCATCCTCGATTACAAGCTTGTAGCCTGTATTTTTGTTGGTTCCTGAAGTGTTTGCAAATACAGGTGAGACACTGCATAAAACGAGTATAGCGGCTGCAAATGTCATGAAAAATGTCTTTATCCTATGTGAAAGCTTATTATGCACGGTCATCACCTCCCTTATGGTTAAACTGTGGCAGCTCTCTGGTTGATAAAACATTATATGCTGCAATAATCTCTGTCAATGTCACAAAATCAGAGACGGTAAGCAGTATACAGGCCAGATAATACCACATATCACGAACCGGCTTAAACAAAGCGATTCCCACAAAAAGTACAAGAGAGATAATGAGAAATACCGGACCGGTATATTTCTTCTTTTTATCTTCGATTTTTCTAAGCTGCAAGAAGTAGATAATGCCTGTTATCACGGATATTATTCCGGTGACTACCAGTGAAGTCATCGGTGTAGGTGTAAAAAGCAGGCACAGCAGAAGGAAAATCGGGAGAGCCAGTATGAAGGAGCCTCCTACAAATTTTTTCTCATCTACAGGCAGGTCTGCAACTACCTTGCCGGTCTGACCATTTACAGTTGCATATGCCACACGGTCACCGTTGCGGTAAGACATAAACCATACCGGAAACATTGAGTAGTCAATTGACTCAAACTTTGTGGTGTAGCCATGGGCACCGCTGTGACGCTTAGGCACGTTGCTGGTGTTTAAGGTCTTGTCAAGCGCGTCTGCAGTGGCGGCAAGTACATCTGTCTCCAGTGTAAAAGCAGAAAACTGTGAAGTTCCTGTTATCTGGTTCTGGGTCGCAGTCTCTGCAATTTCTACAGCCTGTGGCTTGTAGGTATCAGCCGAGACATCTGCGGTATCAGCATAAAAGCCGCTTAGGTATGCTGGTGTGAATGCCTTCATTCCTTTTACATCATATGGAGCCAGAGCTTCGCTTATGTTGTCTGCAAAAGATGAAGAGGCATCAAAGGATATTCCCTTGTAATATGCATCCAGATTACCGGTCAGCTCGTAGTGATCAGACACTATGTAATCTCCTGAACGATGCTGTTTTTTACCATTCATGATAAATGGACCCTTTTGGGTGATGTAGTAGGTCCAGTAAGGCATATAAATGCCTCTGAAACCATCAATGTACTTAGGGTCTTTAAGCTCCTTCGGTGCAAAAATAGCCTTTTTCATTAGGTCTGAGTAGGCCTGCTTACAGTCATCCTTTGTTTTCCTGAATGGAATAATGTAATTAGGTCTGTTCTCCTTCTGGATACGGCTGTGAAGTATTGTCGAAGCACCACAGAAGCTGCAGAAACCAGCAGCAGTATCATCTGTGCTTAAGATTTCACCACCACACTGAGGACAGATGAAGACTGTGGCATCAAAGTCTTTTAACTCGATGCCATCAGATTCCTTCTTGTCAAAGCTGTAGGGGTCGAAATAGCTGTCACAGTACTCACATCGCATTTTTTGTGATGCAATATCAAATTTGACATTGGCACCGCAATTCTGGCATGCAATCATTTTCAAATCCTCCTATTTATTCCCTTTTTTCATATGCATATCTGCTGAGTGAAAAAGCTCCTTCCATATTGATGGGTGGAACAATATAAGCAGCGGGAAGAGCTCAAGTCTTCCTGCGAGCATATCAAACATCAGTACATATTTTGTCAGCGGATTAAAAAATCCGAAGTTGCAGGTTGGACCTACCAGTGACAGACCAGGACCTATATTGTTAAAGGTTGCAAGTACTGCCGTGAAATTGGTAGTAAAATCATAGCCCTCGAGAGATACCAAAATCACAGACACTACAAAGATTATAATAAAGGTGGTGAAGTAGACATTTATGGAACGGACTACATCATGGTCAACTGGCTTTCCTTCAAATTTTATCTTGCGGACACTCTTTGGATGAATGTAAGAGTGCAGCTCTTTTCTTAGATTTTTAATTACAATTATAATACGTGAAACCTTGATACCGCCGCCAGTGCTTCCGGCACAGGCTCCACAGAACATGAGCAGAATCAGGATGTTTTTTGACAGCTCAGGCCAGGTATTAAAATCTACAGTTGAAAATCCTGTGGTAGTTATAATTGAAGCCACCTGGAATGAGGCTGCCGTCAAGGCATCAAAAGCACTGGCACAGGTCTGGAGTATGTTTATAAAAATAATCGCAATAGATGCAAAGACGATTATAAAATAATATTTTACTTCTTCCACCTTTAATGCCTGCTTGATGCTGCCGAAAAACAGCAGATAGTATGCATTAAAATTTACACCAAACAGCAGCATAAAAATTGTTACCACCCATTGAATATATGGGCTGTAGCTGGTTATGCTGTCATTTTTAATACCAAATCCACCAGTGCCCGCAGTTCCGAATGCCGTCGTAATTGAATCAAATAGAGACATTTTTCCGGCTAAAAGCAGCACGATTTCCAGAATCGTCATTCCAAAGTATATGATATACAGGATTCTGGCTGTGTATTTGAGCTTTGGTACAAGCTTGCCTACAGATGGACCAGGACTTTCTGCACGCATGAGATTGACATGGCTGCCACCGCTCATAGGGATAACTGCAAGCAGGAATACAAGTACACCCATTCCGCCAATCCAGTGTGTAAAGCTTCTCCAGAAGAGCATGCAGTGGGACAAGCTTTCGACATCGCTTAAAATGCTTGCTCCCGTTGTTGTAAAACCGGATATAACTTCAAAAAGTGCATCGGTAAAGCTAGGAATCTCCCCTGAGAAAACAAATGGAAGAGCCCCGAATATTGAGAGAATTATCCAGCTCAATGCAGTGGTGATGCATCCCTCTTTTAAATAAATAGTAGTGTTAGTAGGCTTTTTTACCGAAAAGGCAAAGCCTATTATCAAGCAAAGGAGTGCGGTGAATAAAATAGCCATACCGCTTTTCTCCCCATATATTCCAGCGACAATACAAGGAAACATGAGAAGCAGGGCTTCAAGCTTCAATACATATCCCAGAATATATCTGATCATAGAAGTATTCATTGCTGCCTCCCCTTATGCTAAGATGTCCTGGATGTCTGTAAATCCGACATGCTTTGTAATAATCATGACTGTATCGCCCTTTTGGATGTAATCATGTCCGCCAGGGATGATAATCTGTCCGTTTCGTGAGATGAAAGCTATGAGAAGCTCATCCTTGAGCCTTATATCCTTAAGCAGGATATTGGTTACAGCTGAGTCTTCCTTGATATCAAATTCTATAGCCTCCACACGGTTGTCATACATGTGGTAAAGTGTCTCGATATTGCTGCCTCGTGATGCGTTTTTGGCACGGACATATGCGATTATGGATTCTGCGGCAATGTGTTTTGGATATACCACGCTTCCCAAATCGAGAGAATTAATTACTTCTGTGAAGTTTATTCTGTTTATCTTGGTGATTGCTTTTGCATTGCTCACAGCCTTTGAGTAGAGGGTGAGCATTATGTTTTCCTCGTCTATTCCTGTGAGTGGAACAAAGGAAGCTGCTTCCTCCAGACCCTCTTCCTTCAAGAGGTCTTTGTCTGTTCCATCACCATGGATAATGATTGCCTTTGGCAGAAGTATGCTTAACTCTTCGCAGCGGGCAAGGTCATTTTCTATAATCTTAACCTCTATTCCTGCACGAATCAGCTGATCTGCCAGATAATATGCGGCTCTTCCTCCACCGATAATCATAGTGTCTGAAACATGCTTTGTCTTAAGCCCCAGGCTTGAGAAAAAGGTTCTTGCAGCCTTTCGGGATGCCACAAAGGACATCTTGTCTCCACTTTTTAATACAAAATTACCAGAAGGGATGAAGACCTCATCGCCTCTCTCCACCGCACCTATCAGCACATCGCTGGCAAGATTCTTGCCCAGCTCTGATATTGGCAGGTTATCCAGCATATTTCCCTCTGGGATTTGAAATTTTATAAGCTCTGCCTGACCATGAGCAAAGGATGTTACTTCAAGAGTGGATGGCATGTACAGGATTTTTGCCATCTCTCTGGCTGACTCAAGCTCAGGATTTATAACCATTGTAAGTCCAAGTTTTTCTCTTAGGTAGCCGATTTCCTGACTGTATTCAGGAGTACGGACTCTTGCTATAGTAGCACAGTTACCAATCTGTGAAGCGATTGTGCAGCACAGCAGGTTTAACTCATCTGAGTTAGTTACTGCGATTAGCAAATCTGCATTTGCTATTCCAGCTTCCCGCTGGATGGTGTAGCTTGCACCATTGCCTTCAATTCCCAGGACATCGTACATATTGCACATCTGCTGTATCATAGAAGCTTTTTTGTCAACTATGGTAATATCATGCCCCTCGTTGCTAAGCTGCTCGGCCAGATTTCTTCCGACCTTACCACATCCTACGATAATAATCTTTAAACCGGAATGTGATGATTCTTTTTTTGTAAACATAATATCCTCCGAATAATTACCTGATAAAGGTATAATCCAAGTGTGATTATAACACAGTAACTATAAAAAAAGAAGCCCTCCGGGGACTTTGTCCCCAGAAGGCTTCTTAAGAGTTTTTGCTTAAATATTTAATTGCAAGATTACAATTATTCAGCTCTCTGCATAGCTTCCTCGTAATCCTTTGTTCCAGCCCAGACATCGTTTGAATATGGGTTCTTGCCCATCTCAATAGAACGCTTGATGATAACTGCGATACAGATTACGTTTGCAACAACTGCAAGGAATGCTACAACACCCTGCGCTGTTGGGTTAGCTGTGATTCCGTATGAAGAGATTACCTCACCAGCCTTAGCTGTCTTTCCTGCACCTGACTGATAGAGATCAACAGCTGCCTGATAAAGGTCACAAGCCTTGATTCCGTTTGCTGAAGCTCCGCCATATACTGAAGGCATAACAGAGAACTTCTTAGAAATCTGGAATGTAGGTACTACCTGAGCGAACATACACCAGAGTGCAAGTGTGTTGGCACGGTTCTGAATCCATCCACCCTTGTTCCATAATGCGTTTGCAAATGTAGGAGCAAGGAGAAGAGCAACACCACAGTACCATGTATGTGTAGGTAAGTTGTTGTATGTATACTCGAAGTTCCAGATATCGTAAGCAACAATAAACCATACTGTCATGTCTGGCCAAAGCATATCGCTCTTGTTCTTATCCTTTGATGTGTAAAGGTTAACAACACCTGTCATACAGAAGATGTTGATAAGACCAGCGATTGCATTTAAGATGTTCCACCATCCACCGTAGATGAATACACCCTCGTTTGAAGCCCACCAGGCACCTGAGAAGTCTCCTGTGATTCCGTAAGCTGCAAAAGCTGACTCTAAGTCAGAAACTACTGCGATAAGGATGTTAGCTGCAACGATGAACCATGGGAACCAAGCGAACCATTTTTCTTTTCCGATTCCCCATTTGTACTTAATCATCATGAAGCCGACACATCCGATGTCTGCTGCATAGAGCTTGAAGTAATGGAACCATCCATCCATGTAAGCTACTGTTGGGTTTTCAGCTCCTCCGAAGAGTCCAACGTGAGCGAGAATGAAATAAACTGTAAGGATTACCGGAATAATAACAAATAAAAGAATTCCGCCTGCCTTAGAACGACGTCCAATTTCATTCATGATAACAAGTCCGGCGAATACGAGGACCCAACCAAGTATCTGCCACATGCTTTCAATTTGGAATAACATATGTATTGCCTCCTATTTGATTAAATTTTAATAAATATTATAATGTAAGTATAAACAGTTTATTTACAAAAAACAACAGACAAAACAAGTGAAGTGTCTGGAAAATTGGCTTAAAATTACATACCAGAAAGGAAATTTACCTAAAATGCATGACTTTTTAAAAGCAAACTATCACACACATACCTTCAGATGCCATCACGCAGAGGGCACAGAGAGGGAATATATAGAGGCAGCTATAGAAATGGGGATTGAGAAGCTGGGCTTTTCAGACCATGTGCCATGTCCATTTAAGGACGGTTTTGTATCGGGAATCAGAATGACCATGAATGAGGCACCGGAATATGTGGACACAATCAGAAGGCTGGGAGAGGAATACAGGGATGATATACAGATATTTGTGGGCTTTGAGGCAGAATATGTACCGGAGTTTTTTCCAGAGCAGAAATACATATTTGACAATTTAGGCTGCGACTACATGATAATGGGGCAGCATTTTCTGGAATCAGAGAAGAATGGACCATATATGGGAAGCATCACAGAGGACGAATCCCGCATACGCCAGTATGTGGACACTATTATAGAAGGAATGAAGACTGGATATTTTAAATATCTTGCTCATCCGGACCTTATTAATTTTGCGGGGCTTGACTCTGTCTATGACTGGGAGATGACCAGACTATGCAGGGCACTTAAGGAGATGGATATACCGGTTGAGATAAACATACTTGGAATAAGTAATAACAAGCACTATCCTGCAGAGAAATTCTGGGAGATACCGGGACATGTCGGCAACAAGGTGATACTTGGACTTGATGCCCACAGCGTGCAGAATGTAAAGGATGTGGAAAGCTTCGAAAAGGCTATGGAAATAGTAAGTAAATACAATTTAAATCTTATAGATGATATAGGACTTTAAAGGTGACAGGAGAAGATAAAAATGGTAAAATGACAGAGGAGAGTAAATAATGTATTGGAGGTAAATATGAAACTAAAAACATCGCAAACTATCCGAATCGGATTTGCATTTTTGTCTATCTGCGCTTTCTGGCAGATGTACAATAATGTAATTCCACTTATGCTGACCAACACCTTTCACATGAATGAAACCATTACGGGCGCTATCATGGCAGCTGATAATGTGCTGGCACTTTTCCTTTTACCACTCTTTGGCGGACTGTCGGACAAGTGTACCAGCAGGCTGGGCAAGAGAAGACCCTACATATTATGTGGAACTGTTGCAGCAGTATTTCTTATGCTGCTTATTCCATTTTTGGATAACAGCTTCTTTGCAGATCCAAAGACATCCACAGAGGTTATTTTCATATGTGTGCTGGGCTGCCTCCTAGTGGCCATGGGCACCTACAGGAGCCCTGCTGTGGCACTTATGCCGGATGTCACACCAAAGCCCCTTAGAAGTAAGGGCAATGCGGTCATCAATCTGATGGGAGCATTGGGCGGTATAGTTTATCTAATCGTTGCATCCCTTATGTACTCGGCTGACAGGACAAAGGATTTGGAGCATGTCAACTACCTTCCGCTTTTTATGGTGGTAGCAGGAATTATGGTTATTTCCCTTATTATAATAATGTTCACAGTCAACGAGGTAAAGCTTGGCAGGGAGATGCAGGAGTATGAGGCAGAGCATCCGGAAGAGAACCTTGAGGAAAAGGCAGAGGATGGAGAAACCAGGCTTCCGAAGGAGGTAAAGCGGAGCCTTGCGTTTTTACTCTGCTCGATAGCTCTGTGGTTTATGGGCTACAATGCAGTTGATACCTGGTTTACTACATATGCAAACAAGATGTGGGACATGAGCCTTGGACAGGCAGCCATGTGTCTTACAGTGGCAACCGGAGGTGCGGTGCTCTCTTATATTCCGGTTGGACAGGTGGCAAGTAAAATAGGCAGGAGAAAGACAATCATGGCAGGCATTGTGGGGCTGGCAGCTACATTTGTTATCATATTTATATTGACAGTGGTCAGCAGCAGCTTTAACCCTGTGTTATATGTGGTATTTTTATTTGTAGGTCTCTCATGGGCAGCTATCAATGTAAACAGCCTGCCTATGGTTCTTGAGATGTGTAAGGGCGGCGAAGTAGGCAGATTCACTGGATATTACTATACATTCAGCATGACAGCCCAGATTGTGACACCTATCGTCGCAGGAACATTACTTAAAAAGGTAAGCTACACAACACTGTTTCCATATGCGGCAGCGTTTGTTGTGGCATCATTTGTCACAATGTGCTTTGTAAAGCATGGCGATAATAAAATAGAAGTAAAAAAGGGGCTTGAAGCCTTTGATGTGGAGGACTAATGATATGAGCTTTGAGAATTTCAGAAAAAAAGACAGATGCCTGGTATGGGCACACAGAGGTGCAAGCGGCTACGCACCGGAAAATACACTGGAAGCCTTTAAAAAAGCTGTGGAAATGGGAGCAGACGGCGTGGAATTGGATGTACAGCTCACCAAGGATGACCAGATGGTTGTTATCCATGACGAATTAATCGATAGAACCAGCGATGGCAGGGGCTGGGTTAAGGACATGACTCTCGAGGAACTTAGAAAATATAATTACAACAAGACTCATCCTGAGTATGAGCATGCAGATATACCAACCCTAAGAGAAGTCTATGAGCTTTTAAAGCCTACAGGACTTACAATAAATGTGGAGCTTAAGACTGGAATTGTATTCTATGAGGAGCTTGAGAGAAAAGTCATAGAGCTGACTAAAGAGATGGGCATGGAGGATAAGGTGCTTTACTCTTCCTTTAACCATTATACCTGTGTGAAGCTTCATGAGCTTAATCCAGAGGCATATGTGGGATTTTTGTATGCAGATGGACCAATCGACATGGCATCATACGCTAAAAAGCATGGAGCAGATGCTCTTCATCCTGCCCTTTACAACTTACAGTTTCCTGATTATATGCAGGATGCAGCTGCAAATGGGCTGGATGTAAATGTCTGGACTGTAAATGAGCCGGAGCACCTCGCCCTTGCCAGCCAGATGAGGGTAAATGCCATTATCACAAACTATCCGGACAGAGCTCTGGAGATAGCAGAAAAATATAAGTAATTTGGTGTAATAATATGTGTCAGACCTGGAGAGAAAAAAACTTCCTTATTAATGAGGAAGACTTTGAGACTAAAATGCAAGAGACAGTTCTGCCCCTGCTTAAGGCAGATATCCGTGAGGAATATTTTACCAGCAGGGACGGGAGCAGAATACATACAGAGTATATGATTAATCCGGATGAAAAGGCAGCGATTGTCATATCCCATGGCTTCTGTGAGTTTGCAGGCAAATATCACGAGATGATGTACTATATGTATAAGTGTGGTTATTCGGTATTTTTTATTGACCACAGAGGACATGGCTATTCTGACAAATGTGATGTGGATCCTGATATGGTCTATGTAAAGAGCTTTCAGGAATATGTGGATGATTTTGCAGATTTCATAAAGCATATTGTTAAAAAGCGGAGCAGGGCAGGAAAACTCTACCTCTTTGCACACTCAATGGGGGGAGCTATTGCTGCCATGTATCTGGAGCAGTTTCCGGATACATTTGAGAAGGCAGTCCTGTCATCGCCTATGATTGAGATGCGCTACGGCAGCTATTCCATGATTGCAGTCAGGACACTTATGCTTTTGTCTGTAGTATTACATTGGCAGAAAAAATACATGCCAGGACAGCATGGCTTTGACAATGTGAATGTATATGAGACCAGCAGTGCCATATCAAGGAGCAGATATGAGTATGCATTTGCATTGCGGCAAAATGACAAGCATTTTCAGACTTACGGCGGTTCTTATAGCTGGGGAAGGGCTGGCATGGCTGCGTCTGCATATATCAAAAAACACGCAGGAGATATAAGGACGCCGATTCTTTTATTGCAGGCGGGCAATGATTCGCTGGTCAGGCCAGAGGCACAGGATTATTTTGTGAAACATACAGCTAATACAAGCTTTATCAGATACGAGGACTCAAAGCATGAGATATTTAATGCCGGAGACGAGACGAGATACAAGTATTATGATGATGTATTTACTTTTTTTAATGCTTGAGTATTCAGAGAAAACTGTCAGTGGCAGGCTTTGTGTATGCACAGGCAGGTGTGATTAGATTATATAGTGGGGGAAAGATATAGTATGAAGAAGATATTAAAGTATATTGGAATAGTTGTTGCAGTCATTGTGATTGTGGCGGTAGTTGGTATAGGTATTCTGACAGTCACAGAGTACAAGCCGGATGATACAGAGGCTGTGGCAGTGACTGGTGAGAGCAGTGGGACGGTAAGTGAGGGAGATTCCTTGAGCATTCTGACCTGGAATATAGGTTATGGTGCTCTAGGTGCAAACGCAGACTTTTTCATGGATGGCGGAGAGCATGTGAGTACAGCCACAAAGGAACAGACAGAGGATAATATGGCAGCAATCAGCTCGCTCATAAGTGATACAGACCCTGATATTGTTATGCTTCAGGAGGTGGATACAGACTCAAAGAGGTCTCATTATATCAATGAATCTGATTATCTGATGTCAGCCCTCACTGGCTATGAGAGCACGTTTGCGTATAATTACAAGGTGCTTTATGTGCCATATCCACTGCCTACAATAGGAAAAGTAAACTGTGGAATAAATACCCTGAGCAAATTTGATGTGACAGAGTCTACAAGGATGTCCCTGCCATGTCCGTTTACTTACCCAATCAGAATCTGCAATCTGAAAAGATGTATCATGGTTGACAGAATACCACTTGAGGGCAGCGACAAGGAGCTGGTTATTGTAAATCTTCATCTGGAGGCCTACGATTCCGGTGAGGGCAAGATAGCCCAGACAGCAATGCTCAAGGAAATACTTGAGACAGAGGCTGAAGCGGGTAATTATGTAATTGCAGGAGGAGACTTCAACCAGTCATTTTCAAATGTAGATACATCCGCATATCCGTTGGTGTCAGAGGATATGTGGCAGGCAGGGCAGATTGACGTGGACGAGTTTGATAATCTGACCTTTGTTACAGATAACAGTACACCTACCTGTCGTTCACTGGATAAGCCATATGAAGGAGCAGACCCGGATAACTTCCAGTATTACATGATTGATGGATTTATTGTGTCGGATAATATACAGGTGGATGAAGTTAGTACTATAGACACAAAGTTTGAAAACACTGACCATAATCCTATTCAGATGAAGTTTACCCTTAAGTGAAAACTGCTAAAAAGTCAAGTGGAAAAATTGACAAAAGAACAGGTGTGATTTGTGACAATTGCCTTATGGTTTTCGAATACTATATATTGTATAATATCTCTTGTTGACGAACTAAACTTAGTTATGAAAAGGGAGATGGATATGTCAGACGAGATTTTAGACGACGTAATGATCAAAGGAAGCTGTAAGGGAAAGGCGGATGCAATTGTTAATTGTCAGTGCAACATAGAGAGTGCACCTACAAGATGTGAGCAGGCAGAGCACTGTATGTTCTATTCTTATTATAAATGCAGTAAACAATGGAAGCGTCTGGCATAGGGGGCGCCAGTCGTATATATAGTATATTTTTAGGAGAGGGAAAGGCTCTTGCCTGACGATGGTGTCAGGGCAGGAGCCTTTTTGCCGTACCAAAGTATGCAATAAAAGCTGCCGGTGGCAGGTTTTATGTTTTTCTAAGGTCATTTATAAAAATGTGTGACATGTAAAAAGTCAGATGATATAGTATAAGAAATAAAGAAAGCGGGGATGAGCATATGAAAAAATTACTGGTTCTCAGTGATTCGCATGGAAATATAGATAATATGGTATTTGCAGTAAAGAAAACTGCTCCGGATATGATAATTCATCTGGGAGACTGTTGGTCAGACGCTGTGGGACTGGCAGAGGAGTTCCCCGAGATACCCATGGCGCATGTTCCCGGCAACTGTGACTTTTCCATGGAGGAGACAGAAAAAATTCTTGAGATAGAGGGGCAGAGGATTCTTATCTGCCATGGACATACATATAATGTAAAGTCCAATTACCTGACCCTTGAGTATGCAGCCCATGAGAAAAATGTAACAATAGCTCTGTTTGGCCATACCCACAAAGTATTTTACGATAAGCACAACGGACTGCTTCTTATGAATCCGGGCAGCGTTGGGGCACCAGGCTGGGGAACACCGCCATCATATGGGATTCTGGAGCTGGATGAAGAACAAGGCATAGTAGACATGAATATATTATATATTGAAAAAAATTGACTAAACTCCTGACATCGCTGTATAATACAGCAGTATATAAAAATGAGGAGCGGAAGAAAAATGGTAAAGGTTGTTAAGTTTGGTGGAAGCTCTTTAGCTAGCGCAGAACAGTTTGCTAAAGTTGGAAAAATAATAAGAGCTGATGAGACTCGTAAGTATGTTGTGCCTAGTGCACCGGGAAAGAGAAACCCTAAGGATACAAAGGTTACAGATATGTTGTATGCCTGCTATGCCCTTGCAGAGGCAGATAAGGATTTTAGAATTTCTCTTATGAAAATCAAGGAACGTTATGATTCAATCATCAATGGTCTTCATTTAAAGCTTTCTCTGGATGATGAATTTAAGACCATCACAGAGAACTTCAAGGCGCATGCAGGCACTGATTATGCAGCAAGCCGTGGAGAATATTTAAACGGAATCATCATGGCGAATTATCTGGGCTATGAATTTATAGATTCTGCAACAGTCATCTTTTTTGACGAAGAGGGAGAGTTTGACGCAGACAAGACTAATAAGGTACTTTCAAAGAAGCTTGAGTCAGCAGAGAAGGCAGTTATACCTGGCTTCTATGGAGCAATGCCAGATGGTAAGGTAAAGACCTTCTCAAGAGGCGGAAGTGATATAACAGGCTCTATCGTGGCAAAGGCATGCAGAGCCAGCATGTATGAGAACTGGACAGACGTTTCAGGCTGTCTTGTTGCAGACCCACGAGTAATCAAGGATCCACAGCCAATCAAGGTTGTAACCTACAGAGAGCTCAGAGAGCTTTCCTACATGGGAGCATCAGTGCTTCACGAGGAGGCTATTTTCCCAGTACGTACCTCAGGTATTCCAATCAATATCAAGAATACAAACGCACCGGAGGACCCGGGTACATTGATTGTTGAGAGTACATGCCAGAAGCCTGACTTTACTATTACAGGTATCGCAGGCAAGAAGGGCTTTGTGGCAGTAAATATCGATAAGGATAGGATGAACAGTGAGGTAGGCTTCTGCCGTAAGTGTCTGCAGGCATTTGAGGAGAATGGCATCTCGATTGAGCATATGCCTTCTGGAATCGATACAATGACTGTATTCGTACATCAGGCAGAGTTTGAAGGCAAGGAGCAGCAGGTAATCAGCTCAATCAGACGTCTGGCAGACCCGGACATCATTGATTTGGATTCAGACCTGGCACTTATCGCAGTGGTAGGACGAGGAATGCGCCAGAACCGTGGTACAGCAGGCAGAATCTTCTCTGCACTCGCTCATGCCAATATCAATGTCAGAATGATTGACCAGGGTTCATCAGAGCTCAATATCATCATTGGTGTCAGCAATGATGACTTTGAAAAGGCTATTTCAGCAATTTACGATATTTTTGTTGAAACAAGACTTTAATAAGTGGCAACATATACTCTCTTTCATAAAATATATGGAAGGGAGTATTTTTTATGGGCAATAATACAATTATCTATGTTACTGATGACAGACAAAGATATCTGGCTCACTTCCTTCGCGGAAAAAAGAGACAGATAGAAAAGCTTGAGGACATTAATATGGCAGAGGTGGGCAGGGTGATTTTACCCACACCTTTTACCAGACTCAGATTAAATCAAAACGAGTACGAGCAGATGAAATATGAGCTGTCCAAGTATCAGCCGAAAATATACGGCGGGGTATTTCCGAAGGATTGGAATGTGCCGAAAACTCTTGATTTTATGCAGGATGAGACTGTGGTTATGGAAAACGCCAGAATTACAGCTGAGGCAGTGGTCAGTGAAATAATAGCCAACAGCATATATGGGATAAAGAACGAAAAAATTCTTGTAACAGGCTTTGGTAAATGCGGGAAAGAGACTGCCAGACTCCTGCATGCCATGGGGGCAAAGGTTACAGTGCTTGCAAGAAGCAGGGGAGCACGCATTGATGCAAAGGAGATGGGGCTTAATGCGGTTGATTTTTCCTATGGACCTGACGAAGCCTATGGCACCAGAGTGCTTATAAACACAGTTCCTGCAAGGGTTGTGACCAAAAAACTCATAGATGAGCTGGCGGATGACAGCCTGATAATCGACATAGCATCGGGAAACGGCGGCTGCGATAAGCAGGCGGCAGAAAACAGGCAGATTAAGCTCATACATGCATTGGGACTGCCGGGGAGATACACGCCTAAAACAAGTGCAAAGGTATTGTATGACTGCATAGTAAGAAATTCACCTTCACAGATTGGTCAAAAGGAGGGGAACCCATGGATTTATCTTCTTACACCATAGGATATGGCATAACCGGTTCGTTTTGTACCTTTGAGAAAACTAAAATTGCAGTGGGGGAGCTGGTAAAGCTTGGAGCAGCAGTTGTTCCCATATTTTCGTATAACGTACAGAGGATGGATACCAGATTTGGGGGAGCAAAAGAGTTTATGGAGGCGGTAGAGGAAATCACAGGCAATCATGGAATAAAGACGATACAGGAAGCAGAGCCGATAGGTCCTAAAGCGAATCTTGATGTCATGGTGATTGCACCCTGTACAGGAAATACCATGGCTAAGCTGTGGAATGGCATAACGGATTCGCCGGTGCTTATGGCATCCAAGGCGCATTTAAGGAACCAGAAACCACTTGTGATTTCAATATCCACAAATGATGCCATGGGCATGAATTTTAAAAATATAGGAAATCTCATGAACACCAAGAATATTTATTTTGTACCATTTGGTCAGGATGATTATAAGAAAAAACCAGCGTCATTGATTGGTGACTTAAAGCTTTTACCGGACACCATTGATCTGGCAATGGAAGGAAGACAGATACAGCCTGTTGTGGTTTGAAGCTGCCGGTGGCGGGTTCTATGTATACCAAAGTATGCAATAAAAGCTGTAGATGGCAGGCTTTATGTATGCGGGGGCATAAGAAAAGCGATACACTCAGATGAGAGTATCGCCTACATAAATCCATATTTATTTGTTCTGGGCTTCATAAGCCTCACGGCAGGCTTTTGCAAGCTGGTCACCACAGGATGTGTTTTTGAAACCGCATTTGATACCACCGATTTTTTCCTCTACCTGATCAACAGTGAGTCCCTCAACAAGCCTTGGAATGGCTTTGAGATTACCATTGCAGCCACCTGTGAATTTTACATTGTGTACCACATTTCCTTCTAATTCAAGCTCAATTTCGGTAGAGCATGTCCCTTTTGTTTTGTATACGTATGACATATTTTTATCTCCTTTGTTGTAAATCTACTGTGATTATAGCAAGCCTTTTATTATTTTTCAACGTTAACAAAAAGTTTATAAAACATTCATTACTCTCTGTTGTGAAAAGAGCCTCAAAGTGATACAATACTGATATTGCGTGAGTGTGCGCAATGTAGCAATTAGTAGTGATAGGAGAACTATATGAGTGCAATAACAAAAATCTTTGGTACCCACAGCGAGAGAGAATTAAAGCGAATTTATCCAATCGCAGATAAGGTTGAGTCATATCGTGACCAGATGATGGCACTGTCAGACGAAGAACTTCAGGGCAAGACTAAAGAATTTAAGAACCGTTTGGAGAACGGAGAGACATTAGATGATATACTTCCAGAGGCATATGCAACAGTCAGGGAGGCTGCAAGGCGTGTGCTGGGAATGGAGCATTATAGAGTACAGATTATCGGTGGTATTATATTGCATCAGGGACGTATCGCAGAGATGAAGACCGGAGAAGGTAAGACACTTGTGTGTACGCTTCCAGCATATCTTAACGCCCTTGAGGGAAAAGGAGTATGCGTAGTAACAGTCAATGATTACCTTGCAAAACGAGATTCGGATGAGATGGGACAGGTTCATCAGTTTCTGGGACTTACAGTAGGTGTAGTCTTAGGCGGAATGGATAATGATGAGCGCAGGGAAGCCTATAACTGTGATATTACATATATTACCAACAACGAGCTGGGCTTTGATTACCTCCGTGACAACATGGTAATCTACAAGGAACAGTTAGTACAGAGAGGCCTGCATTATGCAATTATCGATGAGGTGGATTCAGTACTTATCGATGAGGCCCGTACACCGCTTATCATATCAGGACAGAGTGGTAAATCAACAAAGCTTTATGAGGCCTGCGACATTTTGGCACAGCAGCTTCAGAGAGGTGAGGACATACCGGAGTATTCAAAGATGGATGCAATCATGGGTGTGGAGCAGGAAGAGAGCGGAGACTTTATCGTCAATGAGAAGGACAAGGTTGTAAACCTCACACAGCAGGGTGTACACAAGGTAGAGCAGTTCTTCCATATTGAAAATCTTGCAGACCCTGAGAACCTTGAGATACAGCATAATATCATACTTGCCCTCCGTGCCCATAATCTGATGTTTAAGGATCAGGATTATGTGGTGAAGGACGACGAGGTATTAATCGTAGATGAGTTTACAGGACGTATAATGCCGGGACGTAGATATTCAGATGGATTGCATCAGGCAATTGAGGCAAAGGAGCATGTAAAGGTTAAGCGTGAGAGCAAGACTCTTGCTACAATCACTTTCCAGAACTTCTTCAATAAATTTGAAAAGAAGGCTGGTATGACAGGTACAGCCCTGACAGAGGAGAAGGAGTTCCGTGACATCTATGGAATGGACGTTATCGAGATTCCTACCAACCGCCCTGTAATCAGAAAAGACTTACAGGATGCTGTATACAAGACCAAAAAAGAAAAATTCCACGCAGTAGTTGAGTCTGTAAAGGAAGCCCATGAGAAGGGACAGCCTGTACTGGTAGGTACAATCACAATCGAGACATCAGAGCTTTTAAGTGGAATGTTAAAGAGAGAGGGAATCCCTCATACAGTGCTCAATGCCAAGTTCCATGAGCAGGAGGCACAGATTGTAGCCCAGGCAGGACAGCATGGCGCAGTTACAATCGCTACTAACATGGCTGGTCGAGGAACTGATATCAAGCTTGATGACGAGGCCAGAGCAGCAGGCGGACTTAAGATTGTGGGTACAGAGAGACATGAGTCAAGACGTATAGATAACCAGCTCCGTGGACGTTCAGGACGTCAGGGAGATCCGGGAGAGTCACAGTTCTTTATCTCCCTTGAAGATGATTTGATGAGATTATTCGGTTCTGAGAGACTTATGGATGTGTTTAATGCACTTGGAGTTCCAGAAAATGAGCAGATACAGCACAAGATGCTCACATCTGCAATTGAGAAAGCTCAGGAGAAGATTGAGGCTAACAACTTTGGTATTCGTAAGAACCTCCTTGAGTATGATCAGGTAAACAATGACCAGAGAGAAATCATCTACGCAGAGCGTCTTAAGGTATTAAATGGAGACAACATGCGTGATGCAATCTTTAAGATGATACAGGAGCAGGTTGAAAAGGCGGTTGACACCTGTATTTCAGAGGAGATACCAAAGGATGAGTGGAATCTTACAGAGCTTAACGAGCTTATAATTCCAATCATTCCAATAGAGAAGATTCATGCCAAGGATATCGAGGATATAAAGAATGCCAGTGCCTTAAAGCAGTATCTCAAGGAAAAGGCAGTTATGCTCTATGAGTCAAAAGAGGCAGAGTTCCCAGAGCCAGAGCAGTTCAGAGAGATAGAGCGAGTTGTCCTCCTTAAGGTTATCGACCGTAAGTGGATGGATCATATAGATGATATGACACAGCTCCGCCAGGGTATCGGACTTCAGGCATACGGACAGAGAGACCCATTGGTAGAGTACAAGATGGCAGGCTTTGACATGTTTGATGCCATGACCTCCGCTATCCAGGAGGACACAGTCAGACTTCTCTACCATGTACAGGTACAGCAGAAGGTTGAGCGTGAGCAGGTAGCAAAGGTTACAGGAACCAACAAGGATGAGTCAGCAGCAAATGCACCTAAGAAGCGCGCCACAAAGAAGGTATTTCCAAATGAGCCATGTCCATGTGGTTCTGGAAAGAAGTATAAGCAGTGCTGTGGTAAGTTTAATTAAATAAGAAATGATGTACAGAACAAACATTCGATTTGTTCTGTACTTTTTTTATTTTGAATGATATACTAGACAAGTAGCAATACTAAATTAGAAAATTAATGAAATGAATTCATGGAGACGTCATGGAAGAAATGAAATTCAAATTACATTCTAAATACAAACCAACAGGCGACCAGCCCCAGGCAATCGAGGAGCTTGTAAAAGGCTTCAAAGAGGGCAACCAGTTCGAGACCCTCCTTGGAGTTACAGGCTCAGGAAAGACCTTCACCATGGCAAATGTCATAGCACAGCTCAACAAGCCGACCCTTATTATATCCCATAATAAGACTCTGGCAGGACAGCTCTATGGTGAGATGAAGGAGTTCTTCCCTGAGAATGCAGTAGAGTATTTTGTTTCCTATTACGACTATTACCAGCCGGAAGCCTATGTGCCACAGTCAGACACCTATATCGCCAAAGATTCGGCAGTAAATGATGAGATTGACAAGCTCCGTCTGTCGGCGACTGCAGCCCTGACAGAGCGAAAGGACGTTATAGTAGTTGCCTCAGTTTCCTGCATATATGGTCTGGGAAGTCCTGATGAATGGGCAGGCATGAGCCTTTCCCTGCGACCGGGACAGGAAAAGGACAGGGATGATGTGGCGAGAGCCCTCATAGACATGCAGTATATGCGGAATGACATGGATTTTCACCGAGGAACCTTCAGGGTACATGGAGATGTGCTGGATATTTTTCCTGCTAATGCTGAGGACACAGCGGTAAGAGTTGAGTTTTTCGGTGATGAGATAGACCGGATTGTTGAGGTTGATGTGCTGACAGGAGAGGTCAAGTGCTCGCTGGAGCACACCATGATTTTCCCTGCCTCCCATTATGTTGTCTCACAGGAGAAAATAAATGCTGCCTGCGAAAATATAGAGAAAGAGCTGGAAGAACGTGTTAAGTATTTTAAGGGCGAGGATAAGCTTATTGAGGCACAGCGAATAGCAGAGAGGACTAACTTTGACATAGAGATGATGCGTGAGACAGGATTCTGCTCTGGAATCGAGAACTATACGAGACACCTAAATTTTGCAAAGCCGGGGGAGCCGCCGATGACACTTATAGACTTCTTCCCGGATGATTTCCTTATAATAGTGGATGAGTCCCATATCACCGTGCCACAGATTGGCGGCATGTATGCAGGCGACCGTTCCAGAAAGACTACACTGGTGGACTATGGCTTCAGGCTTCCGTCAGCCCTTGACAACAGACCCCTCAATTTTGAGGAGTTTGAGCAAAAGATTGACCAGATGCTTTTTGTATCTGCCACTCCTAACAAGTATGAGGGCGAGCATGAGCTTATGCGTGTTGAGCAGATCATCAGGCCGACAGGACTTCTCGACCCTGAGATATCAGTGAGACCTGTGGAGGGACAGATTGATGATCTGGTATCAGAGGTTAACAAAGAGACGGCTAACCACCATAAGGTGCTTATAACCACACTTACCAAGCGCATGGCTGAGGACCTGACCAACTACATGGCAGAGCTTGGTATCAGGGTTAAATACCTTCATTCCGATATAGATACATTGGAGCGTGCTGAGATAATCAGGGACCTGCGTCTGGATGTCTTTGATGTGCTTGTGGGCATCAATCTCCTAAGAGAGGGTCTGGATATTCCAGAGATTACTCTGGTTGCTATTCTTGACGCGGACAAGGAGGGCTTCCTGCGTTCTGAGACTTCACTTATCCAGACCATAGGACGAGCTGCGAGAAACAGTGAGGGTCATGTAATAATGTACGCAGACAAGATGACTGATTCAATGCAGGCTGCCATAGATACAACTGAGCGCCGTAGAAAAATACAGCAGGAGTACAATGAAGCCCATGGCATTACTCCTCAGACAATCAAGAAATCAGTCAGGGATTTAATTGCCATATCCAAGAAGGTTGCGGCAGAGGAGATGAGCCTGACTGTAGATCCTGAGTCAATGAGTAAGAAGGAGCTTGAAAAGACCATTGCTGACATAGAAAAGAAGATGAAGAAGGCGGCAGCAGAGCTTAATTTTGAGGCTGCGGCTGAATATCGTGACAGGCTTATTATGCTCAAAAATAATCTGCGGGATATAAGCAAGGGCTAAATATATACAGAAAGAGGACTTACAATGGCAAAGAAAGAACGTAAGTATATTAAAATAAGAGGTGCAAACGAGCACAATCTAAAAAGTGTAAGCATTGACATACCAAGGGATGAGTTTGTGGTTTTGACCGGTTTATCAGGTTCTGGTAAATCATCCCTTGCATTTGACACAATATATGCAGAGGGACAGAGACGGTATATGGAGTCTCTGTCATCCTATGCCAGACAGTTCTTGGGGCAGATGGAAAAACCAAATGTTGATTCCATAGAGGGACTGCCGCCGGCTATTTCAATTGACCAGAAGTCAACAAACAGAAACCCAAGGTCCACAGTGGGAACAGTTACAGAGATATATGATTATTTCAGACTTTTGTATGCAAGAATCGGTATACCACACTGTCCTAAGTGTGGGCGTGCTGTCACCAAGACCAGCATAGACCAGATGGTAGACTATGTCATGACACTTCCGGAGAGAACGAGAATCCAGCTGCTTGCACCTGTTGTCAGAGGCAGAAAGGGTGAGCACCAGAAGCTTTTTGAAAAGGCAAAGAAGAGCGGTTATGTAAGAGTTGTGGTTGACGGCAATATGTATGAGCTTACAGAGGAGATAGCTCTTGATAAAAATATCAAGCACAATATTGATATTGTTGTAGATCGTCTTGTAATCAAGCCGGGCATAGAGAAGCGTCTGACAGACTCACTGGAAAACTGCTTTGACCTCACAGATGGCAATGCAGTTGTTGATATCATAGATGGGGAAAAAATCAATTTTTCACAGAATTTTGCCTGCCCTGACTGCGGAATAAGCCTGGATGAGATAGAGCCTAGAAGCTTTTCCTTTAACAATCCATTTGGTGCCTGTCCGACCTGTTTTGGTCTGGGCTACAAGATGGAGTTTGACGAAGACCTGATGATACCAGATAAGAGCCTGTCCATATCAGAGGGAGCGGTTCAGGTCATGGGCTGGCAGTCCTGTACAGATCCAAAGAGCTACACATATGCGACACTGCGTGCATTATCAGAAGGATATGGCCTTGATTTGGATGTGCCATTCAAGGACTTATCAAAGGAGATGCAGAAAATTTTCCTTCGTGGTGGTGATGGAAGAATTCTAAAGGTCCGTTACAAAGGCCAGCGGGGCGAAGGTGTATATGATTTACAGTGGGAAGGTCTTGTGAAAAATGTTGAGAGAAGATACCGCGAGACATTTTCAGAGACAGCAAAGGCAGAGTATGAGCAGTTTATGAGGATTACCCCATGTCCAGACTGCAAGGGACAGAGGCTAAAGCCTACATCACTTGCTGTGACAGTGGCTGACAAAAATATATATGACATGACCTCCATGTCGGTTAAGGACTTGTGCGATTTTCTGGAAACTATAGAGTTGACAAAGCAGCAGCATTTTATCGGAGACCAGATCTTGAAGGAGATAAAGGCGAGGGTAGGCTTCCTTAAATCAGTTGGACTTGATTATCTTACCCTATCAAGAGCCACAGCCAGCCTGTCAGGTGGAGAGGCGCAGAGAATCAGGCTTGCCACACAGATTGGCTCTGGTCTTGTCGGAGTGGCATATATTCTCGATGAGCCTAGTATCGGACTTCATCAGAGAGACAATGATAAACTTTTAAATGCACTTATGGATTTAAAGAATCTGGGGAATACTCTTATTGTTGTAGAACATGATGAGGATACTATGAGGGCTGCGGATTTTATTGTGGATATCGGACCCAAAGCCGGCTCCCATGGTGGAGAAGTGGTGGCATATGGTACCGCTGAGCAGATTATGAAATGCAAGAATTCTATAACCGGAGCTTATCTTAGCGGCAGAATCAGGATTCCGGTTCCGGAAGAACGTAGAAAACCGACAGGTTTTATAACTGTTAAAGGTGCCAGAGAGAATAATCTTAAAAATATAGATGTGGATTTTCCACTGGGAATCATGACCTGCGTTACAGGAGTGTCTGGTTCGGGAAAGAGCTCGCTCACCAATGAAATCCTTTACAAGCATCTGGCTAAGAAACTGAACCGGGCAAGAACCATTCCGGGAGACCATGATGATATAATCGGAACAGAGCAGCTTGATAAGATTATCGATATTGACCAGTCTCCAATAGGCAGAACACCAAGGTCAAACCCTGCTACCTATACAGGCATATTTGATATGATAAGGGATCTGTTTGCAGCAACTGCCGATGCCAAGGCGAGAGGCTACAAAAAAGGCAGATTCAGCTTTAATGTCAAGGGTGGACGCTGCGAAGCCTGCAGCGGTGACGGAATATTAAAGATTGAGATGCATTTCCTTCCGGATGTATATGTGCCTTGTGAGGTGTGTGGTGGAAAGCGTTATAACAGAGAGACCCTTGAGGTTAAATACAAGGGGAAGAGCATATATGATGTGCTGGATATGACTGTTGAGGAGGCACTTGAGTTCTTCAGGAATGTGCCTAGAATCCACAATAAGATTCAGACTTTATATGATGTGGGCTTGTCCTATATCAAGCTTGGACAGCCATCCACAGAGCTGTCGGGTGGTGAGGCACAGCGTATCAAGCTCGCCACAGAGCTTAGCAAAAAGAGCACTGGAAAGACCATATATGTGCTTGATGAACCCACAACAGGACTTCACTTTGCAGATGTGCATAAGCTGGTTGAGATTCTCCGCAGACTCTCAGATGGCGGAAATACGGTAGTTGTAATTGAGCATAATCTGGATGTGATAAAGACTGCGGACTATATAATTGACATGGGACCTGAAGGCGGAGACGGAGGCGGAACTGTTATTGCCACAGGTACACCTGAGGAAATATGCAGGGTACCAGAGTCCTATACAGGCCAGTTTTTGAAGCCATATCTGGAAAGATAAATTAATTTTTTCTTAAATATAGCCTCATAGTAAAAAAAACCTTTGAAAAATGGAATTA